>Ga0137409_10001090_pt1 | contig 29380 bp, 27 predicted proteins | sample CZODoug1_16funga_FD_122059 | JGI IMG/M metagenome (GOLD analysis project Ga0137409, IMG submission 122059) | Vadose zone soil fungal communities from Angelo Coast Range Reserve, California, USA - CZODoug1_16fungal (Hybrid Assembly) | ecosystem: Environmental > Terrestrial > Soil > Vadose zone...
ATGCGGCGAACTCGAAGGATTCGTGCGGGTCCTCGGGAAAAAGCAGCACGTGCCGGGTATCACCGTGGGAGGCGTAGGCACAAGTGAGCAGGTCCGCTTGCTGGGTGCGCGTGGGCATGCCCGTGGAAGGGCCGCCGCGCTGCACGTCGAAGATCACCGCCGGTATCTCGGCAAAATACGCCAGCCCGATGAACTCCTGCATCAGCGAAATTCCCGGCCCGGAGGTACAGGTGAACGCGCGCGCGCCGTTCCAGCTTGCGCCTATGACAATGCCGATGGACGCGAGTTCGTCTTCTGCCTGGATCACGGCGTAGCGGTTCTTGCCGGTGGCGGAATCGTTACGGTACTTGCGGCACAGGCGGGAAAAGGCTTCGGCGAGGCTCGAGGACGGCGTGATCGGATACCAGGCAGCTACCGTCGCACCGCCGTAGACGCAGCCCAGCGCGGCGGCGGTGTTGCCGTCCACGAAGATGCGTCCGCCCACCGCGGACGCCCGGCGTATGCGCAGACCGATCGGACATTCGAAGTTTGCGGTCGCGTACTCGCGACCCAAGTGCAGTGCCCGGATGTTCGGCGCGATCAGCTTGTCCTTGCCCTCGAACTGCTCGCCGATCAGTTTTTCCAGCTCGCTCATTTCGATGTCGAGCAGCGCCGATAGCGCCCCGACATAGATGATGTTGCGGAACAACTGGCGCTGGCGCGGATCGGAGTACTCGCGATTGCAGATCTGCGTGAGCGGCACGCCGATCACATGGATGTCTTCGCGGAATTTGGATTTCGGCAGCGGCTTGGTCGAGTCGTACAGCAGGTATCCGCCGGGGTCGATGCTGGCCACGTCCTTGTCCCAGGTCTGCGGGTTCATCGCCACCATCAGGTCCACCCCGCCGCGGGCGCCGAGGTAACCTGCTTCGGACACTCGAACTTCGTACCAGGTGGGCAGTCCCTGGATGTTGGAGGGGAAGATGTTGCGAGGGCTCACCGGCACGCCCACGCGCAGGATGGATTTGGCGAACAACTGGTTGGCCGAGGCCGAACCGGAGCCGTTGATGTTCGCGAACTTGACGACGAAGTCGTTTATCTTGGGTTGCGACATCCCGGTCCCGCGTTCGTCATGTTGAGAAGGAATTTGCGCATGTCCCAGGCCCCGGTCGGGCAGTGTTCGGCGCATAGGCCGCAGTGCAGGCAGACGTCCTCATCCTTAACCATAATGCGGCTGGTTTTGAGCAGATCGGAGACATACAAATCCTGGGACAGGTTCCCGGCCGGCGCGTTCAACCGCCCGCGCAATTCCTGCTCTTCGCCGTTGCCGGTAAAGGTGATGCAGTCCATCGGGCAGATGTCCACGCAGGCGTCGCATTCGATGCACTGCGGCGCGGTGAACACCGTCTGCACGTCGCAATTGAGGCAGCGTTGCGCCTCGGCGTAGGCCGTCTTCTGGTCGAAGCCCAGCTCGACCTCGACCTTGATGTTTTTCAGCGCGATGGTCTGATCCTTGAGCGGCACCCGGTGGCGCACCTGGGTGGAAATGTCGTTGTCGTAACTCCACTCGTGGATGCCCATCTTCTGGCTGACCAGGTTTACCGTCGGCGCCGGGCGAATGCGAATGTCCTCGCCATTGCAGGCCTTGTCGATCGAGATCGCCGCGTCGTGGCCGTGGGCCACCGCCCAGATGATGTTCTTCGGCCCGAAGGCGGCATCGCCGCCGAAGAAAACCCTGGAATGCGTGGACTGCATGGTGACCTTGTCCACCACCGGCATTCCCGAGCGGTCGAACTCGATGCCGGCGTCGCGCTCGATCCACGGGAACGCATTGGCCTGTCCGACCGCGATCAGCACGTCGTCGCACTCGAAGTGCTGGTCCGGTACGCCGGTGGGCACCAGCTGGCGCCGGCCGATGTCATCGTAGAGCGCTTTCACCTTCTCGAAGGTCATGCCGGTGAGCCTGCCGTTCCTGTGCTCGAAGGTCTTCGGCAGGAGGTAGTTGAGGATCGGTATGCCCTCGTGCATCGCGTCTTCTTTTTCCCAGGGCGAGGCCTTCATCTCCTCGAAACCGCTGCGCACGATCACCTTGACGTCATTGCCGCCGAGGCGTCGCGACGTGCGGCAACAATCCATCGCGGTGTTTCCGCCGCCGAGCACGATCACGCGCTTGCCGATCTTGTCGGTGTGGCCAAAGGAAACGCTTGCCAGCCAGTCGATGCCGATGTGGATGTTCTTCGCCGCTTCCTTGCGCCCGGGAATGTCCAGATCGCGCCCGCGGGGTGCGCCGGTGCCGACGAAAATCGCGTCATAGCCTTCGGCAATCATGGATTTCATGCTGTCCACGCGGCGGCCGAGCCGGACTTCTACGCCCATGTCGAGGACATAGCCCACTTCCTCGTCGATCACCGTCTCGGGGAGCCGGAAGCGCGGAATCTGGGTGCGGATCATGCCGCCGGCCCGGGCGTCCGAGTCGTACACGACCACGTGGTAGCCGAGCGGCACCAGGTCGCGCGCCACGGTGAGCGAAGCGGGACCGGCGCCGATGCAGGCAATGTGCTTGCCGTTTTTCTTTTCCGGTGCCTTCGGCAGTCGCGGACGTATGTCGTCCTTGTTGTCGGCGGCGACGCGTTTCAGACGGCAGATGGCGACCGGTTCGGGCTTCTCGCCGTTACTCTCCTCCACGCGCCCGCGCCTGCAGGCCGGTTCGCAAGGACGATCGCAGGTGCGCCCGAGGATGCCGGGGAAGACATTGGATTCCCAGTTGACCATGTAGGCGTCGCTGTGACGCCCCGCAGCGATCATCCGGATGTATTCGGGGACGGGGGTATGGGCGGGACACGCCCACTGACAATCCACGACCTTGTGGAAATAGTCGGGTACCGCGATGTCCGTGGGCTTCAAAAGGTACTCCTCCGGTTGGGCGCTTGGCTGCTTGGTTATTTTGCCCGGCCGAGGTCCGACGGGACTTGACCCAATCCAGAAACGGGTCTTGCGCTGCCCAATTGATCCGCATTGTAACGCCTTGTTACGTCGGGGGGAACCAGGCGCGAGGCACGAGGTTCTAGGCCGGAGGAAACGTGAAGGCGTGAATGTGTGAATGGTAGAAGCTTGACTCTCGTGCCCCGTGCCTCGGACCTCGCGCGTCTTGCCTAATCGAGCACGTGCGACACCAGCCCGTCCGCCAGTTTCGGCTCGAACCAGGTGGACTTGGGCGGCATTACTTCGCCCGCATCAGCCACCGCCATCAGGTCTTCCATGCGGGTCGGAAACAGCGAAAACGCCGCGGCCATTTCGCTGCTGTCCACGCGCTTCTCCAGCTCGGCAAGGCCACGAATGCCGCCGACGAAGCCGATGCGCTTGTCGCGACGCGGATCGGTGATGCCGAGGATCGGACCCAGCACATGATCGGCGAGCAGACTGACATCGAGCCGTTCCACCGGATCCTGGGTGGAAACCAGCGCGGGATGGATGTTCAGCCGGTACCACTGGCCGAACAGGTAGAGACCGAACTCGCCGGGCTTGGCGGGCATCACCGCAGTGTTGGCAGCGTGGATCGCGAAGCTCCTGCCCAGCCTGGAGACGAACTCCTGCCGGCTCAAGCCGTTCAAATCGGCGACCATGCGGTTGTAAGGCAGGATGCGCATCTGGTGATGCGGAAGCACCACCGCCAGGAAATAGTTGTAGCTCTCCGTGCCGGTGTGCTTCGGATTGGCGGCGCGGCGCGCGGCAGCCACCCGCGAAGCCGCCGCGGAACGATGATGACCGTCGGCGATGTAAAGCGCAGGCAAGGCATCGAACGCGCCGGTAAAGCGGTCGAGCATGGCGCGCTCGTCGATGCGCCACAGGGTATGACGCACGCCGGTGTCCGCAGTCACGTCCGCAACCGGCGCACCGGCGGCCGCCTGGGCAAGCAAGGCGTCGACTTCAAGGGCGTGCGGATACGCCATCAGCACTGGTCCCGTCTGCGCGTTCAGCGCTTCAATCTGGCGTACCCGGTCGTCTTCCTTGTCCGGCTGGGTGAACTCGTGCCTGCGGATGCGGTTGGCGTCGTAGTCAGCCACCGACGCGGCAGCGACGATGCCGGTCTGCACCAGCTCGCCCATGACCAGCCGATAGGCGTAGTAGCAGGCATCGGTGTCGCGTATCAACACCTTTTCCGCCAGCATCCGCCGCAGGTTCTCGGCCGCCTTCGCGTACACCTCGGGCGAGTGTGGATCGGTGCCGACCGGCAGGTCGATCTCCGGCTTGGAGATGTGCAGGAAACTCCACGGTCTGCCGGCTGCGCGGGCGCGCGCCTCTTCGGTCGAAAGCACGTCGTAAGGCGGTGCCGCTACATCGGCGGCACGCCCCGGCGGCGGCCGCAGGCCGGTGAAAGGTCGGATGAGATGCAACTCGCGCTCCCTCAGAAAAACAGATTCATCAGACTATCGTGTGGGTATGCGGGCAACGTGTGGGATCAATAGACAAACACTTACCACGGAGGACACGGAGGAAAACCAAGAACGAGGAAAACCATATGGGCGTTAAAAGCGATCATGGTGCTGAAGTGACTACCGATACCAGTTTTTAACTCTCGAATGATTTTTTTCCTGTCCTTCCTCCGTGTCCTCCGCGTCCTCCGTGGTGAGCGCTTTTTTTTGAGGAGGCCACTGCTAGCCGTGCTTGAAGACGATGGTCTTGGCCTGGGAAAACTCGCGCAGCGCCTCGATTCCCTTTTCCCGGCCGTGGCCGCTTTTCTTGACGCCGCCGAAAGGCAGCTCGATTCCGCCGCCGGCGCCGTAACCGTTGACGAACACCTGGCCGCAGCGCATTTTTTTCGCCACCCGCATCTGCCGCGCGCCATCGTGCGTCCAGATGCCGGCCACCAGCCCGTAGTCGGTGGAATTGGCAAGCTTGACCGCATCGGTCTCGTCTTCGAAGGGGATGACCGACAGCACCGGGCCGAACACCTCTTCGCAAGCCAGTGGGTTTGCGCGCGGCACCGGGCCGAACAGGATCGGCGCCACATAGAAGCCTCCTGCCGGCACGCCGTCGGCAATCTGCGCCTGCGCCAGCACCGGCACGCCATCGCTCTTCGCCTGCTCGATGAAGCCCTGCACCCGCTTTTTCTGATTGGCGGAGATCAGCGGGCCGCAGTCCAGGTCCATGGCATGACTGCCGACCCGCAATTGCGTGAAGCGCGCCGCGATCTTGGCGACGAAAGCGTCGTAGACGGACTTCTGGATCAGTACGCGGCTGCCTGCGGAGCAGGTCTGCCCGCCGTTCTGCACGATGGCGCTCACCACCACCGGCGCCGCCGCTTCGATATCGGCATCCTCGAACAGGATCTGCGGCGACTTGCCGCCCAGCTCGAGCACGCAACCGATGTGATTCACCGCCGCCGCCTTCTGCACCAGCGTGCCGACTTCGGGCGAACCGGTGAAAGACAGGAAATCGATTCCCGCATGGCTCGCAAGCGCCGCACCGGCCTCTTCGCCGATGCCGGTCACCACGTTGATCGCCCCCTCGGGGAAACCCACGTCCTGGGCCAGTTGCGCCAGGCGCAGCGGCACCACGCAGGCTTCCTCCGCCGGCTTCATCACCACGGCGTTGCCCATTGCCAGAGCGGGCGCCAGGCTGCGGCCGAACATCTGCGCCGGGTAGTTCCAGGGGATGATATGGCCGGTTACGCCCTTCGGCTCGCGCAGGACGGTGACCATGTAGCCGTCGAGAAACGGGATGGTTTCACCGTGGAATTTGTCGGCGGCCGCGCCGTAGAACTCGAAATAGCGCGCCGCCGCGGTGATGTCGGCCCGCGCCTGCTTCATCGGCTTGCCGCAGTCTCGCGCTTCGAGCTGCGCCAACTCCTCGTGGTGCGCCAGGATCGCTTCGCCCAGCTTCGCCATCAGACGTCCGCGCTCGACCGCGGTCATGCGACCCCACGCGCCTTCCTCGAAGGCGCGGCGTGCGGCCACGACGGCGGCGTCCACATCGGACCGGGCGCCACGCGCGATGCTTGCGAACGCCTGCCCGTCACTGGGGCTGATCATGTCCAGCGTGCGGCCGTCGGAGGCTGGCTGCCATCTGCCCCCGATCAGATTCTGAAATGCCGTGACGGACGGTTCCGCCACGCGTCTTGCGGTGATAACGCTCATGAATTCGATTCTCCGGTCATTGCTTCAGAGGCATCAGCGTCAATTCCACGCGCCGGTTCTGCGCGCGCCCGGCTTCCGTATCGTTGCTCGCCACCGGATGATTCTCGCCGCCTCCGATGGTGATGATGCGCTCCTGTTTGATGCCTTTGCTGATCAAATACTGGGCAACCGCGTTGGCGCGGCGCTCCGAAAGCGCTTGGTTGTAATCGGTCTTGCCGACATTGTCAGTGTGGCCGGCAACTTCGATTACCGACTTGTCGTACCTCTTCAGAACCAGCGCGACGCCGTCCAGAACTTTGAAGAACGAGGCGTTCATGTCCGCACTGCCGGTCTGGAAAGTGATGTTGCTCGGCATGTTGAGAATGAGGTTTTCCCCCTGGCGGGTCACCGACACGCCGGTTCCCTGCATCTGCTTGCGCAGGTCGGCCTCCTGCTTGTCCATGTAGGCGCCCACCGCGCCGCCGGCAAGCGCTCCCACGCCGGCGCCGATCAACGCGCGCTTGCGGCGATCCTGCGCATCCCTGCCGCTGATCGCGCCGATGACCGCGCCGGCGCCGGCGCCGATCACCGCACCCTTGGTAGTCGAGCCGTATTTTTCTTCCCCGGTGAACGGATCGATGGTCTTGCACGCGCCCAATGCGAGCGCGCTGGCGGCAACTGCGATCAAAAACTTGCGCATTCTGGACTCCTTTGCTGGTTCTTGTTTCGGTGGCGGCGCCGGCAATGCCGGAATCCGTTCGTCCGGCATTTTACCAATACCCCTGCACCCGAGCGGACGGATCACGCGCCGACAGCCCGGCAGGCGGCCTGCGAGTCAGATCAATCCCAATCGCACCAAATCGGACCGCAATTGCTTCGGGCCGGTGAAATGCAGCGCGTTCAGGCCGGCGTTGCTCCCTGCCGCGACGTTGTGCGGGCTGTCGTCGATGAATACGGTGCGGGCCGGATCGAGCCGGCAGCGCTCGATGGCCAGCGTGAAGATGCGCGGATCCGGCTTCGCCAGCTTCACTTCGCCGGACACGACGATGTCCTCGAACCATTCGAGAAACCCGAACCTTGCGCGTGCCACCGGAAACGTTTCCGCGGACCAGTTGGTCAGCGCGTACAGCCGATGTCCTCGCTGCCGCAGCTCGCCGAGAATGGCGACGCTTTCGGCGATCGGCTCGCGCAACATCTTTGTCCAGTCGTCTTTCCACAAGGCGATCAATTCCGCGTGCTGCGGGTGATCGCGGATGCGCTCGGCCACGGCCTCGGAGAACGGCTTGCCGGCATCGATCTGAAGGTTCCATTCCGGCGGTACGATCTCGGCAAGGAAGCGCTCCATCGCCTGATCGTCGCCGTTGAACAGCGGCTGGTAGAGATAACGCGGGTTCCAGTCGATCAGCACCGCGCCCAGGTCGAACAGCACGGTATCCACGTCAGCCTTCATCGCTGCTTGTTCTTCCACGCTTCATACTCGGATCGGGTCGCAGCATCGGGAGGATAGGTGCCGCGCAGCGGCGCGCCGGCTTTCATTTTCTCCAGCACGAAGGCCTCGAGTTGCTCCAGCTCCAGTCCGCTTTGCGCGACCTGGTCCGCCACGTGGCGCGGGATGCATACCACGCCCTCCTCGTCTCCCACCAGGACATCGCCGGGCATGACCAGCACCTCGGCGCAGCCTACGGGGACGTTCATGTCCACCGCCAGATGGCGGTGCACGTGTGCCGGCGCGGCCATGCCCTTCGCGTAAACGGGAAAATCCAGCGCCTGGATCGAACTATAGTCGCGCATTGCGCCGTCGGTCACCGCGCCTGCCGCGCCGCGCACTTTCAGCCGCGACATCAGAATTTCGCCGGCAGCGGCGACCGAGTCCACGCCCCGGCAGTCGAACACCAGCACCTGCCCCGGCCGGATCTCGTCGATGGCCTTGCGTTGCGGATACTCGTTGGTAGCGATCGCATCGAAGCTGGCGAGATCCTCGCGTGCCGGCACGAAACGCACGGTCGCCGCTTCCCCGACCATGCGCAGGTGCGGATTCAGCGGCTTCACGCCATTCAGGAAGGTGTTGCGAAAACCGAGCTTGAACAACTGCGAAGTCAGCGTCGCCGTGGAAATCCGCTTCAGCTTCTCCAGCGTCTCGCGGGCGATGGGTTCCGGTTTCATCGGCTGGTCCTCCTTGCGGGCGTAAGCGCGACTATCCTAACCCAGAAGAAACAATACTCGCTCGGTACCCATCAAGCCTGGCCGCGGCTTGTTGCACCGGAGAACTCACGATCCATCCGCGTTTACGGACTCTCGCGGACTCATGAATTTCCGGTTGAACCCGACAAGAAAGGCAATACCCGAAACGCAGAGTACGATGCCCGCCGCTCTCTGATCCGAAGACGAAACGCCCGAGCAGAGTGTGCGTTCGACGAACAGGTAAGCGATGCCGAACCGGATCATCATTCCCGCCGCCTCGAGTTTCCACGCCCAGCGGATGAGGGTGCCCGCAAGTGGCCAGCTCACGCGCAGTGCATAGCCGACGCCGAAAATGAGCGAGACGATACGCGCAACACGCATCGCGCCGTCGATCTTCACCCAGTCCATCGCGGACGGGATCATCCACAGCGCGGCCAACAGCGCCGCGAGCAAGAGCCCGGTGAGACCGCCGGAGTTGCAGCGCTCCAGGCAGCGGGGCGAGGGGAATATCTCAGCAAGGCTCCATCCCAAAAGCACCAGAGCGGGAACCTCGATGCTCATCGCAAGCAGCAGGCTGTTGTCGAAGGCGCCCGCAGCGCTCAACGCTGCAGCGACGATGCCTGGAGCAATGATCAGTGATCGACCGGGCAACACCTATACTCCCTGCATGCCGACAGGCCGGAGCAAGCCATGCACGGCGGCGCTCAGCTCCCTGCTTTCGTCGGCATCGAAGGCGCCGACAATCACTCCGTGGGGCGAGATCAGATAGAGCTTGGATGAATGCGCCACCGTGATATCGCCCGTGTCCTGAATCAGGAATCCGAAGGTTCGCTGCAACGCGCGCAGGCTGCCAGGCCCGTCAGGGATCGCCGTGAGCCAGCCCGCAGGGCTGCCGAAGCGGCGGCGATACGCCGCGACCGCAACCGAGTCGTCATGTGCGAGATCGAAGGAAATGCTCAGCAATTGAAGTCGCCCGGCGGCGATCGCATCGGGGTACTCGCGTTGCACCGTTGCGAGCACGCTCCCCAGCGTCGAGCAGACGGTGGGGCAGCGGGTATAGAAGAACTCGACGATAGCCACCCGGCCGGCAAGCTGCCGAATGTCGAAGTGTCGGCCGTCATCGGCGGTCAGCGTCGCCCGCGGCAACGGCGCTTGGCGCCCGGCAAATTCGATTTGCCTGACGTCGTCGAGCGCGAGCGCGCGGAAGCCGGCGGTCGCCTTCCAGATACTGCCGCCCATCGCGAGCGCCACGCAGGTGCTTGCCACGAGCGTCCATCCGAGCGAGCTCGTGCTCCGCTTACGGGAGTCGAAGTTCCTCATCGCCGGCCAGGGGCTTGGTGCGTCCCTTCAATTCGCCGCGTACCCTTGCCACCAGCGCCGCGTCGAACGGCGGCGCCGCGTTGCCGAAGCTGCTGCGTTCGTAGCTTCCGATCGCGGCGATTTCAGCATCGCCAAGCTGGGCGAACGCAGGCATCTGACCGTTGTATGTGACGCCTTTGACGGTGAGCTGGCCAGTGACGCCAAGGAGCACGATTTTGACCAGATTGTCGGGGATGCCGATGACTTGCCCGGATCCGGCGACAGGCGGAAATGCGCCCGGAACGCCCAGCCCGGATGCCTGGTGGCAAGCGCTGCAATGAGTCATGTACAACGCCTTGCCGTCCATCGCGCCGGCTCCGGCCGCGCTCGTCTGCCGAGCCTCGAGCGCCGCCAGCGTGCGGCGATCGCCATAATTGCCCCAGTCGTTGCCGGCGTACAACGCCAGGTAAACCACACCCCACACCGCCAGCACCAGCGCGAGGATCGCAAGCCACGCCGGGATTACGTGCGCTTCCTCGTAAGGCTCGGGACGCTCTCGGATCCGGGAGGGATGCTCGGGAACCATGGCTCGCGCTCTCCTCTATGGACCTATCGCGCCGTGTCCCGAGCGGCAGCATCGCCCTGGAGAATCGGGTAGGTATGGTCGAGAGAGACCAGGTACTCGACCAGATCGAGGGCCTCGCGGGTCGGCACCACATAGCCCGGCACCTGGTATTGCTCCGGCAGCGCGAGCGGCTCGACATCTGTCGGCTTCTCGCCCGTCACCCGGAACAGGTACTGAAAGGCGGGCATGATGCTGCCCGGCACGACGGCGCGCGGTTGATAGAGATGAATCAGCTGCCAGGTTTTGCTGGGTTGCCGCTGGCCGATGTTGAACAGATCGGGACCGGTGCGCATGGTGCCGAGGAGGACCGGATCGTCATAGTAGTAGTCCGCAGGCGTGGACGGACGACCCCAGCCGCGCTGCATGTCCGGCGCCTGCGCCGGGTCGCGCGGTTGTTGACTGTGGCAATACATGCAGCCCTCGCTCACGTAGACGGCGCGGCCGCGCAGCTGCGCCTCGGTGTACGGCTTGAGACCCGGCGGCGGTTTGATCGGGCGCAACTGCGCGAATGGGAACACGACCAGAACCATAGTCACCAGCGCGAGCATCAGGATTGCGCCAACGATGATGTCCGTGGTGCGGTTCATAACGTTCTCCCACCCCAGATCTGCAAGCCGAGCATCGGCGGCGCGTCGCGACGCGGCCCCAAGCGCAGCGCCATCACGAGGAAATGAAATACGAAGATCAGGTGGCCGAGCACCATCAAGGCACCGCCGAGCGAGCGCGCCTCGAGGTAGGGAACAGTCAGCGCCACCGACTCCATGAACGGGCGCTTCGCGTCCATCATGGCGAGCCCCTGCAGGTATCCGCCGATGGTCAACGCGACGAAGTAGATTCCGAATCCCACCGCCGACAGCCAGAAGTGGGCAGCGATCAACTTCGGATAAGGCCACTCGTAATCCACGATGCGCGGCATGGCGAAGTAGATCGCGCCGAACAGGATGAAACTCACGAAGCCGTAGAGCCCGAGATGGGCATGCGCAACCGTGTAGTGGGTGAAGTGCACGATGGTGTTGAACCAGCGCGTCGCCTCCAGCGACCCCTGGAGCGAGACTAGCACGTAGCTGACCGCGCCGATCGCGACGAAGCGCATGGTTGGGGAAAAGCGCAAGGTTCCCCAATGGCCGCGCAAGGTCTGGAAATAGTTCACCGAGAAGGCGAGCACCGGCAGAACCATCATCACGCTCGCGACCACGCCGACACTCACCAGCCAGGTCGGCACGGGGCCGCCGATGAGATGGTGCACGCCCGCCTGGCCGTAGAACAGCGCCTGCGCCCAGAACGCGATCAGTGAAAGGTTGTACGAGTAGATCGGCCTGCCGAGCACTTTCGGCACCAGGTAGTAGGCGGCAGCGAGCGCGAGCGGCGTCATCCAGTATGCAAGCACGTTGTGTCCGTACCACCAGTTCATCGCCGCCTGCTCTGCGCCGAAGTGCACCGGCGTCTTCGCGATGAGGAACAGAATCGGGAACCACACCAATGCCGCGCCGAGGTACCACACCGACACGTACAAGTGCTGGACCCGACGCCGCGCCAGCGTCAGGAAAAGCGGAATCGCCGTAAGCGCGCCGCCGATGACGAAGAGCGACGCGATCTGCCACGGGATCTCGAGATATTCGAGTCCGTCGCTCCAGCCGAAAAGAATGGCGATCACCCCGAGCAGCAGACCCGAATTCCAGAATGCGGCGCCGGCAATGGCGTAGTGCGAGGCCGCCAGCTCGGTGCGAAGCATCCGCGGCAGGAGCCACAGCGCGATTCCCATCTCGGTCATCGAGACCCAGCCGTAGACCACGACGTTCAGATGAACCACGCGCATGCGGCCGAAGGTGAGCGGAGCGTAAGCCGCCAGCCAGTCGGGCATGTGGATCGTGAGCGATGCGATAAGCCCGGCGATCGAACCGATCACCAGCCATAGGGCGCCGAGCACCAAGAAGACGAAAACGGCGGTCGCGGATGAGCGGTCGGCCGCAATACGATCCGCGAGCTCGCCCTCTTGCGCTTGCCGCCCCTGCGTGACTGCCCGCAGCCCGCGGGCCTCTTCGCCGCTCGCTGCCGGTTCCTCGGGAGCGTTCTCTTCACCGGGAGGAAAGATGACGTTTGCGCCTTCGTCCTGCGACCACAAAAGGTTGTGCGAGAGCGCAACGATGAAGATGTACAGGCCGGTTACAGAAAGCGCAAAGCTAACCGCAACCAGGATGGGAACACCGAGACCGGACAGTTCCATGCCACACCCCGCATCCTAATTCCGCACCTTGGCCGGATCGATCGATCCGGCCACCGCTCGGATTCACCTCCCAAGACTCTGGTCGAGCCTGGAGCCATCTTTGCGTGGGGACTGCGGGTGTTGCTCGTGGCCTTGCCAGGGACTACCAGGTAGCAAGGGCCACTATATAGCAGGACAATCGGCGGCAGGAACAAAAGTGTCAATATGCCTGACATCCGCATCGCGTGCGCCGGACCGAACCGGGGCAGCGCAGTAGCCGTGTTCGAGACCACGGGCAGCGCGTATCGCGGCAACATCAAAATGAACATGGGCGGGAAGAACATGACCATGTCCGAGACGCAGGTGGCAGAAGAATCTGCGACCGCCGCTAGCGACCCTGCGATACCCCAGGGCATCGGTCCGCACAGCAATGTCATAATGCCCATTGTCCGGATCAATGTCGCCGCCATGGGACTCGCCCGTTTCCTGCGCCGCTGCGCCCTGCCTGCCTGCTGCCTGTTGGCCGCCGCCACCTGGCTGGTCGCCGCGGAAGCTCCGCGCCTCGATCCAGCGCAGTTGTCCGGCGGCATTCTTACCGTCGCCGACGAAAGCGAGGCCGCTTACCTGCAACCGGCTCCGTCGCTCGACGGGGAGGCGCTGAAGCTTTTCGCCGAAGGCCACAAGTTTTTCAACACGCAATGGGCGTTCTACTGGTTCGAGGGCGGCATGTGGGGCCGCGGGCCGACTTCGAACGCCGATTCCTGCGTTGCCTGCCATCGCGGCAACGGCCGCGGTTCTCCGGACGCACCGTCGCGCGATGCGTCGGCGCAACGCGCGCACGAGTGCAGCGCACTGCCGCAAGGGCCTGAGCGCGACAGTTCGCCGCAGCTCTTGTGCCGTCGCATCGAGGCTTCCGCGCTGTCGCTGATCTTGCGCCTGAGCCTGCCTGGCGAGAACGCGCATGGCGGGCCCAGGCCGCATCCGCACTACGGCGACCAGCTGCAGACCTTCGGTGTGCCGCGGTTGTTACCCGCCGAAGGCACCGTACAAGTCACCTGGAACGAGCGCAGTGTCACGCTGGCAGACGGCGAAGTCCTGCAACTGCGAACGCCGCAGATCCGCATCACCGGCCTGGCATTCGGACCGTTGGGTGAGGACATCATGATCTCGCCGCGGATGGCGCCGCCGCTGATCGGCATGGGCCTGCTCGAAGCCATTCCGGACGCAACCATCATCGCCCTGGCCGAGCGCGAGCCGAACGACGGCATTCGCGGCAAGGCCAACGTGGCGTGGGACATGATCGCAGGAAAAACTTCCATCGGGCGCTTCGGGCTGAAGGCCAATCAGCCGACCCTGCGGCAGCAGATTGCGGCTGCGTTCATCGGCGATCTGGGCCTCAGCAATGACCTGTTTCCGGAGCAGAACTGTCCGCCGATCCAGAAGACCTGCAAGGAAATGATGTTCGCCGGCAATCCGGAAATCACCGTCCACCGGCTGACCGCGGTGGAAACGTATCTGCGCACGCTGGCGGTGCCGGCGCGCCGCAACGCGGACGACCCGCAAGTCGTGCGCGGCGCGCAAGTCTTCGAGACGGCGCGCTGCGCCGTCTGCCACGTTCCGCAACTGCAGACCGGGGAGTTCCCCGCGGCACCTCTGCTGGCCCATCAGACCATTCGTCCCTACACCGACCTGTTGCTGCACGACATGGGCGAGAACCTGGCGGACCACCGTCCGGACTACCGGGCGGGCGGCAGCGAGTGGCGCACACCGCCACTATGGGGTTTTGGGCTATCGGAGAAAGTAAACGGCCATGGCGCGCTGCTGCACGATGGCCGCGCGCGTAATACCGCGGAGGCGATCCTCTGGCACGGCGGCGAGGCGGCAGTCTCGCGCGATGCCTTCCGTGCCATGCCGAAGGCCGATCGCGATGCCCTGCTCGCCTTCCTCGCTTCGCTGTAAATTCATTTTTCACCGCAAAGACGCAAAGGACGCGAAGAAAGACAAGATGCCTTTATCAAAGGGCGAGACACGGAAATCCCACTCACTCACCCTCTAACATTTATCGTGGTTCTTCTTCCGTTCAGTTTGTTTCTGTTTCCTTTGCGCTCTTTGCGTCTTTGCGGTGAGAATGGTTTTCGTTCTAGCTCTGGCCCGACGCTAGTCGTAGACAGCGAGATGATCGCGTAGATCCACGCGAACATGGCGCCTCAGGTCACATTGCGCTGTACGCCAGCTCGGTGCGGCAGCACGTGCCCTTGCAGCTCATGAAATCCAGTGTATCAGGTGAGGAAGCGCGGCAAACCCCTCACCTCGTGGGAACGAGGCAAGGCAGAAAAATCTGTCGCGGCAGCAAGTGCCGACTGCCCGGACCGGCATCCGCCGGCCCGGGTAGCCGGGTTCAGCAGGAGAAGCTTATTTGAGGTGCCGGGAGACCAGTTTGGTCATCTCGAACATCGATACCTGCTTCTTGCCGCCGAAGACATCCTGCAGCTTGTCGTCTGCGTTGATGTTGCGCCGGTTCTTGCTGTCCTGCAGGCCGTTCCTCTTGATGTAGGCCCACAGTTTCTTGGTAACCTCGGTGCGCGGCATGGGGGAACCGCCGATCACTGCAGCGAGCGACGCGGTGGGCGTCATCGGCTTCATGAAAGCCGCGTTGGGCTTGCGCTTGGCGCCGCTCTTCTTCGCAGCCTTCTTCGCCTTTTTCGGGGCTGCTTTCTTCGCGGACTTTTTGGCTTTCTTCGGTGCCGCCTTCTTGGATTTCTTGGCGGACTTCCTCGCGGACTTCTTCTTTGTGGCCATTGTGATGCCTCCAGTCTAGGGTTTGGTCATGTCTTAATCTCAATTGCCTTGCCAGAAGCAAAGGCACGGCGAGCAGAGAATGCCGAGTGGTTGCAGCGTTGTCAATCAGTGAATGCACGTTTTTCATAGGGGAAGCACCGACGAATCGCATCTTTTTGAGGCCCTTCTCCTCCTGAATACGGTCTTTCGCCAGTTTGCATCGGCCGCAAACCGCTTCCAGAAATGCCTCCCGGGCGTTCACAATACGTGTCAGCACCCATTCCGCAGACACAGCCGATGCGCCTTACCGAAGAGGAACAAAGCCTGCTTTCCGGCAGAGTTGCCGGACTCGAAGCCCGGACCGGCGCCCAGACGGTGGCCGCAGTAATCGGTAAATCCGACTCCTACCCGGAGGCGCCGTGGAAGGCGTTTGCGCTCGGCACCGCGCTGGCGGCGCTCTATTGCGCAGCCCGGTCGCTTATCGCCTACGACTGGGAGCCAGGGGATTCCGCGCTCGAGCACGCCGTTGTCATCCTCGGCAGCGGGGCGGTGCTGGCGCTTCTCGCCGTGCTGCTCGAACCGGTTGCGCGACTGTTCACGGACAGACGGCGCCGAGACCTCGAAGTCACCCAGTACGCCAAGGCATTGTTCTTCGACCGCGGACTTGACCGCACACGGGGCCGCACCGGCATTCTGCTGTTGGTGAGCCTGTTCGAGCGCAAGGTCGTCATTCTTGCCGACGATGGGTTCGAGGTGCGGATCGACCGCGACGACTGGCAGCGACTGACCGACCGGATGACGCTGCTGCTCAGTCGCGGCAATGTCGCCGGAGCGTTGCACGCCGGGTTGGAAGGGCTGGAGGCATTGCTCCTGGAACGCGGCTACCGCGTCGACGAAAGCGCCGCGGACGAGCTTCCGAACGCGGTGCTGCAGTTGAAGGAGGAGAGATGAGCCGGATCGCTTGCGCGCTCATCGCCCTGTGTTGGCTCGCCGCTCCGATGGCTGCGCAGGACACGGCTATTCCCTATCTGTCCGGCCGCGTCGTGGACCAGGCCGGGGTTCTTTCAACCCAGGCGCGCGAACGCTTGGCCACCATGCTGCAGGCCCACGAGCGAGCCACCGGAAACCAGATCGTCGTGCTGACCGTCCCGACTCTGGGCGGGGAAAGCGTCGAGGACTATGCGGTGCGGGTGTTCGCGGAATGGAAGCTCGGCAGCCGCGACAAGGACAACGGTGTGTTGATCGTGGTGGTGCCGCAGGATCGGCGCGTCCGCATAGAGGTCGGCTACGGACTCGAGGGCACGCTCACCGACGCTACCGCCAGCCGCATCATCCGCGACCTGATGACCCCGCGCTTCCGCGAGGGCAACTACGACGTCGGCATCGAGGCCGGGGTCACCGCCGTTATCCAGATCCTCGAGGGAAAGCGGTCCGCCGGTCCCGACGCCGACTGGTTGGCGCCCGAGGGGCAAAGGTCCGGTTTCCACGTGCGCGCTCCGGATATGCCGCTGGCCGAGCGCATCCTGATCGGCGCCTTCGTGTTCGGCATAATCGGCCTGTTTACCTTCATCGGCCTGGTCACGCCGGGCGGAATGGGCTGGTTCCTCTACTTCTTCCTGATCCCGTTCTGGTCCATGTTCCCGATGTTCATTTTCGGCAGTGGCGCCGCGCTCAAGATACTCGGCAGCTACGCCGTGCTCTATCCGCTCACCAAGGTCTTCGTTTCCCGCCAGCCCTGGTATCGCAAGGCACGCGAAGACCTCAAGAACAAGGGCTATGCCGAAATCGGTGGCATGGTCATCCGCCCCGGCGGCGGCTCGCGGGGTTTCTCCAGCGGCGGCGGTTTCTCGGGGGGAGGCGGACGTTCGGGCGGTGGCGGCGCGAGCGGAAACTGGTAAATGCGGTGATGGGTGATGGGGTAACGAATGACAACAGGCAGGTGCCGAGTTACAGCGGCCGAGTAATGACGTAAAGGCGGTCCAAAACGCGGTTTCCTTGCCCTTTAAATCACGGATCTTCGGAGAGTCTTTTTTTGCCCATCACCCATCACTCGTCACCGTCGCGTATACGACCGCATCCAGCGCGACACATCCCTCCCCCTTCGCGCCGACCAGCACCGGATTGAGATCGAGGTTCGACACCCTCGATTCGGGATTCATCATCAGCCGGCATATCGCCAGCACGGCCGCGCAGAACGCGTCTATATCCAACGCGGGCTCGCCGCGCACCCCCGTCAGCAGCGGCGCGATGCGGAGCCTGGCGAGTGCCGCTTTCACTTCACTGTCGTTAAATGGCGACAGCAACACCTGCACATCGGGCATCGCTTCGACGTACTTTCCGCCGTCGCCGACCAGCACCACGGGACCGAACACCGGATCCATGCGCGCACCGATCATCATCTCCCGTCGGCCGCTGGCCATCTTCGCCACGATTGCACCATCGAAACGCGCGCCCTGCCCGCGCAAGGTGCGTTCCATGTCCCGGAAGGCCGCGCGCACCGCTTGTTCATTATCGAGACCGAGCCGCACCAGTCCCAGCTCGGACTTGTGCACCACTTCGGGTGAACAGCCTTTCACCACTACTGGAGCGCCCAGCTCGGCCAAAGCCGCCGCCGCTTCGTCCGCCGATTTGCACAGACGGTGCCCGACCACCGGTACGCCGGCACGTGCCATCCGCGCCAGGCTGTCTGCTTCGTTGAGCAGGGTTCCTCCCGTAAGCGGGTGAGGCACGCGTGCGAGCGCGGCACCGCGCTCGCGAGCGCTCTGCATCAGTTCGCGATGCGACAGGAACTGGTTGAGCGCGGCGACCGCCTCGGCTTCGGTGGTGAATACCGGCAAGCCATGTTCCCTGAATTTCGCCGCGATGCTCGCCTGCGGCACCGCCGCCACCAGCGGCTTGCCGGTGGCACGGGCAAATTCTGCCGAATCGCGCGCGAAGGCATCCACGTCGTAGCCCTGCCCCGCCACGGGAATGCCGATCAGGAAGGCGTCGGCCGCGGGGTCATGCGCCAGCACCGGCAGGATGTCCGAGAACAGCCTGCTGTTGGTCAGCAGCGCCGCAGTGATGTCGATCGGATTGGTGGTGGTGGCAAAGCCCGGCAGGATCTTTGCCAGTTCCGCGCGGGTCTGGTCGGCGATCTTCGCCATCGGCATGCCGACCGCGGTGGCGGCGTCTGCCGCCATCACGCACACCGCACCTGAGTTGCTGATCGCCACCAGCCTGCGTCCCTTCGGCTTCCAGCCTTTCAGATACATCTCGACGCTGCCGACCAGTTCCGCGGTATCGCGGGCACGCCAGATGCCGTGCTTCGCCAGGAAGGTGTCCACCAGGCGATCCTCGTTGGCGAGCGCGCCGGTGTGCGAGCGCGCCGCTTCCTGTCCTGCCGACGTGCGCCCGCTCTTCAGCGCGATAACCGGCAGGTCGCGCTCGCGGGCAATGCGCGCGGTCTCGGCGAGGTGCCCGGTGTCGCTGATGCCCTCGAGATAGAGCAACAGCAACTTCAGGTCCGGATCTTCCGCCACCACCGACGCCAGTTCGGCGACGGTGACGTCGCAGTCGTTGCCGGTGGCGTGCGAATGGCGCACGCCGATGCCGCGTTGGCGCAGCAGGCCGTAAGGCACTACGCTCATCGCGCCCGACTGGCTGACGATGCCCACCGGCCCGTCCTGGGGCGGCGCCTCGATGTACATGGTGGAAAACGACAGAATCGCGCCGCTGCCGAAGTTGGCCAGCCCCTGGCAATTCGGCCCGATCACGCGCATGCCGCGAGCGCGCGCGACCTCGCGCATGTGACGTTCCTTGGCCTTGCCGGCCCCGGCATCGGTCTCGCCGAAACCGGAAGTCATGACGATCACCACTCTCACACCCAGTCGCGCGCACTGCTCGACCGCCTCCACCGCGGCATCGCCCGGCACCACGACGATCGCGACTTCCGGCGCCTCGGGCAAATCGGTCAGTGACGGATAGGCCTTGTAACCCTGTACGTTGGCCCGCTTCGAATTGATCGGATACACGCTGCCCTTGTAACCGAAACGGGACAGATAAAGCAGCGGGCGTCCACCCAATTTGTTCGGGTTTTCCGAAGCTCCGACGATGGCGACGGATTTCGGATCGAGCACAGTGCGGAGTGAATCGCGCGGGGAGTCACTCATTGTTGTTATCCTCCGAAAAGATCAAACCCAACGCAGAGGCGCGGAGGACGCGGAGGACACGGAGGAAAGGCAAGGGCAGGAAAATGCGCGGGTTAAGGTCTGTCATTGGTTGACGATCCCTCGCAGTAAAAATCGGTCGCCCAGGTTCGCGAACAGTCATCCCGCTTATAACCCCCCCTCGCTTTCCCTCGTCTTTGTTTTTCCTCTGCGCCCTCTGCGTCAACGCTTTTATCGCCGGCCATCGGCCGGCTCAAAATACGGAATCTTGCGGCCGGCGAGGTCGATGAACCGCGCCCGCACCCAGTCGCCGATCTCAAGCGTCGGGTCGCCGTGCGCCATAAGACGAAATCCTTCGTCGGCATCCACCAGCACGATCAGGTAAGGCGCGTGCGCGCGAAGCTCCTCCGTCGGCGCACGCGCGACGCTGGTGCGCGCATACACCGTTCCCGCCCCCGAAGCCTGCCGGGTCACCGGATTGCCATCTCCGCAGACGGGACAGAACCCGCGCTGGAAATACCAGACTGCCCCGCAGGAAGCGCAGGTCTGATAGGCGATGCCTGCGCCGCCGCGGGTCCAGTCTAAGATCTCTGCCGTCACGCTGCTCTCTCGACGACCAGAGAAACATGCGAAGACAGCACGCCGCCGTCGCCGTGCAACAGCGCCCGGCGGACATTCCTCGCCTGACGCTTCCCGGCCCGGCCGGTGAGCTGCAAATGGGTTTCCACCAGGTGTGCCATCGCACCCCCCACTCCGCAGTGACCGTAGGAGAGCAACCCGCCGTGCGTATTGAGCGGCAGTTTTCCGTCGTGGTTGAAATGTCCCTCGGCCGCAAGCCTGCCCGCCGCGCCGCGCGCGGCCAGGCCGATCTCCTCGAGCAGGATGGTGAGCGTGATGGTAAAGCTGTCGTAAATCGCGGCGTAATCGATGTCACCGATCGCGACGCCGGCTGCTTCCTGCGCTCTGGCAGCCGAAGATGCGGCGCCGAACTGCGTCAGGCTGGCCGCGGCGCTCACATGCTGATGGGTATGCGCCTGGCCGGTGCCGATGATGCGCACCGCGAAATCATTGCTGCGGTCGCGGCTCACCACGAAGGCCGCGCCGCCGTCGGAGACCGGACAGCAATCGAGCAATTTCAGCGGTGAGGCGATCGACTTGGAACCCAAAACCGTCTCGACCGTGATCGGCTCGCGGTACTGTGCGCCGGAATGCAGACTGGCGTGCCGGCGCATCAACACTGCAAGTTCCGCGAGGTCGGCTTCGCGGTGGCCGTACTCGTGGATGTAGCGCGATGCGACCAGGCCGTAGTACGCCGGAATGGTCGCACCGAGCGGCACCTCATACGCCGGGTGGCCAACTTGCGCCAGGGTCTGGATCGCCGAGTCGCGGCTCTGGCCGGTAAGCCGGTTTTCGCCTGCCACCACGAGGATGTTCCTGGCCACGCCGGATTCAGTCAGGTGATGTGCCAGCATTGCCATGGCGAAACCGGTGGCGCCGCCGACCTGAATGGCGTGGGCATAGGTGGGCTTCAGTCCGAAGTGCTCGGCAAACACCGTGGCGAGCATCAGGTGCGGCATCGTGGTCGAGTAGCCGCATACCAGGCCGTCCACTTCGGCGCGTTCGAGCTGCGCATCGGCCAGCGCCGCCGCGGCCGCATCGCTCATCAGATCGAGCGTGCCGCGTCCGGGATGCTTGCCGTAAGCCGTTAGCCCGACTCCGGTGATCCAGCTCAACGATTGCTCCTTCGGTGCAATTTGGTGAATGGGTGAAGGGGTGAAGGGGGGAAGGGGGATAGGAAAAACGCGCCGCCTCTCGGCGCTCCTCCCCTCGCCCCTCGCCTCTCGTCCCTCGCCCCTCCATTCATGCCTTCACCTTCACATCCGCAACGATGTCCGCCTCGCGCTTGAGCATCTCCACCAGCGCGTCCAGCCGCGAGGAAATGCGGTCGGACAGCGCCGCGATGCTCAGCGCCGCAATGGGTTTGCCGTCGGAACCGAACACCGGCACCCCGACCGCACCCATGCGGTCCACCAGCATGTTCAGGAACAGCGCGTAACCACGGTCGCGGGTGCGCTCGATCTCGTTGCGCAGCCACGTCAGGCTGACCTTCGGGAAATGCGGCAATCGCTGCGCCACGAACGCCAGGACCGCCTCGATCTCCGCCTGGGACTGCCACGCCAGCAGCGCCATCGCGCCGGCGCCCACACCCAGCGGCCTGCGGCTGCCGATATCCAGATAGTTGGCGCGGATCGGAAAGGTGCCGACTTCGCGATCCACGCACACCGCTTCGGTGCCGCTGCGCACCGACAGCAGTACCGAGTCTTCGGAAAGCGCCGCAAGCCGCAGCAGCGAAGGATGGACGCGGCTGCGTAAGTCATCGCGGTCGCGCAGGGCCGCGGCGAGAATGTTGACTTCGTTGCCGAGGGAATAAGTCTTGGTCGCCTCGTCGCGGCGCACGAAACCTTCGCGCGTCAGCACTTCGAGGATGCGCAGCGTCGTGACCTTGTTGAGCACGGCCTGGCCGGCGACCTCGGACAGCCGGCTGACGCGCGGCTCGGTCAGGGATCGCAGGATCCTGCAGGCCTTCTGCACGGAATTGATGGCTGAATGGTGGGTTGGCATGGCGGTTCCTTTTTTCTAAACGGTAGCGACGGGTGTCGCGGGTGAGCCGACCGCGCCGGGCAGGCGCAGCGGCGGCGCAGTAAGCAGAAAGCGCGAACGCTTGTGTTCGCGCAGCCAGTTGGCGAGCGGGGTCAGATGCCAGATCTCGCCGAGATTGACGCCGAGCTTGAAAAGGCAATGTTCGTGCAGCGGCAATGTCGCGCAGCTACCGACATGACTGGTGGCCGGATGCGCTTCAACTGCGTAATTGTCCGCGATCAGCGAGACCAGCCCGGAATCCGTGATCCATTGGAGCAGCTTCTGATCACGACCGTCGAGCGCCGCACAGGCGTTCTCCAGCGCCGGCCCGTCGGGCTGCTTGTTCATCTCCAGGATCATCTGGGCAAAACCGGTATGCAGGCACACCATATCGCCTTCTTCGACGAGGACTTTGTCTTTTTCGAGGATGCGCATCAACTGGTCGTAGCCGATTGCTGCGCGCGCGCGGCCGACGTGTGCATGCAGGTCGATCATCACGCCGCGACCCTGGACGCAGTTCACCGCCATGTTTTCGATGCCGAGCGCGTGTACCGCCGTGGTCGTTTTCGCCGGCACACTGCCGATCGCGCCGGCATCGTCCGGGTCGGATGGACCGGAGATTTCCTTGCCGGCGCGGTAGCCGTTGTAGAACACGGGTTCCGGCTTGCCGTCGCCGTCGGCATCGAACAGCTGCCCGACGTGCGCCAGGCTGTCCCACTGGGTCGAGTATTGCAGGTGCATGATGACCGCATCATCGTTGATGACGTCGGTGGCATCGGGGTTGTCGCGCTGAACGATGTAGACCATGTTCGGGCGGCCGTTGCGCAGCGTCGGGCGCAAGATCGGCGGATGGCGGCGCGGGTTGAGCACGTTGCCGCCCGGATAGTCGAGCGGCAGGCTCAGGCAAAAGGTCAACCCCTCCTTTACCTCTGCCACACCCTGTTTCACTTTTTTCGGCGTCAGCAGATTGAGCCGCCCGAGTTGATCGTCGGGACCGAAGTCTCCCCAAGTCGAGCCTTCCGGTCGTTTCTTCCAGCGCGTGGTCGTTGGCATCTGTCCTCCCTTCAAACCTTTGTTTGAATCGAGAACACCAGTCAACGCCGGACCGAAGTCCGCAGCGGATTTTCCTGGTGTCTCGAACAGCTCTTACTGTTCTTTGATACGACAGGGAGAGACGCGGACCGGCGTCGGCCGGGCATGGCGCAACCGGCAACGCGAACAGCCACGTGAACGCGTGGCGGTCGGATTCATCATGAATTCGCCTCCCTTGAGTCCCGCTCTGCGACGGGTTGTCAGCGGAATCTTCGGCGTCGCCGGTCCTGTTTGTCAAGGAGTCGTTCTGGCCGGCGGAATTCCGTCCGGTGCTATTGGCATGTCAATACAATGAGATAAGCAGGATGGCCGGGTGTGGTTCCGGGATTCGGAATATTCCAGGCAGCGCCTCGAGCGCAGTTGCGCAGTCGTGACCCTGCCGCGACAATCCAGGCTCCGATCAAGAAAAGGGGGAGGAACATGGCCGTCACGCTCGGAACCGGCGAGTTCCGCTACGAAGTAGTGGAGGACTGGGCAAAGCTGCCGGACGGCTGGACGCTGCGTGACGCCGCAGCCATCGCCGTCGATTCCAAGGACCAGGTCTACGTCTTCAACCGCAGCGAACACCCGATGATGGTGTTCGACCGCGACGGCAATTTTCTTCGTTCGTGGGGCGAGGGCGTGTTCAGGAACGCGCACGGTATCCACATCGGCCCGGACCAGACACTCTATTGCACCGACGACGGCGACCACACCGTGCGCAAGTGCACGCTCGAGGGCAAGGTCCTGCTCGAGATCGGCATCCCCGGCAAGCCTTCGCCATACATGAGCGGCGAGCCTTTCCATCGCTGCACGCACACCGCGTTGTCGCCGCGCGGCGATATCTATATCGCCGACGGATACGGCAACGCGCGCGTTCACAAGTACTCGCCCGACGGCAAGCTGCTGCTGTCCTGGGGCGAACCCGGCACGGATCCCGGCCAGTTCAACATTCCGCACAACATCTGCTGCGACCCGGAGGGTTGGGTCTACGTCGCCGATCGCGAGAACCATCGCATCCAGGTCTTCAATGGCGACGGCAGGTACGAAACCCAGTGGCACAACCTGCACCGGCCCTGCGGACTCTACATGGAACCCCGGCGCCATCCGCTGTGCTACGTCGGCGAGATCGGTCCGACCCTGCCGGTCAACCGCGAGGTGCCGAACCTCGGGCCGCGCGTCAGCATCCTGACGCACGAGGGCAAGCTGCTCGCGCGCTTGGGCGACGTCCGTGCCGGCCTGCGCACAGACCAGTTCATCGCACCGCACGGCATGGCGGTGGATTCGCACGGCGACATTTATGTCGGCGAAGTGTCCTTCACCGCCTGGCCTCAGATCTACCCCGGCACTTCGCCACCGGCCGACGTGCGCGCCTTGCGCAAGCTGGTTCGCATGCGGTGAGTTTGGTGCCGCGTACCCCTCAAGGGTGTTGATTGTCGCTGCCAGTTGACCCTGTTTTTCATTTCTGGCAAGACCCACTTATGCATTGATACTCCGCTGTGTAGCCAGGCAGGCCGCCCTTCTACTGGGCCGTCAGGCCTCCGTCCACAGTTAGCGACTGGCCGGTCACGAAGGTTGCGCGGCTCGAACAGAGAAAGAGGACCGCACCGGCCATCTCATCGGCCTCTCCAACGCGCCCCATCGGTATGCTTTGGGCAACCTTGGCTTGCGTCACAGCGTCGTGACCGGTGAAGCGTGCGAACATTGCCGTCCTGGTTGCCGAGGGCGAGACGACGTTGATGCGAATACCGCTGCGAGCCGTTTCCAGCGCGGCCGAACGCGTGAGACCGATCACGGCGTGTTTGCTGGCGCTGTATACGCTGGCACCGGCGAACCCGACCAGTCCTCCGACCGATGCACAGTTTACAATCACCCCTCCGCCACTCTTCAGCATGGGGGGAATCTCGTGCTTCATGCAAAACAGCGTGCCCTTCACATTGATGTCGAACGTAGCGTCGAAATTTTCTTCGGTCTGCTCGGTCACCGGGCCGAGCATCCCTTCGATCCCGGCGTTGTTGAAGGCGTAGTCCAAGCGCCCATACGCGGCGAGGGTGCGATCGACGAGTTGCTTTACATCGGCCTCGCGAGACACGTCGATGCCCAAAAACATTCCCTTCCCCTCGACCTGCTCGATGAGCGCGAGGGTTTGCTCGCCGTCCGCTTCGCTGCGAGCAGCGACTACCACGCTCGCGCCTTCCCGCGCGAAGGCGATTGCCGTGGCTCGGCCGATCCCGGAGCTTCCCCCGGTGACGATGACCACCTTCCCGTCGAACTCGTTCATTTGTTGTTCTCGCTATAGTGCAATTGAGCGGAAGCGCCGGCGCCCCGCCAAACATCAGATCATGTAGTCCCCGCCGTTGGGATTCAGAGATGCGCCGATGTAGTAGGACCCCTCATCAGAGGCGAGCAGGACGGCAGTCGGCGCGATCTCGTCCACTCTACCCGCCCGCCCGATCGGAAGTTCAGCCAGTTTGCGCCGCCGCCAGTCCTCCGGAATATTCCGGAACAGCTCGGTATTGACGGGACCCGGACAGATCGCGTTGACCGCGATACCGTCACGTGCGACCTCATATGCAAGCGAGCGCGTAAAGCCGATGACACCGGCCTTGGCCGCGGCATAATGCGCCATTTCCGCCGCGCCCTTGTGCGCGAGCTGGGAGCTGGTGCTGATGATGCGCCCCCACTTGCGCCGGATCATGCCGGGCAATACTTCCCGCGTGCACAGAAAGATACTGCGCAGGTTCACCGCCATCATCTCGTCCCACATGGCCGTGGGCATCTCGACCACGGTCGACGTGGTATCGATGCCGGCGTTGTTCACGAGGATGTCGATCCGGCCGAATGCCCGTTGAACTTCGCCGATGGCGCGTTTGACCTGATCCTCGTTGCTCACGTCTGCGGCGACTGCGATGCCGTTGACGCCAAGACTGCGCACCTCGTCCGCGGTGCGGTCCGCGCTTTCCTTCTTCAGGTCGAGAATCGCGACATCGGCGCCTTCGCTCGCGAACGCAACAGCGATGGCGTGGCCGATACCGCGCGCTGCGCCTGTGACCAGCGCCTTCTTGCCTGTCAATCTATTCATAGTTTTTCGCCTTTTGCTAATTTTCGGACTGAGCCGCCGCTGAATCGAGCTGCGGCTCCACGGGGAAGACTCCAAGAATTCGCTTCGCCTCTTCCTGGAACCGTGTGAACGTATCTGTGGTGGGGTCCAGCGCCGCCACCTCCTGATGGCGGAAGCAATGCACGATGTGTCCTCCGCCCAGATTTTCCGGGGGGGGCATTTCGTCACGGCACCGCTGGAGGACGAGCGGGCACCGCGATGCGAGGAAGCAGCCTTTGGGCAAGTTGATGGGGCTGGGGATCTCGCCCTGAAGATTGATCGCCGTTTCGTACTTGAGCTTCGGGTTGGGCAGGAGCACCGCGGACAGCAATCCCACACTGTAGGGATGGACCGGCTGGGCGAACACTTTGGCCGCGTCCCCTTGCTCCACGATCATGCCGAGATACATCACGGCGACACGATGACTGACGAACCGCACCGTGCTCAGATCGTGCGAGATGAACAAATATGAAGTACCCAGCTCGCCTTGAATCCTTTGCAGCAGCTCGATGATCTCTGCGCGAGCGGTGGGGTCGAGCGCCGAGGTGGGTTCGTCGAGCACGACCAGCTCGGGGCGGGTGATCATCGCCCTGGCGATGCCCACGCGCTGCTGCTGGCCGGCACTGAGCTCGGCCGGGTAGAGGTTCAGCATGTCCTCGCTGAGCCCCACCAGCCCGATCGATTCCAGCAGGCGATCTTGGCGCTCGTTACTTGCGAACTTGAGCGCAACCAACGGCTCCTCGATCGACCGGCCGATGCGCTGCCGCGGATCCAGGCTCTCCGCCGGTTCCTGAAATACCAGTTGCATCTTTCCGCGCGACTTGCTCCTGCGCCCGCCCAGGGTGATGTCTTGGCCACGGAATCGTATTGACCCATCGGTCGCGTCGAGCAGTCCGAGGATGCATCGCCCCACCGTGGTCTTTCCCGATCCGCTCTCACCCACCAGCCCGAGCGTCTCGCCGGGCTGGATCGCGAAGGAGACGCCGTTTACCGCCTGCACCAGCGCGCGCGAACCGGAGATGGTAAAGCTCTTGTAGAGGCCGGACACCTCGAGCAGGGCAGTCATCAGCGCACCACGGGAAAGTGACACTTTGAGAAGTGGCCGGGCCCTAGTTGTGCGAGAGGCGGCTCGACCGTGCGGCAGCGCTCCTGGGCCAACGGACAGCGATCGGCATAGCTACACCCGGCCGCGCCCTCCACCGTGCGGCGCTTGACGTCGGGTACTGTCCACCGATGCCTGAGCTCAGGGCTGTGCGAGAAAGCAGCCAGAAGCATGATCGTGTACGGATGCGATGGCTCGAAGAAGAATGCATGCCGTGGCGCTACTTCCATGATCTGTCCAGCGTAGATCACGGCGACGCGGTCGCAGAAGTGCGCAGTGATGCCCACGTCCCGGGTGATGAACAGCATGGCGCTGCGCTGCTTTTCGGCAAGCGCGCGAATCAGGTCGAGGATCTGCGACTGGACCGTCACATCGAGCCCGCTGGTGGCGTCGTCGGAGATGACAAGGCTCGGTGAGCACACCAGCGCCATGGCAATAACCACGCGCTGGGCCATGCCGCCTGAAAGCTGGTGCGCGTAGGCATCGAAACGCCTGCGGGGATCCGGGATCTGTACCGCTTTCAGCATGTCGAGCGCTTTCTCGCGCGCTTTTTTGCGGCTGATGCCCAGATGGACCTGAGCAACCACGGCGATCTGCTCTCCTACGGTGAGGAGCGGATTCAGCTCGCCTCGTGGGTTGGGAACCACCATCGACAGGTCTTTGCCTCGCATTCTGCGCAGATCCCTCTCCGGCAACGCTCGCAGGTCCGTGCCACGGAACAAGACCTCGCCGGCCGTGATTCGACCGGGCACAGGAGGCAAGCCTAACAGAGACCGCGCCAACGTCGTCTTGCCCGCTCCGGATTCCCCCACTAGCCCGACTATCTCTCCAGGCAGCAGCGAGAAGCTGATGCCCCGCAGCACCACGCGGCTATCACCGAGAGCAGTGGGAAACTCGACCCGGAGATTGCGTACCGCCAGCAGGGGTTCGGTGGCGTCTGGTCGCGCTGCATGCTCTGCGACCACCTGCATAGCGCTATCGGCAATCGGCGAAGGGCTCAATGCCCGATCCTCGGGTCGATGGCAAAGTAGATCAGATCCACCGCAAGGTAAACTACAAGCGAGAATATCGCCGAGAACAGCACAAAGCCCAGCACCGGGTAGAGGTCCGAGTTCAGCACGCCCTGTACTGCATACTGTCCCGCGCCGCCCCAGCTGAATACGATCTCGACCAGTACCGCGCCGCCGATGAGGAATCCGTACAGGACTCCCATGATCGTGATGATCGACGGAAGCGCATTTCGCAGTGCATTCCGAATCACCGTTCTGGGCGGCATCCCGCAGAGCACCTCGTAGCGACTGAAGTCCGATTGCAGCATCTTTTCGACCGTCGCGTGAGTCATCTTCAAGATCGGTCCAGCGTTTATCAGACCGAGCGTTGCGACGGGCAAGACCAGATGGGCGGCACTCGATCCAAAGGCCTCCCAGTCCCTCGCAATGAGCGCGTCGATCGTGTAGATGCCCGTGACCTGCACAGGGGGGACGAGGGCGAGGTCGATCCGCCCCAGAGGAGGCGGAAGCGCCCCGAGCAGAGTGTAGAATACATAAATGAGAACTAGGGCCAACCAGAAGTCCGGTACCGCGCCCGCACTCAACCCATAGATATCGGCGACGCGCGCGACCCAGCCTGTTGGATTCACGGCGGCGGCGAGCCCGAGTGGGACCCCGATCAGGATGGCGATCAGCAAACCGAACGTCACCAGTTCGACCGTCGCCGGGAAGCGCTGCAAGAGATCTTCCAGCACCGGCCTAGTGGTCTGCCACGAGGTGCCGAGGTCGCCATGCGCCAACGCCTTCACGTAGATCACGAACTGGGTGAGGATCGGCTTATCGAGCCCCATCTTGGCTCGCAACGATGCGATGGCCTCCGGGGTAGCGGTCGGACCCAGCATGAGCACGGCTGGATCGCCGGGTATCGTCTTGATCAGGAGAAAGCTCACCAGCACGATGCCGAGCAGTTGCGGCGCGATGAACAGCAGGCGCCGACCGATGTAAGCAGCCAGTTGCACCCGCGCCTCTAGGTCAACATCCGCAGGTCCGCGCCAGCGCGCGGCTGCAGTTCCGCGACCAGGGCGCGGCGCTTCATCGGATCGGCCAACACCTCGATACTGCTGCCGACGAGCGCGAAGCCAAATACGG
>Ga0137409_10001091_pt1 | contig 29375 bp, 28 predicted proteins | sample CZODoug1_16funga_FD_122059 | JGI IMG/M metagenome (GOLD analysis project Ga0137409, IMG submission 122059) | Vadose zone soil fungal communities from Angelo Coast Range Reserve, California, USA - CZODoug1_16fungal (Hybrid Assembly) | ecosystem: Environmental > Terrestrial > Soil > Vadose zone...
CGGACGCTGGGTGATTGGGTGAAGTGGCTGTGCGTGCTGGGGGCCGCAGGGGCCGTCCTGGGGCGCATTTTGTTTGACAGGAAGAAAGCGTCGGCCTAAATTGGCCGCTTCTGCGTGGGGAACTCTTAAAGGGGGTCAGAGATGAGCCTGCTGTCGAAGTTGTTCGTAATCCTGGTCTTCGTCATCGCCCTGGTCAAGCTGGGCATTGACGTGACACTCTTCGCGCAGAAGGTGGACTGGAAGGACAAGTTCATCAAGGAAGTCAACTACCACTACCAGACGCAGCAGATCAAGAACGCGGAAATCGCCGCGCGCGACATGGAAGTCGAGAACCAGCGCGCGTTCATGGCGATCCTCGCGGACCGCATCAGCACGCTGGACGTCGAGAATTCCGGCAAGGCGGCGCGCATCAACGAGCTGCAGCGGCAGCTCGACTCGGCCAATACGCTGGCCAGCAAGTACGAGGCGGACATGCAGGTCTTCGTCCGCCAGCTCGAGGTGCAGCTCGCCCAGATCCAGGAGCTGACCACGAAGGTCGACGAGCACCGCGCCAAGCTGGCGAAGTCGCTCAACGAGAAGTCGCTGGCGGTGGCCGAGCTCCAGTACGCGAGGCAGCTGGCCGAGCGCCTGCAGCAGGACCTGGGCCAGCTCGAGGAGAAGCACGTCGAGATGGCGCGCGACAAGAAGCACCTCGAAGAGAAGATCAACGCGATCGCCCAGAACGGCGGCAACGTGAACGTGGCGCCGAAGAAGGCGCTCGAGGGCAAGGTCACGGCCGTGGCGAACGAGATCGGCCTGGTGGTGATCTCCATCGGCAAGGACGACGGCGTCCTCGAAGGCGACGAGTTCACGGTTTATCGCGGCGGCGACTTCGTCGCGAAGGTCGTGATCGACCGCGCCGACCGCAAGTGGTCCGCGGGCAAGGTCGTGCTGAAGAAGACCGACCCCCGCGTGGCCGACGACGTGTCGAACCACATCTTTGTCTCCGGCCCCCGCAGCGGGAACTAGGAGGACGCGATGGCCGACGAAGAGGAAAACGTCGAAGACACGGAGTCGATGGAGCAGGCCGAAGACGCCGCTCCTGCGGCCACCGAATTCGTCCCCGAGCAGACGCACAAGCCGAAGAGCGACGTCTATACGATGCTGCTCATCCTGACGTTCGTGGCCTTCCTCACGGGCTGCACCGTGGCGGGCCGCGAGGCGTGGGAGAACTACGACGTTCAGTTCTGGGTCTTCACGAAGCATCCGCCCAAGACGGCGGACGCAGGCCCCGCGCCCGCGACGGGCGCCGGCGCCACGGGCGAGACGACCCCTCCGGTGACGCCTCCGCCCCCGGACGCGCCCAAGTAGTCCGCTTCGAAACCTTCGAAAGGCCCCCGAGATCGGGGGCTTTTTTTTTGTATAATGAGCTGGAGATGCGCGCGCTGTCGCCCTTCCGGATCGCCGTCGGGGGCTCTCTGGTCACCGTCGCGCTCCTGGGTGTGCTGATCCCGGCCGTCTCACCGGCCTCGATGCTCCAGTCCCTGGCCGTCGGCTGCGCGCTCATTCCGCTGTTCGCCGGGCTCGCCTGGGCGGCCTCCGTGGATGCCCGCACCCGCCATCTGGAATCGCAGATCCGCGAGTGCCGGCGGGTCGGGCGGATCGTCGCCGCCGTGTGGCTGCTCTCCGTGGGATTCGTCGCGGCCTGCCAGGTGCACCGGATCCCCGGCGTCGCGCACGGGATCGCTTTCGCCGTCATGATCCTCGGCGGCATCGTCGAGTGCTGCCTCTCGATCCGCATCGAGCATCTGGAGATGGAACTGCGACGACGCGGCCGCATCGGCTGAGCGGCCCGGCGTTCGGTTCGTGAACATTTCATAGTTTATATTTTATAATTTATTTGCTATCGACCCCCCGGGCGATATACTCCTGCTGACGCGAGTATCGCGTTTAGGTAGAGAGAGGGTTCGTGAGAGGGGGAGCGAGAAAACTTCATTTCTTGATCCGGCTCCCCGTATCGCCGGAGGCACGTCATGTGGGGCATTCTTAAGCGCTGCTTCGGGGTCTTCTCCAAGGATATGGGGATGGATCTCGGCACCTGCAACACGCTCGTCTACGTCCGCGGCGAGGGCATCGTGCTCTCCGAGCCGTCCGTCGTCGCCGTCCGCAAGGGCACCAACAAGGTCCTCCTCGACGGCAAAGCGGTCGGCGTCACCGCCAAGGAGATGATCGGCAAGACGCCCGGCAACATCGTCGCCATCCGCCCGATGCGCAACGGCGTCATCGCGGACTTCGACATCACCGAGGCCCTCATCGCCTACTTCATCCAGAAGGTCCACAGCCGGAAGTTCGGCATCATGCCGCGCATCGTCATCGCGGTTCCCTCCGGCATCACCGGCGTCGAGAAGCGCGCCGTCATCAACTCGGCCGAGCGCGCGGGCGCGCGCCAGGTCTTCGTCGTCGAGGAGCCCATGGCCGCCGGCATCGGCGCCGGTCTCCCCATGCTCGACCCCATCGGCAATATGATCGTCGACATCGGCGGCGGCACCACCGAGGTCGCCGTCCTGTCCCTGGGCGGCATCGTGGCCTGCCGGTCGGTCCGCGTCGCCGGGGACGAATACGACAATGCGATCATGCAGCACCTCCGCCGCGCCTACAACCTCCAGATCGGCGAGCAGACCGCCGAGAGGATCAAGATCGACGTGGGCTCGCTGTATCCCCTCGAGCAGGAGCTGACCATGGAGGTCAGCGGCCGCGACGTCATGGCCATGATGCCCCGCAAGGTGACCATCACCAGCGAGGAGATTCGCGAGGCCATGAAGGAGCCCTTCGACGCCATCATCCGCGCGATCAAGGAGTGCCTGGAGGAGACGCCGCCCGAGCTCGCGGCCGACCTCACCGAGCGCGGCATCACCATGGCCGGCGGCGGCTCCCTGATCCGCGGCATCGACCGCGCGATCCGCAAGGAGATCGACGTCCCGGTCCGGCTGGCCGAGGATCCGCTCACCTGCGTCGCCCGCGGCACGGGCCTCGTGATCGAGAACCTCGACAAGTTCAAGGACGCGCTCGAGAGCGACGAGGACATTAACTGAGTATTCAGTAGACAGTAGTCCGCGGATCGCTTCCCCACCCATCCCCCACGCGGGAGGCACGGGGGGCTGCTGAACACCGACTGCCGGCTACGGACTGCTGACGATGGATGGGAGGGGGGTTTATGGCGCGACTGGTCTCGTACTTCCGCCGGGTGCACCTGACGATCATCTCGGGCAAGGCCGCCGAGCGGCTGGCCCTGACCGTCCGCAACATGCGCGCCGTGGACGGCGCCCTCATGCTGGGCGTGACCGGGTCGGACGTGTCCGCGCTGCTGCCGCGGCATGTCGACGTGACCCTCCGCGAACTTCGCGCGGTCCTCTCGGGCCGCCGCGTCTCGGCGTAGTCCGGCCCCCCGCTCGCGTCTATAATGGCAGGATGGGTCTCGCCCTCGCACTGCTCCTGCCGCTACTCGCTCCCCAGGACGAGGCGTCCTTCTCCAAGGACGCCCGAGTCAGCGCCGCCTATTACCACCTCCTCCCCGGCGCCAAGTCCGAAACCGACTTCTTCGAAATGGACAAGGCGGGCGTCGACATTGCCCTGGTCGACGTCAACGGCGACGACACCGCCCTGATCCCGCTCATCGCCGCGCTGGAAGCCCTGGAGAAGCAGAAGAAGGACACCCCGAAGCTTGGCATCTATCTGAAGACCGGCGTCGAGGCCGACCTGTCCGCGGTCGATGCGTTCTACGACCGTCTGCCCCGGCGCTATTGGGCGCGCATCGACGGGCGGCCCGTTGTCTGGCTCGCGCCCGCGCCGACCGGTGCCGGGGGGCTGGACGACGCCGTCCGGAAGCTCCGTCAACCCCCGTACCTGGTGGCCGAGATATCCTGGAAGGCGAAGGCCGACCGCACCTATGGCCTGGGCGAGCTCCGGGGCTTCGCGCTCGACCTGCCGGTCGTCTCCGTCAGCCCGGGCACGACGGTCCGGGACGACGGGAAGATCTACGAACGCTGCTGGTACAAGGCCATCCGCCTCGAGGCGCGCCTGGTCGTCATCGAGAGCTGGAACGGCGCGGCGGACGGGGTCGCCGAGACCCCGGAGCGTAAGCGGAAGTACCTCGACCTGACCCACCGCTTCGTCCGCGACTTCAAGGTGAACGAGAAGGTGGTGCTGCCGAAGGGGAAGTGGACGGCGGCGACCCAGGTCGCGTATACGGCCGTCTATTTCCCGCACGAGCAGGGCCTGACCCCGGTCGCGGTCGAGGACGGCCTGTTCGACCGGGTGAAGCTGCGCGGCTTCGAGGCGCTGACGACGAAGGAGAACAAGCGGGGCACGCTGCGGCGGCTGTGCTTCGACGTCGACGACTCGTTCTGCTACTTCGAAACCCGGTCGTTCATGGTGGCGGTGGAGTATCTCGACACGGGCGAAGGCACGTTTTCGCTGGAGTACGACTCCGGGGACCGGACCCTGCCCGCGGAGCAGCGGGTTCTGAAGTCGGCGGGTACCGCGCGGTTCGGGGGGACAGGGGATTGGAAGACCGAGACCTTCGAGTTGCCGGACGCGGCGTTCGGGAACGGGCAGCCGGGCGGAGCCGACTTCCGGCTCACGGTGGACAAGCGTGGCATCGCCGTGCGATCGGTGATGGTGATCAAGAAGTGAAGTTCAATGAAAACTGGATCTCTCCCCGAATTCCTCTTGACGGTCCCCCGGACCCCCCTTAGAATCTCGCCCTTATTGCCCGGTCTGGGCCGGGTGTGGGGGGTTCGGGACGAAGACGTGATCAGTGGCCCGTCCGTGCGGACGGGGTTCCGTATAAGGTCCGACGTTTGGGGAGGTTTCGCATGCCCACGGGAACAGTGAAGTGGTTCAACGACCAAAAGGGGTACGGGTTTATCAAGCAGGAGGGAGTGGCCGAGGACATTTTCGTTCACCACACGGCGATCAAAATGGAAGGGTTTCGGACGCTGACCCCCGGTGAGGCGGTCGACTTCGAGATCAAGAAGGATGAGAAGGGCCTGAAGGCCGTCAACGTGACCCGCGCTGCGGCCCAGCCCAGCGAGGTTCCCCAGCAGTAAGGTCCCTGGAAAACCAACACCCCTCCGGCCGCAAGGCCGGAGGGGTTTTTTGTTGCCCGAAGGCGCTCCCCAGGGAGAGGTCAGACCGCCCGCGGAGCGGCCCGCATTAGTCCGACGGCTTCGAAGTGCGTCCAGATCGTTCGGTCCGGTCCGAGGGCGATGCAGAGCGCCCGGGGCATGCGGTGGTCGTGGGGGGAGCGTTCCTCCAGACCCTCATGAAGGGGATGGAGCCGCCTCGGCTTGTCCTCCAGCCGGAAGACGAACACGCCGTCCCCGGTGCCTGCGATCACCTGGTCGCCGTCCAGGACGAGATCGTGGAAGTGATCGGCCTGGGACCAGAACGTCGACGAACTCCGGACGATCTTATACCCCGAACGCCACTGGTTCCAGGTCTGCCCCCGGTCGACGGAGTAATGGAGATCGCCGCCCCCGGCAAAGATCGTGTCGCCGTGGACGAGCAGGGACAACCCGACGACCGAGGGACTGCGGTGCGGTCCTCCGGCGGGATCCAGTGTCGTCACTCCTTCCTGCGACACGAGGAAGGTGAGGTCGTCCAGGAATGCGAAGTCGACGACGTCGTGACCCACCATGGTTCGGGATTGCCAGCTCGCGCCGTCGTCCGTGGAACGGACCGCGTGGAATTCATAGCTGCTGGGATCGTCGTAGGTTCCGTCTTCGCCGTCGCAGATCCCGGCCCAGATCGCACCGCCGGGGGAGCGGGCGAGGGCGGACACTCCCACCTGGGAGTAGTGCTCCGGCAGGGGGATCGGAACCGGGCGCCACGGGCCTATTCCGTCCGCCGACCGGAAGAGCCCGTCCATGGTTCCGGCCCAGATCTCCGTGCCGAAAAGGCGGACGGTATTGACGACCCCGTCCAGCGCGGCGGGTCTCCAGGTTGACGCATTGTCCTCGGAGTAGAAGAGCCCCCGCCGGGAGCCGGCGAAGAGCCTTCCCGACGGAGCGCAGGCCAGGCAGCGGGGTTCCTGCGGCGGGGCCGTCGATGCCCGGGTCCAGCGGTATTGCTCCTCCATTCGTCACTTCCCCGGGAGCAGAGGTTTCAGGGGGCATTTCTCGCAGCGGGCCTTCGGCCGGCAGTACTCCCGACCCACCACGCCGATGAGCGAGTGGAACTCCCTGAGAGTCTCGGCGTCTTTCGGCAGGCCTTTGGCGACGAGTTCCTGGAGGTCGTCGTAGGTGGCGTCCTCCAGCGCCAGCTCGTGCCGGGTCATCACTCTATAGGTTGGGAGATCCACGACCGGCACCGGCATCCCCAGACCCTCGAGCAGGATCGTGTCGGCCGTCTCGGGGGTCATCCCCTCGAGTTCGAGCAGCTGCTCGCGCAGCCGCGGGGCGGGGATCTCCCTGAGGCGGTCGAGGTCGCCCTCGAAGCGGTCGAGAAACCAGGCCACGAAGTTCTTGAGGCGGGCCGCCTTCCGGTGGCGCATCCCGGCCGCCTGGACGGCGAGGGCGACGGTGTCGTGGTCGAGTTCCCGCAGCTTATGCGGATCGAGGAGCGCGTAGACCCTCAGGCTGCGCAACGCCTCCTCGAGCTTCTTGGGGGTCGCGCCCTGGGCGAGGATCGCGCGGACCAGCCGTCCGAAGGGCGAGTCGGCATCGACCGGGGAGGGGCGCCCATAGTGGGCCCGGAGCGCATCAAGATAGTCGGGCAGTCCCGGCATCAGTCCGTGAAGAGCGCCTCGACGAATTCGTCGGCATTGAAGCGCGCGACGTCGTCGGGGGTCTCGCCGGTCCCCACGAATTTGACCGGGATGTCGAGCTTGTCCTTGATGGCGACGACGATGCCGCCCTTGGCGGTCCCGTCGAGTTTGGACAGGAAAAGGCCGGTGACGCTGGTCGCGGCCTTGAAGTGCTCGGCCTGGGAGATGGCGTTCTGGCCCGTGGTGGCGTCGAGGACGAGCAGCACCTCGTGGGGCGCGCCGGGGATCTTCTTGGCCGCGACGTTGCGGATCTTGGTGAGCTCCTTCATCAGGTTTTCTTTGGTCTGCAGACGGCCGGCCGTGTCGATGAGGAGGATATCGATGCCCCGGGCCACGGCGGCGTCGGCGGCGTCGTAGACCACCGCGGCCGGGTCGGAGCCCATCTTGTGCTTCACGATGTCGACGCCGAGGCGCTCGGCCCAGATCGTCAGCTGGTCGACGGCGGCGGCGCGGAAGGTGTCGCTGGCGCAGAGCATGACCTTCTTTCCCTGGCTGGTGAAGAAGCGGGAGATCTTGGCGATCGACGTGGTCTTGCCCACGCCGTTGACGCCGCAGACGAGAATGACGGTCGGCGGTTTCGGGGCCCAGAGGACGTCGTTCCCCTTCTCGGTGAGGCGCTTCTTGAGGTCGGCCTTGAGGAAGTCGAGGACCTTGTCGGTGGTCTTGATCTCGCCCTTCTTATAGGCCTGGCGCAGGGAGTCCATGATCTTGCCGGTGGCGTCGACGCCGAAGTCGGCGGTGATGAGGGCCTCCTCGATCTCCTGGAGCGTGGCCTCGTCGAGGTTGCGAAAGACGGAAAAGATCTTCTTCAGCGGGGCGGTGAAGACCTCCTTGGTCTTCCGGAGTCCCTGCTTGAACTTCTCGATGAAGCCGCCGAAGAGTCCCATCGTGGGGGGATTATGGGCCGAGGAGGATCAAGCATCAAGCATTAAGAATCAGGCATCCCGCATGAAGCCAGGTTCGCGCCTTCCGCGCTCCCAGGGGGCCGGCGAATGCTCTATCGCGTGCTATTTCGGTGGATGCCCCCCGGAGTGGGGTAGGGGGGGAAGACTCCGAATGCCTGATGCTTGATGCTTTATTCTTACTTATTCTGTTTTCCGGGCGGGGCGGCGCGGAGGCGGATGTTGTCGAGGATGCCGTTGACGAAGGGACCCGAGTTCTTGGTCGAGAACTTCTTGGCGATGTCGATGGCCTCATTGATGGTGACCAGGGGCGGGATGTCCTCTCTATAGAGAAGCTCGTAGGTGGCGAGGCGGAGGATGTTGCGGTCGATGGCCGCCATGCGCTTGAGCTGCCAGTTCTTGGCGACCTCCTCGATCTGACGGTCGATGATCTCGCGCTTCTCGCGGAAGCCGAAGACGAGCTCGCGGGCGAAGTCGACCATCTCGGAATCGCCCGTCCCGGGGGCGAGCGCCGCTGAGACTTCGTCCAGGATCTCGTCGCCCCGGAGATCGAGCTGGTAGAGGATCTGGAGGGCGAGCTCGCGGGCCTGGGTGCGTTTTCTCATAGCTTCTTCATCAGGCTGGCCATCTCGAGCGCCGCCATCGCGGCGCTGCGGCCGGCGTTGCCCATCTTGGTGCCCGCCCGCTCGATCGCCTGCTCGATCGTCTCCGTCGTCAGGATGCCGAAGATGCAGGGGATGCCCGTCCGGCGCCCCACCTCGGAGATGCCCTTGGCGGTCTGGTTGCAGACGTGGTCGTAATGTTTCGTGTCGCCCCGGATGATGCAGCCCAGGCAGATGATGGCGTCGGCGGCCTTCTTGGAGGCGATCTTCTTCGCGGCGGTGGGGATCTCGAAGGAGCCGGGGACCCAGACGACGTCGATCTGGTCGGGCTTCACGCCATGGCGGTTGAGGGTGTTCTCGCAGCCCTCGAGCATTTTGGACGTGATGTACTCGTTGAAGCGGGAGACGATGATGGCGAAGCGGAAGCCGTCGGCGAGGTAATCGCCTTCGATGGTGCGACCGTGTCCCTTTCGGCGGCTGGCCATACTCTCCCGTTTGCTAAAGATCGCCGTTCAACGGGGAGGAGTATACGGGGCCCGAACCCGGGGCACAAGGGGGACCTCGCAAATGATCCGGGATGATTTTCGAAGGCGCTAGCGGTCGCGCTCGGGGAGCTCGAAGGGGCGGCCATCGGGGATGTGCGTGTCGGGGAACTGGTTGCGGATGCTGACGAAGTCCTGTTCGCGGCGCACGAAGGCCTGGACAACCTCGGGGTCGAAGTGCTTGGCCGCCTGGCCGACGATCATGTCGCGCGCCTTCTCGTGGGGGAAGGGCATCTTGTAGGGGCGCTTGGACGTCAGGGCGTCGTAGACGTCCGCCAGCGCGACGATGCGGGCGCAGAGGGGGATCTCCTCGCCGCGGAGGGGCCGGGTCTCGCCGTTGATCTCGACGGCGGGATAGCCGGAGCCGTCCCACTTCTCGTGATGGAAGCGCGCGATCATCTCGCCGATCGAGAAGATCGACTCGCGGTGGATCATCTCGCCCGCCATGCGCAGGGCGCGTGCGCCGATCTCGGCGTGATCCTTCATCTTCTCGAATTCGTCGCTCGTCAGCTTGTCGGGCTTCTGGAGGATGTAGTCGCGGATGCCGACCTTGCCCAGGTCGTGAAGCGGCGACAGGTCGAAGATCATCTCGCCGTATTCCTCGGTGATCGAGTCCTTGTACTTGGAATCGGTGCGGAGCTCGTCGGCAAGGATCTTGCAGTAATGGCGGATGCGCTGGAGGTGGCCGCCGGTGTCGTCGTCGATCGACTCGGCCAGGTTCGCGATTGCGAGGATCGCGGCCCGCTGCGTCTCCTTGATCTCGGTGGTGCGCTCGACGACGGCCTCCTCGAGCGACTTCATGTAGTTCTTCTTGAGCTTGTCAATGACGACCCGGTCGGTGATGTCGCGGAGGGTGGCCTCCATGGCGGTGCCGCGGCCGTTCTCCTGGACGCCCATGCAGGCGAATTCGACGGTGCGCTCCTCGCCGGATTTGGTCATGATCTCGAGCTGGAAGGGCTTGACCTCGCGGCCCTCGAGGGCGTCCCTCAGGGCCGTGAACATCTTGTGCATGTTGCCCTTCTTGACGATGCGGTTGAGATTCATGCCCAGGAGCTCCTGGCGGAGGAACCCGAGCATGACGCAGGTGGCGCGGTTCATCCAGGTGAGCCGGCCCTCGGGGTCGGTCATGAAGATGGGGTCGGCGGCGTTTTCGACGATGGCGCGGTAGCGCTCCTCGGACTTGGCGATGTCGAGGTTCTTCGCGTCGGTCCGCTGGAGGAGGGGGCCGAGCGCGGCGATGATCTTCTCCGCGTCGCCGTTGGCGGCGCTGCGGACGATCCTCAAGATTTCATCCTGAAGCGGCGTCGCGTCGCCGCGGGGCGGGAGGGCGGGGATCTCGGAGGCCATTCGGTCGGTCCTCGGCTCGAGTATAGGGAGGCCTTCCGGCAATGTCAAATCGGCCCGCTATCGGCGGGTGCTCACGCTGCGCTTCCGGCAGAGGGCGGTGCGCATCGAGGTCTCCCGGACGCGGTCCAGCAGCTGCATGGGGATGCCCGTCGAGTACATGTCCTGAGCGGGCATGTAGCACTCGCCGTTGGTCTGCATGAAGAGCTTGAGCGCCTTTTTGTTCTCGTCCGCCCAGCCGTCGGGGTTGATGCTGGGATCGGAGTTCCTCAGGTGGACCATCGCCTCGTTGAAGAGGCGGTCGCCCTTCACGACCAGCTCGGAGATCTTCTGGTTCGTGCCGTCGGGCATGGCGACCGTCGTGGGCTCCAGGGGACGCTCGGCCTCGGTGCTCCGCACGACTTCGGCAGGCTGAGGATCGGGTTGCTTCACGACGGCGTCGGGCGTTTCCGGCTTGGGGGGGTCCTCCGGTTTCGGGCCCTCGGGCCGGGGGTTCTCGGGCTTCGGGGTGATCTGGGGCTTCGGCGTCGTCGTCGGAGGGTCCAGCTTCGCCATGGACTTCGCGCGCTTGAGGACCAGGTCCATCGCGTTGTTGATGTCGGCGTCCGCCAGGACACGGTCCTTGTAGGACTTGGTGTCGACGTAGCGCTCCTTGAGGAGGTCCGCGGTGCGCCGGGCGTCGGCGGCGGAATTGATCGAGAGGAAATAGATGAGGACCTCGACCATCCGGTCGGCCTTGGTCTCGTGGACGGTCGTGAGGAGGTCGGGGTCGCGGGCAAGGGCCTCGTCGAACAGGGGCTGGAGATGCTTGTTGGCGCCGTTGCGCGCGCAGAAGTCGGCCAGGTCGAAGATCTGGAGGCCGTTGGCGGTCCTGCCGGGGGCGTCCTTGATCGAGAGCGACTTGACGGGATCCGTCTCGAGGACGAGACCCTTGTAGCGAGCCTGATTCTTGAGCTCGTTGTTGACTTCGACGCCGCCGTAGACGGGTTCGAGGGACACGATTTCTTCGCAGCGATCCTTGGTGGTGCGGGAGCGGATGCCGGTGAGCGTCTCGTACGTGACGGCGTCGGGCGTCTCGTTGATGATTTTGACGATCAGCTTGCCGCCGTTCTTGATCAGGATGCGGGTCATCCTCGGCATCTCGATGGTGCCGCCCTTGGTGGTTTCGAGGAGGAGGTTGTGGTACTTGCCGACTTTGAGCTCGTACTCCGTGAATTTCGTGAGGGAGTCCTGGGGCACGAGCAGGCGGCTGGTGTTGGCGACCTTGTTGCGGGCGTCGAAGAATTTGCCTCGCTTGAGGAGTTCGTCGGTTTCGTTGAACAGGATGGACATGTCGGCGGGGCTGTAGGACTTCGGCGTCACGGGAGCCGGCGTGACCTCGGGCTTCTTCGCGATCACGGGCTCGACGGGTTTGACGGGGTCGGGCTTCCTGGCGACGATGGGTTCGGTTTTGGGCTGGGGCTTGGCAGGGGCGGGCGTCTTGGAGGGCTCGGGGTCTTCCTTGCCGGCGAAGAGACTGAGGATGGCGAGGGGGCTGCGGCCCGATTCGAAGCAGGCCCAGACATAGCCGCCGAGGAGGGCGAGCACGATGGCGGCGAACAGTTTGCCGCCGAACCCGTAGCTGTTGGAGTCGCTCATCTGTCGTTCATCCTACACCCTATACAAATCTTGGACGCCGGAAACCTCCCCGATGCTCCACAATTCAGGATTGCAGGGAAGGGCGCACACGTCCGCATTCCGCTTGACCGCCGGGAGTCCCGTCCCTAGAATCGCGCGCGGCTGGCTCGACTGCTGGCGTAGCTCAACAGTAGAGCACCTGTTTTGTAAACAGGCGGTTGTCGGTGCAAGTCCGACCGCCAGCTCCAATGCAGGCTTGACGCGCGCGGCTCCCGGAGTGGACGACGGAGCCGGGCGCGTGAAGCCTCGGGGCTTCGACGCGGGCAGGTACCCAAGCGGCCAAAGGGGGCAGACTGTAAATCTGTTGGCTCACGCCTTCGGGGGTTCGAATCCCTCCCTGCCCACCAATCTCGTTGAGCCATTGATTCATCGGGACATTGAATCATTGAAGAGCGATGGCGGCCGCGACGCAAGCCGAATGGCTCAAGAGTCAAGAGTTGGACCAAGAAGTTCGGCGTGCACATCGTCAAACTGTTCCAGACCTTGCCGAAGTCGGAAGAAGCACGGATACTGGGGAAGCCGCTCCTTCGATCAGCAACGTCGGTCGGAGCGACCGATCGGGCTGTCTGCCGGGCGCGCTCCAAGCCGGAGATTATCGCGATGATGGGCGTGGTGGTGGAAGAAGCGGACAAGACGGATTATGGGCTTGAAATGCTGGAGGATTCCGGCATCCTGGACAAGAGTGCCCGGTCAGGGTTGCTGGTCGAGGCGAATGAACTGCTCGCCCTTTTTGCCGCGTCGCTGCGGACGGCCAGGCAGTCTGACACGCGCGGCGAGTGATTCCATGAATCCATGAGGCAAGGGGTTTGCGGGGGTAGTTCAGTGGCAGAACACCAGCCTTCCAAGCTGGTTGTCGCGGGTTCGAATCCCGTCCCCCGCTCCAGTTTGACGCGGGAGTCCGGAAGGAAAGCGAGCGGATTTTTTTGCGAATTTCGGAGCGAAGTGGTTGACATTGGCATGCCGATTGCTATAATTTCGGCCTTATAAAGGTACCGGAATTTCCCCCAACGTTTCTACCCATCCAAAGCGAACAACGTGGGAATACTAGTCGTGCTGTCGTCGTCGGCAGGGGGGCCCGGACCTGACCGCTGGGGTAGCTCAGTGGTGGAGCACGTCCTTGGTAAGGACGAGGTCGCGGGTTCAAATCCCGTCCCCAGCTCCATGCTTTGCATGATCGCGTCCTCGGACGCAGCCGAAGAATAGAAACCTAGGAGGGAGACCCGACCATGGCCAAAGAAAAGTTCAAGCGTACCAAGCCGCATGTCAACGTCGGCACCATCGGTCACATCGACCACGGCAAGACGACGCTGACCGCGGCGCTCACCGCCGTCGCGGCCGCGGTCGGTGGCGGAACCGTGAAGACCTACGACGAAATCGCGAAGGCGTCCGAGAAGGACGGCCGCCGCGATCCCTCTAAGATCATCACGATCGCGATCTCGCACGTCGAGTATGAGAGCGAGAAGCGGCACTACGCGCACATCGACTGCCCGGGCCACGTCGATTACATCAAGAACATGATCACGGGCGCGGCGCAGATGGACGGCGCGATCCTGGTCGTGTCGGCGGCGGACGGCCCGATGCCCCAGACGAAGGAGCACGTGCTGCTCGCGCGCCAGGTGCAGGTTCCCGCGATGGTGGTCTTCCTGAACAAGGTCGACCTCGTCGACGACAAGGAGCTGCTGGACCTGGTCGAGATGGAGATCCGCGACCTCCTCACGAAGAACGGCTTCCCCGGCGACAAGACGCCGATCATCCGCGGCGCGGCGCTGAAGGCGCTGCAGAACCCGAAGGATTCCGAGGCGAACAAGCCGGTCCGCGAGCTGCTGTCGGCGCTGGACTCGCACATCCCCCTGCCTCCGCGCGAGATCGACAAGCCCTTCCTGATGCAGATCGAGGACGTGTTCTCGATCAAGGGCCGCGGCACGGTCGGTACGGGCCGCATCGAGCGCGGCGTCGTCAAGGTCGGCGAGGACTGCGAGCTGGTCGGCCTGCGCGACACGCGAAAGAGCGTCGTGACGGGCGTCGAGATGTTCAACAAGGAAATGGAAAGCGGAGAGGCCGGCGACAACGTCGGCGTGCTGCTGCGCGGCGTTGAGAAGGACGACCTAGAGCGCGGCATGGTGATCGCGAAGCCGGGCTCGATCACGCCGCACACGGAGTTCGCGGCGCACATTTACGCGCTGTCGAAGGACGAGGGCGGCCGTCACACGCCGTTCTTCAAGGGGTACCGGCCCCAGTTCTACTTCCGGACGACGGACGTGACGGGCGAGGTCTTCCTGAAGGAAGGCACCGAGATGATCATGCCCGGCGACGACACGGACATCACGGTGAAGCTGATCACGCCGATCGCCATGGATAACAACCTCCGTTTCGCGATCCGCGAGGGCGGCAAGACGGTGGGCTCGGGCGTCGTCACGAAGATCCTGAAGTAGTCCTGCGGACCCTCAAGACAGCGGAGTGAACGATGCCACGCGAGTGGGTGTTTCTGGAGTGCGGCGAGTGCGGGACCCGGTATTACCGCACGACGAAGAATCCGAAGGCCCAGAACCAGGCGAAGCTGGAGCTGGTGAAGTTCTGCCCCCAGTGTCGCAAGCGGGTGGGTCACAAGGAGAAGAAGAAGTAACAGCCCCCCGAGGGGGGTCCGTAGGGCGGTAGGTCAATTGGTAGACTATCGGTCTCCAAAACCGAGGGTTGCGAGTTCGAGTCTCGCCCGCCCTGCCACCCTTCCGAGGATAACGGATGCCTGAGACAATGGACGAGAAGAAGGCTCAACCGCAGCCGGCGGCGACGCCGGATCCGGCCGCGAAGGCGGCGAATTTCCGCCTCATCGCCCGCGTTTGGGTGGTGTTGACGGGCGGGGCCTGGGCGGCGACGGCCGCGCATCTGGTGTCGCAGTTCTCCTGGGCGGGGACGGCGGGCATCAAGGTGGGTCACATCTTCTGGAGCCCGGCGGGCCTGGCGGCAGGCGCTCTGGTGGGCGCCGGAATCGTGGTCGGCATCCTGAAGAAACTCGGATCGAAACTGGATTATATCAAGCCCGGACAGGGGCGCGCGGTGCGGACGACCGCCTATGTGGGCATCGGCGCGCTGGCGCTGTATGGGTCCTATGCGCTCTACATGGCTCCGGGGCTGCAGAGCTCGTGGTGGCAGGTGATCGCCGGGCCGTTTGCGCTGATGGGCAAGGAAGCCAGCCTGCGGCCCCAGTTTTTCCCGGCCATGGCGGCGTTCCTGACGGCGATGTCGATCGTCTACCTCCTCCTCAACCAGGAGAAGTGGGCGGAGTTCCTGGTCGAGACGGAAGGCGAGATCAAGAAGGTCTCCTGGCCGGCGCGCAAGGAGTACGTGGGTTCGGCCGTGATCGTCGTGCTCGTGGTGGCGATCGTCTCGGGCTTCCTCCACTTCGTGGACATGGGGCTGAGCGAGCTGATGAAGCGGCTGGGCGTCGGATTCTAGCATGGGGGAAGAAATCAAGATGAGTGACGTGGCTCCTCCGGAAGAGGCGACACAGCCGGCGTCCGATCCGAACCTCCGCTGGTACGTGGTCCGGGTGCAGAGCGGCCGGGAGGAGTCCGTGAAGGACGGTCTCCTGCGCCGGGTGAACGCGGCCGGGCTGCAGACGAAGATCACGAACGTGATCGTGCCGACGGAGAAGGTGACCGAGATCCGGAGCGGCCGCAAGACGATCCGGGAGAAGAAGCTGTATCCCGGCTACATCATGATCCAGATGCTGCAGGACAAGGATGCGTGGTTCCTCGTGCGGGAGACGCCGGGCATCGGCGACTTCCTCGGGCTGAAGGAGCCGATCCCGATGGCCGAGCACGAGGTCAACAAGATGCTCGTCGACCAGACGGGCGCGGAGGAGGAGAAGCCCCGCATCAAGATCGACTTTCAGAAGGGCGACACGGTTCGCGTGAAGGAAGGCGCGTTCGAGAACTTCGACGGCATCGTCGAGGAGATCAACAGCCAGAAGGGCCTCGTGGGGATCACGATCACCATCTTCGGCCGGGCGACGCGCGTCGAGCTGGAATACTGGCAGGTTGAGAAAGTATAGGAAGAGCCATGGCTCCCAAAGTCAAAGAAGTGATGGCGAAGATCAAGCTCCAGTGCCCCGGCGGCGCGGCGACGCCCGCTCCGCCCGTGGGTCCGGCGCTCGGCCAGCACGGCGTGAACATCGGCGAGTTCGTGAAGCGTTTCAACGACGCCACGAAGAAGGACGCCGGCCTCATCATCCCGTGCATCGTGACGGTCTTCAAGGACCGTACGTTCGAGATGGCGTACAAGACGCCCCCGGCCAGCGTCCTGCTGAAGAAGTTCGCCAACGTCGTCAAGGGCAGCGGCACCCCCAACAAGGAGAAGGTGGGCACCGTGACGCGGAAGCACCTGGAAGAGATCGCCAAAATCAAGATCAAGGACATGAACGCCGGCTCGATGGAGGCGGCGATCAAGGCGATCGAGGGCACCGCCCGGAACATGGGCATCAAGGTCGAAGGGTAAAGCCATGCGGAAACGAAGCAAGCGCTACAAGGCGGACGCGGCCAAGGTCGACGGACAGAAGAAGTACCCCGTGGACGAGGCCGTGAAGATCCTGAAGTCCTTCGTGCCGACGAAGGCGGACCAGTCGGTCGAGATCGCGGTCAAGCTCGCGATCGATCCGAAGAAGAGCGAGCAGTCCATCCGCGGGTCGGTGTCGCTCCCGAAGGGGATCGGCAAGGCACGGCGGGTGATCGTATTCGCGGACGGCGCCGAGGCGCAGGCCGCGACGGAGTTCGGCGCGGACGCGGTCGGCATGGACGACCTGGCCAAGAAGATCGAGGCCGGCTGGTTCGAGTTCGACGTCGCGATCGCGATGCCCCGCACGATGCGGGTGATCTCGAAGCTCGGCAAGCTGCTCGGCCCGAAGGGCCTGATGCCGTCGCCGAAGAACGGGACCGTGACGGACGACGTGAAGACGGCGGTGCGCGAGTTCAAGGCGGGCAAGATCGAGTACCGGAACGACGCCGCGGGGAACGTCCAGGCGGCGATCGGGAAGTTCTCGTTCAGCGAGGGCGACCTGAAGGCGAACGTGGAGGCCTTCATCGACCATATGAAGTCGGTGCGGCCCAACACGGTGAAGGGGATCTTCATCCAGAACGTGTCGATCTCCCCGACGATGGGTCCGGGGATCGCGGTGGCGGTCGCCGAGTAGGGCGGTTCCGAACCTCGAACGGATAGGACGGACGGATATGTCGAAAGTGCTGCGCCGGAAGATGGTGGAAGAGCTGGCCGAGAAGCTCAAGGGCCAGACGAACCTCGTGCTCGTCGACGCCAAGGGGCTGACCGGCATCCAGACGACGGAGCTGAGGAAGTCGCTCCGCGAGGACAAGCTGAAGCTCCGCCTGGTGAAGAACTCGGTGGCCCTGCACACCTTCAAGAAGCTGGGGATCGCCGGCTTCGACGCGCAGCTCAACGGGATGAGCGCGGTGGTGTACGGCGCGGACCCCCTGGCCATCGCGAAGCGGCTGACGGCGTACCGGGAGAAGCACCAGAAGGGGGCGGTGAAGGCGGCCTACATCGAGGGCAAGCCGATGCCGCCCGCGTCGATCGAGGCGCTGTCGAAGCTTCCGGGACGCCAGGAGCTGCTGTCGCAGCTGCTGGGCCTGATGAACGCGGTGACGGTGCAGTTCGTATCGACGTTGAACGAGATCCCCCGGAAGTTCGTGGGGACGCTGCAGGCGGTCGCGGACAAGGACAAAAAGTAGCCTTTTACTTATAGAGAACCTGACGGACAACAGTTAATCGGAGGCGGACATGGGCAACGTTGCGGGTCTGGTGGACGAGGCGGGCAAGCTCACGGACGAGGAGCGCACCCAGTTCCTCGCCGAGTTCGTGGCCAAGCAGAATGTGCTGTGGCTCTCGACGGCGGTGAAGGCGCTCGAAGACAAGTTCGGCGTGAAGGCGGCGTCGGGCGGCGGCGGCGGCGGCGGGGCTCCCGCGGCGGCGGCTCCGGCGGCGGCCAAGGAAGTGCAGACGCAGTTCGACGTCATTCTCAAGAATGCCGGCGCGAACAAGATCAACGTCATCAAGGTGGTGCGCGCGGTCACGAGCCTGGGCCTCAAGGAGGCGAAGGATCTCGTGGACAAGGGCGGCCAGGCCGTGAAGACGGGCATTCCGAAGGAAGAGGCCGACAAGCTCGCGAAGGAGCTGAAGGACGCGGGAGCCGAGGTCGAGATCAAATAATCCGGCTCGCTCAGGCGACTCCCTTCGGGCGGGTTTCGCCGGCAGGCGCTTCGGCGCCCCGGCGGACCGCACCGGCGGGGCGGTTTATCTTCTTTCGGAGGTTTCATGAGCGAGTTAGTCCGGTTCGGGCGATTCAAGAACGTCCTGGACGTGCCGCCCCTCACGGAGCTGCACGTCAAGGCATACATCAAGTTCCTCCAGCGGGACCTGGCGCCGGACAAGCGCGAGGACATCGGCCTCGAGTCGATTCTCCGCGAGACGTTCCCGATCAAGAATTATGACGGGACCATCTCGCTGGAGTACGTCCACTACGAGATCGGCCAGCCGCGCTACACGCCCGAGGAGTGCCGCATGCTGCGGCTCTCGTACGGAGCGCCTCTCAAGGTCCGCCTCCGCCTGAACAAGCCCGAGAACCCGATCGAGGAGGACGTCTACCTCGGCGAGATCCCGCTCATGATCGGCGGCGGCGCCTTCATCGTGAACGGCGCCGAACGCGTCCTCGTCAACCAGCTCCACCGCTCCCCCGGCATCGACTTCATGGAGGAGCGCGTCGGCGACAAGAAGATGCACTCCTGCTGGATCGTGCCCGAGCGCGGCAGCTGGATCGAGATCTCGGTGACGAAGCGCGACAGCGTCGCCATCCGCATCGACCAGGGAGGCAAGATCCCCGCGACGACCTTCCTCCGCGCCTGCTCGCCGGAGTTCTCGACCAACGAGGACATCATCCGCGTGTTCCACGAGACGTCGGAGATCAAGCTCGCCGGCGCCGACGAGGAGCAGATGATCGGCCGCATCGTGGTCAAGGACGTGGTCGACTCCGTCAAGAACGAGAAGATCCTCGCCGGCGGCCAGCGGATCGCCAAGGGCATGCTCAAGCTCATGGAGGAGGCCGGCCTCAAGACCGTCGAGGTCATGACGAAGGCCGACGACCTCCTGATCCTCACGACGCTGGAAGAGGACGACACGCACTCCCACGAGGAGGCGTTGCTCAAGATCTACGGCCGCCTGCGCCCGGGCACGCCCCAGACGCCGGACAAGGCCAAGCAGCTCTTCTACGAGCGCTTCTTCGATCCGCAGCGCTACCGCCTCGGCCGCGTCGGCCGCTTCCGCCTGAACCGCAAGTTCCAGATGAACGTGCCCGAGTCGGAGATGACGGTCCAGAAGGACGACGTCGTCAACTCCGTGAAGTACATCATGAAGATGCGCCGGAACGAGGGCACGCCGGACGACATCGACCACCTGGGCAACCGGCGCGTCCGCACGATCGACGAGCTGGCAGGCGAGGAGGTCCGGAAGGGCTTCCTGCGCCTCAAGCGGTCGATCCTCGAGCGCCTGAACATGACGATGCAGGAGAACCTGACGCCGAAGAACCTGATCAACTCGAAGACGGTGTCGAGCGCGATCGAGTACTTCTTCGGGCGCAGCGAGCTCTCGCAGGTCATCGACCAGACGAATCCGCTCTCGCAGCTGACGCACGAGCGGCGCCTCTCGGCCCTGGGACCGGGCGGCCTGAACCGCAAGCGGGCCGGCTTCGAGGTGCGCGACGTGCACATCTCGCACTACGGCCGCGTCTGCCCGATCGAGACGCCGGAAGGCACGAACATCGGCCTCATCTCGTCGCTGGCGATCTACGCGAGCGTCGATCCGTACGGCTTCCTGACGGCCCCGTACCAGGTCGTGAAGAACGGCAAGGTGACGGACCAGATCGTCTTCCTCCGCGCCGACGAGGAGGTCGACAAGGTCATGGCGCCCGCGGACGTGGAGATGGAGAAGGACGGCAGGCTGCTCGGCCACAACGGCCGCGTCATGGGCCGCGTCAACGGCGAGTTCCAGTTCATCGACTGCGACAAGGTGGAGTATCTCGACGTGTCGCCGGCGCAGATCGTCGGCGTCTCGGCGGCGCTGATCCCGTTCCTCGAGCACGACGACGCCAACCGCGCGCTGATGGGGTCGAACATGCAGCGCCAGGCGGTGCCTCTGATCCACACCGAGCCGCCCGTGGTGGGCACCGGCATGGAGCGGTGGGTGGCCGAGAACTCGGACATGGTGGTGAAAGCGCAGGAGGACGGCGTGGTCCGCAAGGCCACGGCGACGGAGATCGTGGTGCGCGCCTCGGGCGGCCGCGAACTGGTCCACAAGCTGCGCAAGTACAGCGGCCTCAACGAGCGGACCTGCCTCAACCAGCGTCCGATCATCAAGGAAGGCGAGAAGGTCACGAAGGGCCAGGTCATCGCCGACGGCCCGTCGACCTCCAAGGGCGAGCTGGCGCTGGGCCGGAACGTCCTGGTCGCGTTCATGCCCTGGGACGGCTACAACTTCGAGGACGCGATCATCGTCTCGGAGAAGCTGGTCAAGGAGGACGCGTACACCTCGATTCACATCGAGGAGTTCGAGGTCGAGATCCGCGAGACCAAGCTGGGCAAGGAAGAGTTCACCCGGGACATCCCGAACGTCTCGGAGAAGATGCTGCGGAACCGGGGCGAGACCGGCGTGATCAAGCCGGGCACCCGGGTGAAGCCGGGCGACATCCTGGTGGGCAAGGTCGCGCCGAAGTCCAAGAGCGAGCTGACGCCCGAGGAGAAGCTGCTGCACGCCATCTTCGGCCGCGCGGGCGAGGACGTGAAGAACGAGTCCCTCGAGGTCCCGAGCGGCGTCGAAGGCATCGTGATCGACACGCGCACGTTCTTCCGCAAGACGAATCTTTCGCCCGCCGAGAAGAAGAAGGTGAAGGAAGAGTCGAAGCAGATCGAGAAGGAGATGTACAAGCGGATGAACGAGCTCATCGAGCATGGCATCGATGACCTCAAGGACGTCCTGGGCCGGGCGCCCGCCAAGGGCTTCGAGTACGGCCCGAAGGGCTCGGTGAAGGACCTCCGCTCTCTGAAGGAGAAGCTCTCGATCGCGGGGATGGAGATCAAGGGCCGCCGGCAGTTCGAGGAGGCCGAGGCCATCCTGCGCAACCTGTTCATGCAGATCGAGGCCCTCGAGAACGAGAAGGAAAAGAAGATCAACCAGCTGACCCGCGGCGAGGAGCTGCCCACGGGCGTCCTCGAGATGGTCAAGGTCTACGTCTCCACCAAGCGCAACCTGTCGGTCGGCGACAAGGTGGCCGGCCGCCACGGGAACAAGGGCGTCATCGCGCGGATCCTGCCCGAAGAGGACATGCCGTTCCTCGAGGACGGGACGCCGGTGGACATCGTGCTGAATCCGCTGGGCGTGCCCAGCCGCATGAACGTCGGTCAGATCCTGGAGGTCCACCTGGGCTGGGCGATGAAGAAGCTCGGGCTGCGGGCGATCTGCCCGCCCTTCGACGGACCGAAGGAGAGCGAGATCGAGGAGTACCTGGACAAGGCCGGCCTCTCGCGGCACGGCAAGATCAAGCTTTTCGACGGGCGCACGGGCGAGTCGTTCGACGAGCCGGTCACGGTGGGCATCATGTACATCATGAAGCTGCACCACTTGGTCGACGACAAGATCCACGCGCGCGCGACGGGACCGTACTCGCTGATCACGCAGCAGCCCCTGGGCGGCAAGGCCCGCGCGGGCGGCCAGCGCTTCGGCGAAATGGAAGTCTGGGCCCTCGAGGCCTACGGTGCGGCCAACATCCTCCAGGAGCTGCTGACCGTGAAGTCGGACGATGTCGACGGCCGCACGAAGATCTACGAGTCGATGGTCCGGGGCGAGAACATCCTGGAGCCCGGAACGCCGGTGTCGTTCGAGGTGCTGACGAACGAAATCAAGGGCCTGGGGCTGAACCTCAAGCTCGAGAAGTCGAAGGAAGCGCCGGCTTCGGCGTCGTCGTCTTAGAAGAATTCAGGGTTGGGCCATCAGGGCTGAACGCTGATAAACATAAAGGGGAACCGCAGATGGAATTGATGTACGACCGCATCAACGAGTACAGCGCGGTGACCATCAAGCTGGCCTCGCCGGAGGAGATCCGGAGCTGGTCCTACGGCGAAGTCAAGAAGCCGGAGACCATCAACTACCGGACGTACCGGCCGGAGAAGGACGGACTGTTCTGCGAGCGCATCTTCGGTCCGGAGAAGGACTGGGAGTGCTTCTGCGGGAAGTACAAGGGCATCAAGTACAAGGGCATCGTGTGCGACCGCTGCGGCGTCGAAATCACGCAGGCCCGCGTGCGCCGGAAGCGGATGGGCCACATCAACCTGGCCGCCCCCTGCGCGCACATCTGGTTCTTCAAGACCATCCCCTCGCGCATCGGCAGCCTGCTGGCGATGAAGACCAGCCAGCTGGAGCGCGTCATCTACTACCAGGACTACATCGTCACCGAAGTCCGCAGCAAGAAGTGCCCCCTGAAGGAAAAGCAGCTCCTCACCGAGGAACAGTTCCGCGAGGCGCGGGAGCGTTACCGCGAAGACTTCGAGGCGGACATGGGCGCGGCCGCCGTCCGCACGCTGCTCCAGAAGGTCGACCTGAAGGGCCTCTCCGAGCTGCTCCGCGTCGAGCTCGGCAAGACGACGTCGGCGCAGAAGATCAAGGACATCGTCAAGCGCCTCCGCACGACGGAGATGCTGATCGAGAGCGGCAACAAGGCCGAGTGGATGGTGATGACGGTCATCCCCGTCATCCCGCCCGACCTGCGGCCCCTGGTCCTGCTGGACAGCGGCAACTTCGCGACGAGCGACCTGAACGACCTGTATCGGCGTCTCATCAACCGGAACAACCGTCTGAAGAAGCTCCTCGAGCTCAACGCGCCCGAGGTCATCATCCGGAACGAGAAGCGCATGCTCCAGCAGTCGCTGGACGCGCTGTTCGACAACACCCGCTGCCGCCGGCCGGTGCTCGGCTCGAACAACCGCCCGCTGAAGTCGCTGTCGGACATCATCAAGGGCAAGCAGGGCCGCTTCCGCGAGAACCTGCTCGGCAAGCGCGTCGACTACTCGGCGCGGTCGGTCATCGTGGTCGGCCCGGAGCTCAAGCTCCACCAGTGCGGCCTGCCCAAGAAGATCGCCCTCGAGCTCTACCAGCCGTTCATCATCCGCCGCCTGAAGGAACTGGGCAAGGCGGACACGATCAAGAGCGCCAAAAAGATGCTGGAGCGGCGCGATGAGAGCGTGTGGGACATCCTGGAGGAGGTCATCAAGGACCACCCGGTGATGCTGAACCGCGCGCCGACGCTGCACCGAATGGGCATCCAGGCCTTCCAGCCGGTGCTCGTCGAGGGCAACGCCATCGAGCTGCATCCGCTCGTCTGCACGGGCTTCAACGCCGACTTCGACGGCGACCAGATGGCCGTCCACCTGCCCCTCTCGTACGAGGCGCAGGTCGAGGCGAAGACGCTGATGATGTCGACGCAGAACGTCTTCTCGCCGGCGCACGGCAACCCGGTGATCTCCCCGACGCAGGACATGGTGCTCGGGCTGTACTACGTCACCGTGGGCCGCGCGGGACTTCAGGGCGAAGGCAAGATCTTCGGCTCGCCCCAGGACGCGATCCTCGCGTACGACATGGGCAAGCTGCATCTCCACTCGCAGATCGTGGTCCGGTTCCCGGGCACGCGGAACATCCTGCAGACGCGGAGCCAGGCCGAGGTGCACACCAACGCGCGCATCAAGACGACGGTCGGCCGCATCCTCTTCAACGAGGTGCTGCCCCAGACGATGCCGTACTTCAACTACGAGCTGGACAAGAAAGGCATCCAGGACGTCATCAACCGCTGCCACCGCCTCTGCGGCAAGGAGTTCACGCTCAAGCTGCTGGACGATCTGAAGGCGACGGGCTTCAAGTACGCCACGCGCGCCGGCATTTCGTTCTCCAAGGACGACATGACGATCCCGCCCGAGAAGGACAGGATCGTCAAGGAGACCCAGGAGAAGGTCGACAAGATCGAGAAGAACTACCAGCGCGGCGCTCTGACGCCCGGCGAGCGGTACAACCAGGTGATCGACGAGTGGACGCACTGCCGCGAGCGCGTCACCGAGGCCATGATGGCCGAGCTGCGGGTCGACACGCGGAACAACAAGCCGTTCCTCAACCCGATCCGCCTGATGGTGGACTCGGGCGCCCGAGGCTCCCAGGACCAGGTGCGCCAGCTGGCCGGCATGCGCGGCCTGATGGCCAAGCCGTCCGGCGAGATCATCGAGACGCCGATCACGTCGAACTTCCGCGAGGGACTGAACGTGCTGCAGTACTTCATCTCCACGCACGGCGCGCGCAAGGGGCTGGCGGACACGGCGTTGAAAACCGCGAACTCGGGCTACCTTACGCGACGCCTGGTGGACGTGACGCAGGATCTCGTTGTCACCGAAGATGACTGCGGTACCACGCAGGGCGTCTCGATGAAAGCGCTGGTCGAAGGCGGCGAAGTGGTCGAGAGCCTGCGCGAGCGCATTCTCGGCCGCGTGTGCGCCGCCGACGTCATCAACCCCGAGAGCAGCAAGGTGATGCGTCCCGTCAACACGCTGCTGGACGAGGATGCAGTTGAAGCGATCGAAGCCGCCGGCATCGACGAAGTCAAAGTGCGCACACCGCTCACTTGCGACACTCGTTATGGCCTGTGCGCCAAGTGCTACGGCCGCGATCTGGGACGCGGCGTGCCGGTCAATATCGGCGAGGCGGTCGGTGTAATCGCCGCGCAGTCGATCGGCGAGCCGGGCACCCAGCTCACCATGCGTACTTTCCACATCGGCGGCGCGGCTTCGCGGACGGCGGTAGTCAGCCAGATCGAGAGCAAGTCGAATGGCGTGGTCCGTTACAGCGCCGGCATGCGCTACGTTACCCACTCGCGCGGCGAGCTGGTGGCGATCTCGCGCAACGGCGAAGTGCTGATCCACGACGAGAGCGGCCGCGAACGCGAGCGCCACAAGGTGCTGTACGGTGCAACATTGCTCGCGCGGGACGGTGAATTAGTCAAGGCCGGGCATGTGCTCGCGACCTGGGACCCGCATACCCGTCCGATCATCACGGAGTACGCCGGGCGCATCAAGTTCGAGAACGTCGAAGAAGGTTCGACCGTCATGAAGCAGGTCGACGAAGTCACCGGTCTTTCGACTCTCGTCGTCGTGGACCCGAAGCGCCGCGGCAGCCTGCAGTCGAAGGGCCTGCGTCCGCAGGTGAAGTTGCTCGACCAGTCCGGCCACGAAATCAAGATGGCGGGTTCCGATTTGCCGGTCAATATCACGTTCCAGATCGGCTGCATCATCACCGTGCGCGACGGCCAGGAAGTGGGCGTGGGCGAGGTGCTCGCGCGTATCCCGCAGGAAACTTCCAAGACGCGCGACATCACCGGTGGTCTGCCGCGCGTGGCGGAGTTGTTCGAGGCGCGCTCGCCCAAGGACGCGGGTGTGCTGGCAGAGGTTACCGGCACGGTTTCGTTCGGCAAGGACACCAAGGGCAAGCAGCGCCTGGTTATTACCGATCCCGAAGGCGTCGCCCATGAGTACCTGATTCCGAAAGACAAGCACGTGATGGCGCACGACGGTCAGGTGGTGAACAAGGGCGAGACGATCGTGGACGGCCCGGCCGATCCCCACGATATCCTGCGCTTGAAAGGCGTCGAGGAACTGGCGCGTTACATCTGTAACGAGGTTCAGGACGTCTACCGCCTGCAGGGTGTGAAGATCAACGACAAACACATCGAGGTGATCGTGCGCCAGATGCTCCGGCGCGTGACCATCACCGACCAGTGCGACAGCCGTTTCATCACCGGCGAGCAACTCGAGCGCGCCGAGGTGCTGGAAGAGAACGAGAAATTGGAATCCGCGGGGAAAAAGCCGGCGATTTACGAATACATGCTGCTCGGCATCACCAAGGCGTCGCTTTCCACCGATTCGTTCATCTCTGCGGCGTCGTTCCAGGAGACCACGCGTGTGCTCACTGAGGCGGCGATCATGGGCAAGCGCGACGAACTGCGCGGTCTCAAGGAAAACGTCATCGTTGGACGCCTCATTCCGGCCGGAACGGGGCTCGCGTATCACCGCATCCGCCGGAAAGGCACGACCGTCGAGTTTGGGGAAGCGCCGGCAGCGGTGGAAGCAGCGGCCAGTGCCGAAAGTCACGAGCAAGTTGCTTGACTTGGGTGACGTAACTCCTTAAAATTCACAGTCTTTTTCCCCGCCGACCGCCCCGCACAGGGACGCCAGCGGCAAAACAGCAATCAGGCAGGGACGGTGGCGACGCCGTCCCCGCTTTTTTGGAACCGGGCAAGCATTCAAGCGCTTGAACTAAGTTCCTTAAATTCAAAGTGTTAGATAGACAAACGCACGGATAAGCAGGTTAGGACATGCCAACCATCAATCAACTAGTGCGCAAGGGCCGCAATCCGGTGCGCTGGAAAAGCAAAGTGCCGGCGTTGGGCGGCTCGCCACAGCGCCGCGGTGTCTGCACACGCGTCTACACCACGACTCCCAAGAAGCCGAACTCCGCGCTGCGGAAGGTAGCCAAGGTGCGCCTCACCAACGGCTTTGAAGTAATCGGTTACATCGGCGGTGAAGGCCATAACCTGCAGGAGCACTCGGTGGTCCTGATCCGCGGTGGCCGTGTCAAGGACCTGCCGGGGGTGCGCTATCACGTCGTGCGCGGTTCGCTCGACACCGCGGGCGTCAAGGATCGCAAGCAGAGCCGTTCGAAGTACGGCGCCAAGCGCGCCAAAGCGGCCTGAGCGCAGCGAGAGGAACAGAAGTCATGCCACGCCGCAGAGAAATTCAGAAGCGCGAGATCCTGCCGGATCCGAAATACGGCAGCCTGGACGTCGCCAAGTTCATGAACGTCATCATGACCGGCGGCAAGAAATCGATCGCCGAGCAGATCGTGTATGGCGCGCTCGAGCAGATCAAGAAGAAGACCAGCAAGGAACCGCTGGAAGTATTCAACCAGGCCATTAACAACGTGAAGCCGATGGTGGAAGTGAAGAGCCGCCGCGTCGGCGGCGCGAACTACCAGGTGCCGGTCGAAGTCAGACCGGTACGGCGCGTGGCGCTTGCCATGCGCTGGCTGCGCGATGCAGCGCGCCTGCGCGGCGAGAAGTCCATGGACATCCGTTTGGCCAACGAGCTCGCCGAGGCGGCCGACGGCAAGGGCGGGGCGATGAAGAAGCGCGAGGAAGTTCACCGCATGGCGGAAGCCAACAAGGCCTTCTCGCACTACCGCTTCTGATAGGTCGGATAGGAAACTGAGCGTGCCCCGCAAGACTCCCATCGAGCGCTACCGCAACATCGGCATCACTGCCCACATTGATGCCGGCAAGACCACGACCACCGAGCGCATCCTGTTCTACACCGGCGTCTCCCACAAGCTGGGAGAAGTGCACGACGGCACCGCGGTCATGGACTGGATGGAGCAGGAGCAGGAGCGCGGCATCACCATCACGTCGGCGGCGACCACCTGCTTCTGGAAGGGCATGGACGGTGCTTCCCCCGAACACCGCATCAATATCATCGACACACCGGGGCACGTGGATTTCACCATCGAAGTCGAGCGCAGCCTGCGCGTGCTCGACGGCGCGTGCACGGTGCTTTGCGCCGTGGGCGGCGTGCAGCCGCAGACCGAGACGGTCTGGCGCCAGGCCAACAAGTACCGCGTGCCGCGGCTCATCTTCGTCAACAAGATGGACCGCACCGGCGCCGACTTCAAGCGCGTCTACGAGCAGGTTCAGGCACGGTTGAAGGCGAATCCCGTCGTGATCCAGTTGCCGATCGGATCGGAAGAGAAATTCCAGGGTGTAGTGGACCTGGTGAGGATGAAGGCGATCTATTGGGACGATGGCACCCAGGGCATGAAGTTCGAGGCCGTGGACGTGCCGTCCGACATGATGGAAGAAGCCAAGAAGTGGCGCGAGAAGATGGTGGAGACCGCGGCCGAGGCTTCCGAAGAGCTGATGAACAAGTATCTCGAGGGCGGCGACCTGTCCGTCGAAGAGATCAAGAAAGGGCTGCGTACCCGCACCATCCACGGGGAAATTTTCCCGATGTTGTGCGGCTCCGCGTTCAAGAACAAGGGCGTGCAGGCGATGCTCGACGCCGTCATCGATTACATGCCGTCGCCGGCCGACATTCCACCGGTGAAGGGCATGAAGGAAAACGGCGAGCCGGACGGGCGCGCGCCGACCGATGAGACGCCGTTCTCAGGCCTCGCGTTCAAGATCATGACCGACCCCTACGTCGGCCAGCTCACCTTCTTCCGCGTCTATTCCGGCGTGGTGAGCACCGGCGACACCGTCTACAACCCGGTCAAGGGCCGCAAGGAGCGCCTCGGACGGCTCCTGCAGATGCACGCCAACGACCGCGAGGAAATCAAGGAAGTGCGCGCCGGCGACATCGCGGCGGCGGTTGGCCTCAGGGAGTACACCACCGGCGACACGCTGACCGATCCGCAGAAGATCATTACGCTCGAGAAGATGGAGTTTCCCGACCCGGTGATTCACGTCGCGGTCGAGCCGAAGACCAAGGCGGACCAGGAAAAGATGGGCATCGCGTTGAACCGCCTGGCGCAGGAGGATCCGTCGTTCCGCGTGCGCACCGACGAAGAATCCGGCCAGACCATCATCTCCGGTATGGGCGAGCTGCACCTCGAGATCATCGTCGACCGCATGAAGCGCGAGTTCGGCGTGGAAGCGAACGTCGGCGCGCCGGAAGTTGCCTACCGCGAGACCATCAGGAAAGTGGTCGAAAAGGTCGAGGGCAAATTCATCAAGCAGACCGGTGGACGCGGCCAGTATGGGCACGTCTGGCTCAGGGTCGAACCGCAGGCGCCGGGCGTCGGTTTCGAGTTCGTGGACGCGGTCAAGGGCGGCAATGTGCCGCGCGAATTCATCCCCGCCGTCAAGAAGGGGATCGTGGAGACGCTGCCGAATGGCGTGCTGGCCGGTTTCCCGATCGTGGACGTGAAGGCGATTTTGTTCGATGGCTCGTCCCACGACGTGGATTCGAACGAAAACGCGTTCAAGATGGCGGGCTCGATGGCGTTCAAGGAAGGCCTGCGCCGCGCCAACCCGGTGCTGCTCGAGCCCATCATGTCGGTCGAGGTGGAAACGCCCGAGGATTTCATGGGTAACGTCGTGGGCGATTTGAGCTCGCGCCGCGGCGTGATCCAGGGCATGGAAGATATGCCGGGCGGCGGCAAGGCGATCAAGGCTGAAGTGCCGCTTGCCGCGATGTTCGGCTATTCGACCACGATGCGCTCGCTTTCGCAGGGGCGCGCGACCTATACCATGGAATTCAAGCACTACGCCGAGGCGCCGAAAGCGATCGCGGAAGCGGTGATCAACAAATACACGGGCAAAGACGAGAAGAAATAAGAGAGGTGGATCATGGCCAAGGGTAAATTTGAG
>Ga0137409_10001092_pt1 | contig 29358 bp, 51 predicted proteins | sample CZODoug1_16funga_FD_122059 | JGI IMG/M metagenome (GOLD analysis project Ga0137409, IMG submission 122059) | Vadose zone soil fungal communities from Angelo Coast Range Reserve, California, USA - CZODoug1_16fungal (Hybrid Assembly) | ecosystem: Environmental > Terrestrial > Soil > Vadose zone...
GCGCGTGAACCGCGATACAATCGGCCCGTCAGTCGTTGGTTGACGACAGACGTGGGAGATTCCTGAGACTGGCCTCGCGCCCCTTCGCGAGGCCTTTTCCGTCTGTGCGCCAAGCTCGCAAAGTTGACAGCCCCTCCCCGGCTCAGATACTGCGGAATCGGGGGGTGTAACACCCACGGAGGGCAACCATGGAGATCAACGGCAAGCCGGTCCGCAACTCGACGCGGAAAATCCTGATCGAGATCAACGCCCGCGACGTGAAGCGCGGCCAATCCCGCGACCCTGGCAGCTGCGCCGCGGCGCAGTGCCTGCTGCGCACCGTGCCCGGCATCAAGAGCGCCCGCGTCCACATCGGCCGGACCTATATCGAGTTTGACGACCATTGGGAGCGGCTACAGACGCCGCCCTCGTTGAAAGCCGAGATCACGGCTTTCGATCGCGGCGCGCCGTTCTACCCGGGCGCCTACAGCCTCTCGCCGCTGTCGCCGGCGAAACGCGCCAGCTTTGGCAAAAAGCAGGGCTCGCCGCCACGCAAGGACGCCAAGCCGCGCAAGAAGATCGCGCGGCCGTACCACGTCACCGAAGGGGTGCGCGAGCGCGGGGCCAACAAGTGACCGAGCGCGAACAGGTCGACAAGCTGCTGGCCGCCTGCGCGGCCTACCACAAGGCGCTCGATACCGCCCTTGCGATGCTGATCATCGCGTCGCAGGAGGGCTACGCGCGTGAGCTGTTCCTCCCCTCGCAGTCCGCCCTGTGGCCTGCGGTGGTCAACGGCCGCCACACGGTTGCCGAGGTGCAGGCGGCGCGGGCGCGGGCGGAAGCTAGCTAGCTACCTATCTTGACAGAGGTAGCTAGCTAGCTATCTATTGTGTGGGTAGCTAGCTAGCTATCTATTATGTGGGTAGCTAGCTAGCTACCTTGAGGGGGACGGTTATGTCAGTCGTGGTGTTTTCATCGCCCAAAGGCGGGTGCGGCAAGACAACGGCCGCCGTGCTGCTCGCCACCGAACTCGCCGAGCGGGGGTTGGCCGTCGTGGTGATCGATGCCGATCCGAACCGCAACGTGGCCGAATGGTCGAAGCTGCCCGGCGTGCCGGCGGGCCTGACGGTGGTCTCGAAGGTCGACAAGCACACCATTCTCGACGACATCGACGCGGCGGCAGCCAAGGCCTCATTCGTCATCGTCGACATGGAAGGGACGGCCGACCTGATGGTCGCCCACGCGATCAGCGTTGCGGATTTCGTCGTGATCCCGGTGCAAGGTAGCCAGCTCGACGCCAAGCAGGCCTGGCGCCAGGTCAAGCTCATCAAAGACCAGGAGCGCGTCGCCCGCCGGCGCATCCCGTATGCGATGCTTTTCACGCGCACGTCGCCGGCGATCCAGCCGCGCACCTTGGGCCATATCAAGTTCCGTTTTGCCGAGGGCGAAATTCCGGTGTTCGCGACCCAGCTCACCGATCGCGAGGCCTATCGGGCGATGTTCTCATTCGGCGGCACCTTGACGGGGCTCGACAGTAAGCAGGCCAGCGGCCTCGACCAGGCAATCGCCAACGCTCGCGCCTATGTCGGCGAAGTGATTGAAACCCTGCGCCAGCTCACGGTGGCATGATGGCCGACAAGGAGCGCGCCGACCCGCTGGGCGACTTGTCCGATTTCGCCACGCCGCGGCCCTTGGTGCGGCCGAGGCCGCCCGTCGAGCAGGTGCGCAAGGTCGCCGAGGCCAACGGATTCCTGGCAAGGACGCCGCCGGCGCGCGCGGAACCGGCGTCACCCGTCACCCGGTCAACGAGGTTCAAGCCGATGCGCCAGCGGACGAAACGCAACATTCAGCTTAATCTGAAGGTCGAACCGGACACCCTGGCGCGTTTCACCGCGTTGGCTGACCGCGAGGGCTGGATGCTCGCCGAAACCCTCGTGCAGCTCCTCGATGCGTATGACGCGCAACGCAAGGAGAACAAGCGATGACCGAGTTTCCCCGCACCGGGGCGCTGTCGTCCCGCCGTGACGATTGGGCCTGGCAGTGGTTCACCTGGCCGCAGTTCCGTCACCAGTACACGACGCGCAGCATCTGGAAACCAGGCTTTGCGCCATTCCGCGAGATCGCCTGGCAGCCCGACATGTCCGGGTGGACGACCGGGCGGTTTCAGTACGACATGCTCAATTGGTCCGAGGCGCGCGGCCGGTCGCCGTCGGAGGTGCTCATCAGCATGAACACCGGCACGGCGTGGACGCTGCAAGCCGTGACGCCGCCGGTCCAGGTTCCCGAGCTGATCATCACCAACCAGCTGTTCACGTCAAACGGCACCTACACGCCGCCGGCCGGCCTGCAGTACGCCATCGTCGAGTGCGTGGGCGGCGGCGGCAGCGGCGGTTCGACCTTCGGCAACGCCACCTCGGGCGCCGCCGGCGGAGGCGGTGGTTCGGGCGGCTATAGCCGCGGCACCTTGTCGGCGGCGCAGATCGGCGCCGCCCAGGCGGTGGCGGTAGGGCAGGGGGGGCCGTCCGGCGGCGGCAACGGGCAGCCCAGCTCGTTCGGTGCGCTGGTTGTCGCCAACGGCGGCATCGCCGGCAGCAACAACGACGGCACTTCGATCTTCGGCGGTGGCGGTCCGGGCGCTGCGGTCGGGACGGGGACGCTGACGACGCCCGGTGCGGCCGGCTTGACGGGTATCTCGACGTTCGTGCCGAGCGAGGCGCCGGCCGCGCAATCGCTGGCCTATGCCGGCAAGGGTGGCCAGATTTACGGCGGCGACAAGGGACCGCAGGTCACCAGCCCGGGCGGCGCGTTCCCGGGTCCAAGCGGCAGCCCGAACACGGGTGCGGGCGGCAACGGCGCGATCTCCAACGAGGTGGCGACGGCACAACCCGGCGGGGCCGGCGGGTCCGGGTTTGTCTACGTCACCGAGTTCTCGTTCGTGCTGACTTCGACCGCGGCAGTCGCGGCTGCCAGGTCCACTCAACCTTTCGGTGTCAGTAGATAAACCTTTACACCCTGTTGCCTGGACACGGTGTCCAGTCTACAATATTGTCTATGTGTCATGAAAAAAACTCGACGTACCACCAAGCGCCAGGCCGAGCGCCTGGCCAACAAGCTCCTCAAGCTCGGCCGGAACGGGCATGCCCTCAAGGCGCTGGAGCGCCTGCAGGCCCGCGCCGACCTCATCATCGGCATGCCGATGGCCGATGTCCTCGACAAGATCACCGAACAATCGACGGTGGCAGGGCGGGCGCGGCTACTCGGCATTACCCGTCAGGCATATTACGATTGGCTGCACGAGCGGACGCGGCCCAACCCGACCCAGGCCGCCAAGCTCGCCGAGCTGACGGGGCTGTCAGTCAAGGAGATCAGGGGCAAGGAGTAACCGGAGGTGCCCCATGAACGACGTTGTGGTGAAGCGCGCGCCGGCGCAGGACCTCGCCGAGTTCATGCAAGGCGTGCTGCGCAGCCCGGACGTCGCGCCCGACAAGCTCGAAATGCTGTGGCGGATGCGCAAGGAGCTGCTGGCCGAGGAGCACCGCGAGGCCTTCGACCAGGCGTTCGCCCTGATGGCGGCCGAGATGCCGCAGGTGCGCCGTGACGGCACTGTCGAGCTGACCAGGGACGGCAAGAAACTCGGCCTCATCAAGTTCGCCCGCTGGGAGGACATGGACAGGGTCATTCGTCCGATCATGGGCAAGTACGGCTTTGCCCTGACCTACACCACGGTCGAGCGCGAGAAGGGTCTGTTGATCCGCGGCGAGCTGATGCGGGAGGGCCACTCCCGGATGGCGGAAATTCCGCTGCCGCCCGACGTCGGTCCCGGCCGCAACTCACTGCAGGCGGTCGGGTCCGCCATTTCCTACGGCAAGCGCTACCTCGCCGAAATGCTTCTCAACATCGTGCGGTGCGGTGAAGACGACGACGGCCACGCGGCGTTCGAGCAACCCATCAGCGCCGAGCTGGTCAAGCAGCTGGCCGACCTGGTCGCGCAGTCAAACACCGACCTCAATAAGTTCCTAAAATGGTCGAAGACCGGCGCCGCGTCGCTCGCCGAAATCAAGCAGCGCGACTACGTGCGGCTGGTCAATGCCCTCAACGACAAAGTGAGGAAGGCGACCAAATGATCCGCGAAGACCTGATGCCGCGCAGCGTTGCCGCGCTGCCGCGCCACCGTTTCGACGACGACGACTATGCACCGCGGGAGCGGCAGCCCGACCGCATCGACGCGCCGCTCGATGTCGTGGCCGAGCGGCTGCGCTCAATGCCCTACGGGCCGTTTACCGACTTCGCCAAGGCCATCAAAGCCGATCCCGAGACGCTGTGGAGCTGGGCATGCGCCCGCACATGACCAGCGCCGACGCCGACACGGCGATCGAGGTGGCCAACAAGATCGCGCCGCTGCTGGCGGGCCTGCCGGCGCTGGTACAGAGCGCGGTCATCGCTGACCTGACGGGGCGCTGGCTCGCCGGCTGGCCGCCCGACTTGCGCGACATCGCGTTCAAGGAGCACACCGCGCTGATTTTGCGCATGGTCGATATCAACGAGGAAATCGCCTTCGGCGAGGCGGGGCACCCGGGAGGGCGGCATTGAGGTTCATCATCGCCGAGAGCCTGGAGCACGCGCGCAGCTCCGCCGAGATTGATTGCCGGTGGCGGCCGATCGCTATGTCTGAATGGCGCGACGGCGATGGCGAGCGCGTGCGCTACGTGTCGCACGCGCATGATCTGTATGGCCGACATGGCGCGCTGGTCTACCTGGGCTGCAATTGGCAGGACCACCACGAGTGGCGCGACGGTCGCTTTAGCGAGCTGGTGCGCGAATTAGCGTTGGAGCTGCGCCATGCGAATCGTGCAGTGTGAACAAGGATCGACGGCGTGGTATGCGGCGCGGCTTGGCGTCGCCACCGCATCGCAGTTCCACCGCATCATCACGCCAGGCGGCAAGCCGTCGTCGCAGTCGACCGCGTACATGTACCGGCTGATCGCCGAGCGGCTGCTCAACGAGTCGAGCGACGACTACCTTGGCAATGTGCAGTGGATGGAGCGCGGCAAGCTCCTCGAAGGCGACGCCCGCGCGCAGTTCGAGTTCACCCACAACGTCGAGCTGGAGCCCGTCGGCTTCATCACCGACAACTCAGGACGGCTCGGCGCCTCGCCCGACAGCCTGTTGCCGGGCCGCATCGGCACGGTCGAGATCAAGTGCCCGTCGCCGTGGACGCACCTCGAATATGCGATCGAGGGACCGGGCAAGGATTACCGGCCGCAGGTGCAAGGGCAGCTGCTGGTCGGCGAGTTCGACCGCGGCGTGTTCTACTCCTACCATCCGCGCTGCCCGCCGGTGGAGATCGTCACCTATCGCGATGCCGCCTACCAGCGCGTCATGATGCAGCTGCTGATCGATTTTCTCGAACAGATGGATGAGTGCCTGGCGCGCTGCCGTGCGCTCGGCGCCTACGTGGTGTCGCAGAGCCTGACGACACCCATGGAGCACGCGTTTCCGGAGTCCGGGCCGGAACCGTTGCAGGTCATCGTCCCGGATTAGGAGGGCACATGTACAAATTGATCATCGCAGCCGTGTTCGCGCTGGCGGCATCGAGCACGTGGGCGGCGCCGCTTTGCACCACCACCTGCACAGACTGCAGGTCGAACCCGTATTGCGTTCCGCAGTGCACGACGCAGTGCACCGGCCGCTAAACATGATCGACCCCACGCCCTCCGACATCGGCCGCACCGTCGTCTACCAGGACCGCGGCTGCATGCAGATCGAGGAGGGCGTGATCACCTCCTTCAACGACGCCTACGTGTTCGTGCGCTACGGCCGCGAGCACACGCCCAAGGCAACCAGGCGGCAGGACCTCGAATGGTTGAGCATCTGACCCACGTGGTCGTCGACAAGACGGCCTGGGACGCCGCCCGGATCAAGGCGGCCTCGGTCGACCAGCTGATCGAGGCCCTGAAATTCTGCCGCGACATCGCCGCCGAGGAGCTGCCATTCGCGCAGGTGGGCACGGGTGCGGAGGTTGTGTTGCGCCACGTTCGGCGCAAAGCTGCCGACGCCCTCCGCGCTGTAGGGGTGTCGGAATGAACGACAACGTCACGCGCTGCACGCACTGCGGCCAGGCGATCTTGCCGAAAGCGAACTGGCCGCGCCTGACCCGAAATGAGCGTCAGATTTACGACGCGGTCGCCGGCCGGCCGCGCTCGGTCGAGGCCCTGCGCACCATCTTGTGGGGCCATGACCCCAACGGCGGGCCGAGCAACCGTGCCCTTTATGTCACAATCAATCAGCTCAACGCGAAATTGCTTCCCTACGGCGTTAAGATCAAATTCGATCGTGACGTCAACCTCTATGGGTTTGTGGAGGTGAGGGATGGAAGCCGGCCTGGCGATGCTGACCGCGGGAGCGATCGCCCTGGTGCTGGGGTACAGCGGGGGGGACATCCTGGTCTCCCAAGCCGTCATTCTGGTCGTTGATTTGATCGTGCGGGCCTGCCTGGCCGCGCGCCGTGGCCCCAAGTGAGCTATTCGGCCTCGCCGGCACCCAGCCATGGGGTCAGGATGGAAAGCCGCTCCTGGACGCTCCCAGGGGCAGGAGGGGGCAACCAGCCGTCCAACTCCCGGATACCTCTGACGATGCACTCACGGTCCTCGGCCGTCTTGATGATGCCGGCCTCGGTGGCGTCCACGACGCCGTCGGCGATCGCCAGCAGGACCTGTTCGAGGGTGGCGGGGGCGCCAGCCGTGTACCACAGGGTCGATTCCGGCTTGCCGACCCGGAACAGCATGCCCTTTTCGCCCTCCGTGGTGTTGAACACCTCATAGGTGCGGGTCACCCACACGCACATCGCACCCGGGTTGCGCTTCAGGTGGTAGCCGGGGGGGGAGCCCATGCCTTTCGGCAGGTCCTTCTCGTTGCGGCGCATGCGCGGCTGTGTCAGGAACGGGCAGGCGGTGGCCGAGAAGATCGCGCACTCGCGGTGCGACGGCGGTTCCGACACCACCCGGTTGACCGCGCACATCGGGCCGAGCGCGAACGCCATCCGCACCCCGAGATAGCCCCCGCATACCCAGCAGCGCCGGTCGTTGACGGCCTTCAACATCTTGCGGCCGTCGAAGGCGCGGAACTCGGGCTCGCCGTCGACGTACTGGACGAACCAGGGGATGGGAAACCCGCGGTGATCGAGCGGCAGGGCGCGCATGCGGTCGGGTAGGGGCGGCAGGTTCTTGCGCAGGTCCGTCATGTTCAGCGTCCGGAGGCGGCCAGCCACACGGCCGGCAATACCACGCCGGCACAGTAGACGGCCAGGATGCCGATGCGGAACCAATCCGGGTGATCGAGCGCCGGGTAGGCGAGCACGATGCCGCCGGCGACGGCGATCAGCACGATGAGGCGGGAGGCGAGCACAAGGGCGGCCATGTTGAGGGCGCCGAGCACCCCGGCCTTCCAGGCGTTGCGGTGGATATACTCCGTGTGAAGGCTACCCGCCGTCGGCCGCGTCGTCGTCGCGGCGATCGAACTCAACGACGGTGGCGCTTGCTGCGCGGGATCGTCCGGTAGCCTTCTTTCGCCCACGAGCTGCATTTTCCTTGAAGGTGCGGCTGTACTGCTGGGGTTTGCTTCCGACATGGCCCGGTTCCTCTTCCTTGCGCAGGCCCATGAAGATCGTCTGGATGCGGCCGATCGCGATCAGGGCGCTTATGCGCTGCGGGATTGTAACACCGACCGCGTTGTCCTCGTCTTCGAGCTGGGTCAAGAGGTGGCCGACCTGCTTGTAGAGGCGTTCGTTGATGCTCAGCGGGTCGAGGGTCTTGATCGGGCGTGCCATGTCATTGTCCCCAAATTTCGCCGGCAGCTGCGCCCGCCGCTTCGGGCGCTATCGTCTGCAGCCCGCGCCCCGCCGCACCGGCGCCTTGGGCGGCAACGTTCGCAAGCGAGGAAGCTAAAGGATGGTAATAGCTGATGTGCGCGGGGATTTGCCCGGCCCGGGCCGCCGCCCCGGCGATCGCCGGCAGCGCGGTGCCGCCGATGGCACCAAGCGAGGCCTGGTTCTGCTTGGCGCGCCAGTAATCCTCCTCCGACCCGCCTCCACTCACCGGCGCCGCCATCCCGCCCACAGCACCCACCGTCGCGCGGCCCAGCCACGGCGCGACGCGTCCAGCCAGCGCGGCGGTGCGAGCAGCACCGACACCGGGGACCGCAGACCACAACAGGTTGCCGCCGATCTCGCCGCCCTGGCCGAGCACCGTGCTTTGCGCCTTCTTACGATAGTCGCGCGCCCAATCGCGCAGCCCCTTGGGTGCCAGGTCCCACCCGGTGGTCTTCTCGGCAAGTTGCACGAGGCCTTCGACGGGATCGAGCAAGCCCTGGGATACGCCGCGCAGCACGTCGATCGGTTCGCCGAGCTTGAGCGGTTCCTTCTCGCCGGGCTTGCGCGGTTCGCTCGGCGGCGCCAGGCTCGCGTTGACGCTCTGCCAGGCCTCCTCGGGCGTATTGCCGATGGCCCGCTTCTTGGTGCCGTCCGGCATGTCGAACTCGAACGTCGCCATCAGTCCACCTTGCGGAAGGTCGGCATTGGCGGCAGTGCGCGGCCTCCGCGCAGCAGTGCCAGGATGTCGTCAGCGCTCTCCGGTTTGTAGTTGCCGGTGCCGTAGGCCTGCTCTTGGGTGCGGTTGAGTTCGCTGATCGTCGGCACCAGCAGGTTCTCATAGTCGCGCTTGAGCACTTCACCCATGGCGCGGAACTGCCCCGGTGTCTGCCCGCCGTCCACGAACTCGGCCATGTTCCTTTGTGCATACACCGTGTAAACCCCGCTGCCGGCGCCGCCGAGCGTCGTCAAGATCGCGCCGGCGTCGCGCTGGAACTCCTTGAGCTGGGTGTTGAACTTGGTCACGTCCTCATCGCCGAGAATGTCTTTTTTGCCGGCGTTGATCCAGCGCTGCAGCACCGGCACGCCGCTCTTGTTGGTCTTCTCGGCCAGGCCGATCAGATAATCCATGTCCGCGACGTTGCGGGGGATGATCCGGCGCAGACCCGAGAGGTCCTTGCGCATCCTGTCGATGTCGCCGCGGTAGGTCGACAACTTCGACCGCTCCTCCGCGATCTTGCGCTGTCCCTCGCGCAACGGCGCGTCGCGCGTGTGATTGGGGTTGATCTTGCCGGCGAGCTGCTCAGCGGTGCGGAAAGGTTCCTGGCCCGACTGCGTCGAGGTCGGCGTGATCCGGCCGGCAAGAATGTTGTTGACCATGTCGGCCATCGCCGGATTGGCGGCACGCACCGCCGCATCGACCTGGTCGCCGGCGATCCTCGGATCGTTGAGAACCTTGCGCATGTAGTCGTCGAGCGCGTTCTTGTAGTTGATGACCGCCCGCTCGGCTCGGGTGCCGCGCGGGACGCCGGTCGGCATGCCTTGGCCGCCCTTGGTGTCGCCCATCTGCAGCGCCTGGCCGGCGTGGGACACTTCGTCCGACACTTCCGGCAGGCCCGTCGCTGGCGCCTCGGTGGCGCCCGTCGCGCCTGGTGCTGCACCCGGCGTCCGCGGCGTCAATGGCTTCTTGGGCGTCAGGAAATCGTCCTCGGCCTGGCGCGCCTCCTCCTCCTTGGCCTGCTTGTCGGTCTGCGACCGCATCTTCGAACCGCTCAGCCAATACTGGTCGCGCGTCGACTGCAGCCGCTCGGGAACCCGCGGGTCGCCGGTGGCGATCGCGGCGCGCATCTTGTCGTCGTTGTACTTGGCGGCGACCGCTTCGAGCGCCGGCTTGAGCCTGTTCCAGTCGCTGCCGTAGAGCGCAAACACCTCGGCATAGTCCTGGCTTTCCTGGCGCTGCTTGTCGTCGAGGTCGGCCATGTTGCGCTTGTACTGCGCATCGACGAGCTTCATGCCGGCCTCGCGCCCGGCGATGAAATCCTTGATGAACTTGCCGTTGAGGCGCATGCCGCTCATCGCCAGCGCGGCGATGTTGGGCGAGCCGACGCGGCCGAGCCCGCCGAGCACCTGTTGCAACAGGGTGCGGACATCGCGCGCCTGCGGCATGAACGGACCGGGCGACATGCGCGGAAATTTGCGCGCACCTTCGAGGATGTGATCGTCCTTGCCCCAATCGCTCGGCTGGCGCCGCGCCGCGGGCATGTACGGCTCATAGTTCGGTTGCCGCTCCGGAGGGCGCAGGCCTTTGAGCGCTTCGCCCCACATCCCGCCGAGCATGGGCGGCAAGTCATCGCCGGCATCGGGTGCGGGTCGGTCCGTCGCGATGCTGGCCGGCGGCTGTACCGTCTTGAGCGCTTCGCCCCATAGCCCACCGGGATTCCCCGGCGGCGTGGTGGGTCCGATGCCCACCACGTCGTTACCGACTGGAGGAGCACCGGACCCGGATCGACCCGCATCGCGGGTTGATAACTCATCGGTTGCGTCGGTGTCGCTCACCCCTGTCCCCCTTGCGCCAGCTGCTGCAGCGCCGACGGCACGCCGCGCCGATACTCCAGCGATCGACGCATCGCCTGCATGCGCGCCGGCCGCAGGTAGCCGCGCATGAAGATGTCAGCCGCTTCGCCGGGCGTCTGGGCGTTGTTCATCGCCTGCCACACCCGCGGGTAATTGCGCTGCAGGTTCTCGGTCAGGAACTGCGTCTGCAGCACCGGGTTTTTCCACGCGGTGCGCCAGTCCATGCCCTTCTGCCCGAGCCAGCGTTGGTAGTTGTTCCACTCGCTGCCGCCCTCTTGGTAGAGGCCATGGGCGAAGTGCGCCTCGCCGGAAAACCGCGGCTGATCGGCGACGCGCGAGCCCGCGTTCCACCCGCTCTCGCTGCGAATGTTGGCCATGACGCCGCCAACGGCGTTCTGCGACAGCCCGCCGGCCGCCAGCGTGTTGGCGACGTTCGATCGCGGTCCTGCGCCCGGGTATGGGCCGCGCGGCGCCTGGCCCGGCCGCGGCGGCGCCTGCGGGGCGGGTCGTTGCTGCGGGGCGGGCTCTGGTCCGCCTGCCTCACTTGGCCGGACCAGCGCACCGGAGGCGTCGCGTTCGGGCTGGTCCTGCTGACCTGGCCCAGGGCTCAACTGCCCGGTGGCGTCGGGTTGGTCCTGGCCGCCGTCTTGGCCGCCGCCATCCTGGCGACCAGGTGCGGCCTGATCGCCAGGCGCAGGCTGCCGATCGGGCTGCTGATCGCCTGGCTGTCCACCTCGGTCATCGCCCGACGGCAGGCCCGTTGTACCGCGCCCGCCGAACGGGTCCATGCGGCCGGTCATCGAGGGGCGGAAGGGCATGGTGCCCGGCATCCGCGACATGCCCGGGAAGCGGTGGCTGTACGGACCGCCGACCGGCAAGCCGTGACGGAACCCGCGCCCGCCGAATCGGCCGCCGCGGCCGAACATGCCACCGAAGCGCCCCAACGGGCCGCCGCCCCGGCCGCCGCCGAGCATGCCCGATGCTGCCGCCTGCGCGACCAGGTGGGCGAGGCTTCCGGGCAGGCCCATGCCCCGCAACATCCGCTCGATCGGCGATCCACCGCCGCCCTGCCGGTCCCCTCGGCCGCCCTGCCGATCGCCGTCCTGGCCGTCTTGCTGGCCGCCCTGGCCGCCGCCCTGCCGGCTGCCGCCGGTGCCCGGCTGGCTGGTGTCGGGTGGCGTCGTGGTGTCGGGCATCGCCCCCGCGTCGCCGCCGGCTGGTGCGCCGGGGATGACGGTCTGCGAGGCCGGCGGGGCCGTGACCTGGTCCGGCCCGGGAGTCTGCTGCGTCGGTGCATAGGTGGCCGGATCGAACGTGCTCGCATCGGCGAGGTTCGGGTTCTGCTGCGGCTGCAGCGCTTGCGGCGTTTGGCCCTCGTTTGCCCACTGCGGCACGTTCGGGTTCGCCCCTGGCGACACTGCGTTGAAGCGGCTGTTGAAATTGTCGCCGCCCGCGGACTCCGCGGCCTGTGCGGTGCCGCCTGGCGTGAACGCGTTCGGGTTCTGCAGGCCGCGAAGCCAGCTCATGAAGTCGTTCTGCTGCGGCTGCTGCGGTTGCGGCGCCCCCGGTTGCTGGCCTCCCTGCTGGCCCTGCAGCTGATCGGGCAGCTGGTTGCCCGGGTCGAGCGCCTGGTCTTGGGCCGCGCCCGGGTTTTGCGCGACATCCCACGGGCTGCCGCTCGGCGTCACGCCGCCGCCGCCGCCGAACGAACCTTGCGACTGGCCGATCAGGTCGCCGAGGCCCATGCCGCTATCGAAGCCGCCGCCGCCCATCATCGAGGAGTCGAACCCGGTCGGATCGCTGAAGGGATCGCCGCCGCCGAACGCATCGCCGCCGCCGAAGTCACCGCCGCCGCCGAGATCGCCGCCAACACCGCCACCAAGGTCGCCCATGCGTCCCTCCCTTACAGGAACAGCCCCGCGAGACTGCCGAGCCCGGAGGCGAAGCCGCCGCTGTCCTGGTTGTTGGCCTGAATCTGGTCCTCGAACTGTTGCTGCTGGAGCTGGTTGTTGAGCTTGGCCTGCTCGACATCCCAATTCCGCACGTTCGACGACTCGTCCTGCGTCTCCATCGTCGAGTCGCCCAGCCCGAGCTGCGCGTAACGATTGGAGATCGCCGCGCCCGTGCTCATCATGCCCGGCGTGAGATCGACGTTCGCGAAGTCCGGCGCGCTGACGCCGCCCTTACCACCACCACCGCCGCCCGTCGACATCAGCTTGCTCCGAAGTGAAGTTTGAAATGCGGGACATCCAACGGCACGCCGACACGGCGCGCCAGCGCCGTGCAGTGCGCCGGCATGTTGGAGTGGAAGCGCCAGGCCGAGGCCTGGCGATAGCGCGCCCACTCGATCGAGGCGCGCAACAGCGGGATCGTCTGCCACACCGCGCCGTGGTCGGCGAGGATCACAACCACTGAGACCTCGCGCTCGGTCGGCAGCCACGGCACCTCGGTCACCAGCGAGATGCACAGCGCGTCGTCGGTGCGGATCGCGTTGAAGCGCAGCGGCGCCTTGAGCACCACCTCGGCCATCCATTGCTCGGTGCCGGCCGCGTCGAAATTGTTGGGGTAGCGACGCGCGAAAAGCCGGCGCATCCACGGCATGTCCTCGGACCTGATCGTTCGCACCACCGGCCGCTTCAGGGCAGCAAGGGCAGAGTCCGCGGCAAAACCGATTCCGCCGTCAGATGCTGCTGGAAGTTGGCGAACGTCCACCATGTCAGCAGTCTCTCGTCGTCAAAGTCCATGTCGAACAGGTCGGTCATCGGGTTGATGGTGCCCCCGGCCGCATTGAAAAACCCGGGCAAGCCGTCCTGCAGGTCCTGGTGCGCCTGGCCGTGGTCCTGGTGCCAGGAAAAGCTGTTGCGCTGCGGATCGAGAATGTAGGGCAGGGCGGAAAACCGCGCCAGCCCGACCGTCTGGTAGGGATTGCCCGGCGCCGTCGACATGGCGCCGAGCAAATCGTTGTGCGCCATCGTGTGCTCGAACTCCCAACCTGGCAGGTTCGCTGCCGTCGGCGGGGCGACGAGCGTGCAGATGGTCATCAGTCGCGCCGCTTGCGGGCGATCAGGTCGGCGCCCGGCTGCTGGCCGTAGCGGCTGGCCGCGGTCCCCGCCGGGTCGAACCCGCGCGGGGACACGCGGTCCATGCCGTAGTCGGTGGTGCGGCTCTCATCGCCGGCGCGCACGCCGCGCGGACCGACGCCGGGCGCGGTGCCCGTTCGCAAAGGCCCGGCGAGTGAGCGATCGGTTCTCTCGAAGCAATCCGGCTTGAGAACCCATGCGTCCGGTTCCCGCTTGACCCTCGGCCATTCGCCCTGCCTACCTCGATGCTGTGCCACCTGCTACCGCCTTCGTCTTCCGCGCCGCACGCTGCGCATTCGTCGGCCTCTTCGTCTTGCCATTTTCACCTCCTGCGTCGCCGACCGCGGGCGCGTCTGAGATTACGCCGAGCGGCGGCCTTTTGAGCCCGGGTAGCCATGGCTTCGCTCCTAACAGTTTCTCCCACGTTGCCCACGGCAACAGGACGAGGGGGTCACTCCGATTTCGTCGCAGAAAAAGCAGGTCATAGTCGCCAAGCCACCGTTCCAGCATCCGAAAGCCGTCGGCGCTCTTGCGCCCTTTGACCTCGGCAACGAAAGGGGCCTCGTCCACTCCAAATATGTACACGTCGACATCGTGCCCCTTGCCGCGAAAACGAGTGGCACCGGACTGCGGGTACCGCTCGGCGTGGATACCGATTTCGACGTGACGGTTGACGATCTCGCGCTCAATGTCCGCGCCTTTTCTGCGTTCCCTGGCACTCATGTTCAACACTCCGATGATATCGAGGCCGCATTTTCGACACCGCACCGTCGGAGTGTCAATGTTTTTTCTTGTCACCCGGTCCGTCCCGAGTCACGGCGCAGGCGCACCGGGCCGGTCCGGCCGCCAGGCCGCGGCGATCGCCGCGTCGTTCGTTTCTTGGCGCGCCCCACATTGGGCCGCGACCAGTCGGACGGCCAGGCGTCGCCGCCCCACGGCAGGCGGCGCACCGGCCCCTGTCGTCGCGAGCGGCGGGCCATCAGCGCCCTCCGCGTCGGCCGCGACGTCGCCCGCGCTGCAGCAACCCGGTCGGGCTGCGCGCCTTGCTCATGCGCGCCGGGTACGCACCCGCCCGCGGGACGTCAGTACACGGCCTGCGGTTGGTGCCGCCCTTCGGTCGACGGTTCGATCGACCCGCCGGATCGACGCGGGAGCGCGGCCCAAGGTTCTGCCCTCGTGCCATCAAAGCCTCCTGCCTTTGCGGTAGCTGAAAAGCCGGGGCCGCCATGACGGCAGCCGCCAGCCACGTGGCTTGAGCGCCCGCCGCAGGTTGGTGCGGTGGCGCATCGCCATCGGGTGCTACCGGCGCCGACGGGCGCGGATGCGACGAGCACGACGGGTTCTTTTGAGTCGTCTAGCCATCGGACAATCTCCGTTTGTTGATGAGCGCAAGGCGCTCATGCCCCGTAAAGGGTCCTATCTTCGGAGGCGACTTGCAGCCGCTCTATGGTGAAGTCCGGTGACACCGACACTAGATCAATCGCGCCGCTGATTCCAGCCCCGGACGTTGGCCACGGCTTGATGTCGGTGCCCTCGCCGGGCGCCAGCTCGAAGGCGACCTGTTCCGCACCGTTGGGAATGCCGCCGCCCGAGGTCGTCAACGTCCCGGTCAGCGACACCCCGCCGCCGGTGTGGTCGGCGATCTCGGCATAGACCCGCTTGTAATTCTTGATCATCAGCGATTTCACGTCCTTGCCGCGGTAGCGCTTGGTGGCGAGAACCTTGCGCAGCGCCGGGTCCGGTGCGGAAAACAGCCGGTAGAGGTGCTTGCCGTCGGTGCCGTAGGGGGAGAGCACCGAGTCCTGCTCATAGGTGCCGATGTTGGTCAGCTGGACGGTTTGGCTGGCGACGCTCCAGAACTCGTTGCCGCCGCCGCCGCGCTCGCCCACCTGGCCGTGCCACATCAGCAGCAGATTGCGCACCTTGCCCCACGGGTCGGTGAACCGACCATTGATGAGCATGACGCGAAACCCGAACATCGTCGCCGGCGCCATGGTCGGGAAAAAGTCGGTGACATCGAGGGTGGTGTAGGTGTTGGTCACCTTTTGGCTGATCAACGAGGCCTGGCTGCCAAACATGTTGTAGATGCCGCCGCGGTGGGCGCGCGCTTCGGAGATATCGCCGCCGACCAGCGGCGCACCGTTGGCGATCACGAACGCGCGGGACCAGCGCCCGACCGGCCGCGCGAAGCCGTGCCCGACCTGCGGATCGACGTTCGAGTACTGGAACGACGTCGAGAACACCGGCGCCTGCGGGTCGGTGCTCGAATTTGTCATCTGGATGTTTGAGATCAGGTCGGTCGACGAGTCGCCGAAGCAGTAGAGGAAGCCGGCGCTGGCGGCGAGGTCCATGTAGCCATAGACCAGCTTGTCGCCGAAGTAGCCGAACGATCCGCCGCCACCCGAGGCCGAGAAGTCCGACCCGTTGCTCGGCGCCGAAAAGCTCATCACGTTTTCGCCGGCGACGAACAGCCGCCCCTGGAACACCTCCATGCAATGGATGCCCGGCAGGCCTATCGGCATGACGGTGTTGACCGGGTACGGCGTTTCCGCGGCGTTGGTCAGCCAGTCGGGCGCGTTGTCGCCAGGCCCCTGCAGCGTCTCGGAGTCCCACGCGTAAAGCCCCTTGGGCGAACCGAACAGCACGCCGCCCTGCTGGCCGACGGTGTGACCGACGAAGCGCGGGCGCCACACCTTGGCGCTGGCCCAGAAATAGGGCGCGACGGGTTCCCAGACGTTGGGGATGTGGGCGACGAAGCCGGTGTCGAGGTCCACCTCGTCGATCGAGCCATCGGAGAGGAACATCCAGCCTTGCCGGCCAGGCGGCGGCGCCTGGTTGAGCGGGGTGCGGTTGCCGTAGGTGCCGAAGAAGACGCGGCGAATGACGGTGTCGCCAGGCGCCGTGTAGATCGGCGCCGAGGCGCCCCAGCATGAGCGCAGGTTGCCGGTGCCGATGCCGAAGAGGTTTTCGTTCCACCACTGGTCCTGATCGCCGATCGAAGCGCGCAGGCCCTGCTGGTTGAGGCCCGCCTGCCACTCTTCGAGCGTCATGATGTCGGGAGGGTTGTCGGACTGCGAGGCCATCTATGCGGATCGCAGCGTCGCGCCATACGGGTTCGCCACGAACTGCGGACACACCACCGCGGCGCACTGCGGCAGGTCCTGGTTGAACAGCATCGCCATGCGCTGGGCGTCCTCGCCGCGCTGCTGCTGGATCAAGCACAGGGTCGCGGCCCAATACGGCACCGCGTCGACCCACGGCTGCGGGATGATCTCCTCGTCGTCGTCAGTCAGCAACGGCTGTGGGATGCACGTCAGGTCCAGGTCCATCGGGTTGTCTTGCGAGGGGATCGGCGCAAGGTACAGCTTGGCGGCCGGCCCCAGCCCGTACTGCGCCCACCACCCGGGCTCGCTGACCGTGCCGTAAAACGTGCCGTTGAAAATGCGAAAGCGCGCTTGGAAGTCGGTCCAGACGACGCGTCGCCACATCGGTTTCCAGCCGCCGACTCCGATCGCCACCGATAGTGACCGGCAAGCCAAGATAGACTGGACGGATCGGTGCTGTTTCTGGCAGGCGCTCAGCCAATCGGAAAATGGGTATGACTCCTGTAGGCGGTGGGTCTTGACGCCGTCGGGCATGATGCGCACGCACCCGGAAGCGTAGGCGACCCGCCGGCGCGCGCGGTTGATGAAGCGCGCCAGCGTCGCCTCGGGGAAAAACTGCCCCTGCATGTCGTTGAGGTAGTCGCGGACATCGGTGATGTACTGCGCAAGCATCAATCACCCGAGCGGAGTCCCGCCTGTAATGCCCTCAAGGAGGAGGCCAGTGCTCGGTTTTGAGCAGACAAGGTTGAGGGCGGTGAGGGTGAGACCCACGCTGCTGATCTGACCTTGAGGGATCGTGGAGTACCACCCGGTCCAGGCGAAATTGGCGTCCTCGTGGACGACAAGGGTGATGTACTTGCTGTTGAAGCCGATCGCAGTGCCTTGCGGGCAGTTGAGATCGAAGAAGATCGGTGTATCGCCAAGCAGCAATCCCCTGAATCCGGAGTTGACGGGGTCGTCCTTGCCCCAGCGTGACGACGGGTCGTTGTTGTAGCGCTCGATCGACATGAAGTCGGTCATCAGCGTGGTCCAGTCTTCGACGCTCATCACCACGAAGTCGAGCGCTTCGCCGCCCGAGTTCTTAGCCGCCCGCAGCATGTTGGGAATGAACAACTGGCGCGTCAGCACGTTGCCGGCCGTCGGCACCACCAGGCCCTGCCACTGCGGATAAACGGTGCGATCGAGGCCGCCATAGACCGGCGCCGTGGTCGCGTTGCCATACGCATCTAAGAGACCGAACATCTGCAGCACGTTGGCGCCCGACGACGTGAACAGCGCTTCGGTGAGCGCTTTGAGCGCCGAGTTTTTCATGTCGTTCATTTTGAGCATGAGGCGCGAGCACACCGCGACGGCGTCCTGCGTCACCAGCTGCTCAAGCCCGTAGCTCGTCACCGGCGTCGCCAGCGCGCACATGTTGAACTCGGCGTTGACGGTCGCAGCGACATCGGGCGGGATGTTGAATTGGCCGGCCGGGCCAATCCACGACGACTCGACATACTGGCCGGTCTGCACCGGCTGGGTGTACGGCGAGACGCCACCCGAGGCGCGGATCGCGTTGCGCAGCAACAGCGCCAGCAGCGGGTTTTGTCTGTAGATGAGAACGACCACCATCTGCGCGAACACGCGCCGCACGGTGGCTTCGAGTTCAAGACCGATCGGCCCTGATGGAATCAGGCCGGCCCCTAAGATGGGCATGTGGAACCTCCGCTAATAAGCTTGTCTTGCCCGGTCCTGGTCGGCCTTGAGGGCCTTCAAGATTTCGCCGCGGCCCCACGCTTCGGGGTCCTTGGCGATTTCCTTGAACTGGTCGTTGCTGCCGCCGTAGCCCCACGACTCGCCGTGACGCGAGGTCGGCTCCGAGGCGCGCGGCGAAGCGGGTGCTTTGTACTTCGCCGCCACCTCGTAGTCGCCGACGTTGCGTTCAAGCATGAAGGCCTCCAGGTCCTTCATGCCCTCGTCGGTGAAGCCGTATTCCTTCTGCACTTTGGCGCGCGACTCCTTCCACTTCGCCTCCTGCGTTTCGCGAGTGGTTTTTTTCGTCTCGTCGTCGCGGCGCTTGTCCTCGTCAGCGAAACGCTTCTCGACCATCTCTTCGATTTCGAGGTCGGGGATTTTGACGTTGGGGTACTTCTTTTTGATCAGCCGCTTGGCGTCCTTCGACAGCACCGGGTCGTTGTAGATCGGCTCGATGAAGTCGGCGACCTGCTTGCGCCCCATCAGGTACGCATATTCCTCGTCGCTCACTTCTTTGGGCATCGGGCGCCTCAGTTGTTGTTGGTCTTGCCGACGATGCGCGGCTGCAGCGGCACGCCGCCTTCAGGCTTCGGCACCACGGCCGGGATCGCGCCCCACTCTGACACTTCCGACTGAGTGTCGACCTGCAGGATGGTGCGCGGGGGTGTCTCGGGGGGCGACGTGATCGGGGGATCGTAGGAACGGTTCTGTGCCATCGTCTTCAAGCTCCTGGCAGGGGGGTGGAGGGCATCGGCGCCGGTGGCCCGCCGCCGCCGCCCTTTTGCCGGCCGCGCAAGCTCTGCAGCAGCCCCGAGCGGCCGATCATGCGCAGGATGTCGCCGAGCTGGGTTTGCTGCGCACCTGCGCTCGGTGCGCCTTGCGGCAGGTGGCGCGACAGCTGACGCAGCGCATTGAGCGCATCGCGGTGTGGCGGGCTGCCAGGATCGAGGCCAGCCAGCGCCTGCTGGATGAGATCGATCGCGTTCTTGAGCATGAGCAGGCTGTTGGCCTGGTCGCCCTGGCCTGGCGCCGACTGTTCGGGGCCTGACTGCTGGGCGCGCAACGCGCTGAGAAGCCCGCCGCCTGACGGATCGCCGCCAGGGGGGCCGCCGCCAGGGCCGCCTGCGCCGGGACCGGGACCGGCTTCATCGGGCGCAGGAGCGCCGTCGATGTTGGCCATCTTTCAAACTCTCGATTTGCGCTCGTCCGGTCAGAAGCGCGCGCAAGTCGATGCCCGGGTCCCCGAGGGTGCGGGGTCTTGAGCGCTGGGGGCGGTGGGGACCGACCCTCCACACCTCCGGGCACCCGGGTAGTTTCGTCGGTCCAGGGAGGAAACGAGAACCGAAACCGACGCGGGAAATTAACGCCGTCTGCGCGTTCTGGCAACTAGCGGCCTTTCTTGGCGGTGCGGCCGGCCCCGCTCTTGGGCGTCTTGCCGGTGACGAGCTGCAGGAGCGTTTCCTTGTTTTCCTTCTTTTCGGCGGCCTTGGCCTGCGCTTTCTCGCGCTGGCGCAGCCTGGCGAGCAGCAGCTCGGCGCCGGGCGGGTGCAGCATGTGGATGAGGTCCTCGGCGTCGATCGCGCCGGCGCGGGCGAGCGCGATGGCGACCTGGCGGTTGTCCTCGGCGAAGGCCGGCGAGGCCGAGTGGCTGTCGACTTGAACCTGGAAATTGTCCGGCAGCATCTTGAGCGTGAACTCGATGCCCTTGTCGGTCGTGTAGATCAGCGCGTCTTCGCTCTGCATGACGCGCAGGCTGATGTAGCCGCAGTCGGCGAGCTGGCGCTCGACGCGCGCCGCCTGGTCGATCAAACGCGGCGATGAAGTCCGGACGAGCGTTTGTGCATGCACGCCCGCCCGGACTCCGGGCTCGCCCTGACCGGACATTATAGGGCTGAACCCACCCGCGTCGTCGAACAGCTGCAGCAGGAACTGGATTTCCTCCAGGGCACCTTGCGGCGGCGGCTCGGAGAGCTTGTTGGCTTTGGCGTTGGGGTTGGGGTCGGCGAGAAAGCCGCCCTCGTTGATGATCTTGAAATACATCTCCTCGGTGACCGACGAGAAACCCGACAGCACTTGCGGTGCGTTGACGTTGCGGTCCCACATGACCTTGAGATCGCGCAGCCGCTTGGTCAGCACGTCTTGCAGCATCTGCACGTCGGCGATGATCGAGCGGCCCCAGAAATAGCCGGGCGTTGCCTGCGGCTGCACCTTGACGAAAGGCGTGTGGCCCGGCACCCGCGACAGGTTGCGCCGGGTGACGTCGCCCTCGATGAAGATGTCCGGATAGATCAGCTGCAGGGTCGAGTAGTCGCCGTCGCGGTTCTGGTCCTGCACCCACAATTCGCAGTGCCGCACCGTTTGGTTCATCGGGTCGAAGTGCTTTTGCGGGCGCCACGGCGACGGCAGGCCGAACACCTGGACGATGCCGGCGGCCTCGGGCACGTCGCCGACGTTGCCGAGCGGCTGCAGCCCGCCGACCACCATCTGATGCAGGAATGTCGGCTCCTCCTCATCCTCCTTGTGCTGGCGCGCCTCCACGCACTGCTCGATGATCTGCTTGCGGCGCGGGTGGTCGATCTGCTTGAGCTGGCCGTCGAGGCGGGAGATGGTGGGAAACGAGACGTGGCAGCACGCCTCTTGCTCATCGAGCCCGAGCACCGATTCCGACAGCACCCCGAAATTCTGCGCGTGAACCGGGCAAAGCCGGAAGGTGTTGCTGCGCTGGTGCGGCGCGGCCTTAAGGATGTGGCAGCCGTTGACCAGCGACCACACCACGGCTTCCGCGAACTGCACATCGGCGTCGGTCTGGCGGAAGTCGGCTGTCAGCTTTTCGCTAACGAGCTGCGCGCGTTCCAGGACGTTGTCGGGCTCGCCAGAGTCGAAAACGATCTGGAACCGCACATCGGTCGGCTGCATCAGGAAGCCGGCCAGCTTGTCGACGAAACCCTTGACCTTGTTGAAAATGGCGGCGCGGGCGCCGAATGAACCCGAGTAGTAGTATTGCGTCGCCTGGGTGTAGGTGCGCCCGCGGTCGGGCGCCGAGGCCATGCAAACGTCGACCAGCTCCTGACACCAGGGGCCAAGCTCACGCTTGTCGGTCGGAATCCTCAGCACTACGCACCCGGAACAGGATGCCAGTGCAGCCATCGCAGAACGACGCGGCGCTACCGTCTTCACGCCACAACATCAGAGGGCAGGAATCCTCTGGGATGTAGCTATGACACAGGCCGCAGAATGGCCGCCTGGGACTGTCCGGTCGGCCCCAAGCTACACACCTCATGACGTTAGGATCAAGTTCCAATCTTGCCGGCGGCACGGACGGTCCTCCGCATCCTCTGCACCAGGTCGCTCATTTCGGGGTCCCGCATGAACGCGTCCAGCTCGGCCGCGGTCAGCTCGCGCAGCGTGAGGTCCTCGGCGAAGGTGCGCAGGTAGCCGCAACAAACGCAAACCGAGAGATCGCCCGGGTTGGGGCGATCGTCCACGTCGATGCCGCTCGCCCCGGTCAGCTTTTTGCCGCAGCGGACGCAGTTGCCGTCCGGCATGCGGTGCTTGTGGTCGCTGATCTTCATGGCTCGGCCAGGTCCCTTTCGTCGAGCGGCACGATCTTGAACCCGGCCAGCCACAGGCACGCCAGCATGTTGTCGGCCTCCACCGGCTCAAGGCCGAAATCACGGGTCAACGCCTCGCGGGCTCCGTTGCCGGGCTGCGTCTGCGGCTTGAACGCGATGATCTGTGCTGTCATGCGTCGGGCCTGCACGCGATCCGCACCTGCCGGGGATCGTCGGGGCGACCGGCGGCGGAGACGATGTTGACCTGGTGGCAGCGCTCGCAGCCGATGACCCACTGCCCGCACCGCGGCGCCGGATAGGGGAGGTTGACGACGCAGGCCTGCGCCGCCCCGCGCGAGATGTCGACCTTAATGCCGTTCGGATAGAGCGGATCGGGCGGGCACTGCGCCTCGCGACCGCCATCGAGGAAAGTCACGCGCATCCTTACATGCCCGTCTAGGCCGGCTGCGTTGCGCCGTAGTACCTTGTGTAGCCCTCATCGAAGACCTTTGCCGGCGACCACGACACATAGCCGTCGTCATAGATCACGATGTAGTCGCCAGGGCTGGGCGCCCCACGGGCGAAAAAGTTTGCCGGCACCCGCACCTTACAAGGCGCCCCGTTGACATCCTCTACCGTCAGAGTGGAGGACCCCTCGCTCTCGTCGTGCTCGACCTGCTGCGCCATCAATTTGCCGGCGCGGACAATCTTGTGTGAACGCCACTGTGCCAATTCGCTCATTGATTCGTCCTTCCTGTTTGGTTCCAAAACCCGCAATCATTGCCGCTTATCAGCCGCGCGGGCCGCCTCCTCGAACACCGTGGAGGTGCCGCGCGCGTGGTCGACCGCAAACGGCAGGTTCGTGAGAATAGCCTTCAACATCACCGCGCGCGTGCGCTCGTCTTCGATCGCTGCCAGCTGCTCCCCGAGCAGCGTGACGGCGATACAAACCGCTATGTCTCGCGAAATGACTTGCGCCTCACACGCCAGGTCAAGCGCGTTTCTGATGCGGTCCACCAATTCGCCGGCGGCCCGTTGTTCCTCATCCATCAGTACACCTTCATCGATCGCCGCTTCGATTGCTCGATCAGGTCGACCTGGTCGCCGCTGCGAAGCGCGCGCTGCAGCATGTCGAGCCCATCGCCGCCATGCTTGAGGCGCGTCTCGCGGCCCAGCGCAATCGCCGTGTTGAGCACACCCTCGGCGGCGCCCCACGCCTGCGCGTTCGGCTTGCCCTGGTCGGTGTAGCGGACCTGGCCGCGGCCCCCGGCGCGGCGATCGGACTTGTAGTCGGCGACCTGGTAATCCTCGCGCATGATCGTCTCGGCGAGCGCTGCCGCCCTGCCGACGTTCGAGCCGCCGATCGCGACCGGCTTGAACTCCTGACGCATCGCCTGCTCAGCGCAGCGCGGGCAGTCGGGCGGAGGCGAGTCCCATTCGTCGGTTGAGAGGATTACCTCGATGCGGTGGGTACACTCGGGGCACATGTAGGTCCTGGCTATCGGCATCGGCTGCGTCCCTGTGTGCGTTCTGCGGGGCCTCGTAAACGGGTTTCGAGGTGTCGAGATTCGACGGGAAGGTGACGCGCTGATCGTCCGGCAGCACCATGGCGACGCCGTCGACGATTTGCCAGGTGAGGACGCTCATGTCGCGACCACCGTCACACCGTTGACGACAACGGTGACGTTGACTTCGCCGGCGATATCGATGCTGACGCTGGGGACCGCCGGCGTCGGCGCCGGTGCCCCTGCCGGACCGATCCAGAGCAAGCAATTGTCGCGCGATCCGTTGAACGTGTTGAGGTCAACGTCAGTGCCTTCGACGCCTGGCACGCTGCCGCTCTCGCTGTACTGCCACAGCGAATAGACCGGATAGGTTTCCTTCGGCCAGCTCGGTTGCCCGGACGTGTACTGCGCCAGCCACAAGTCGGTGTTGGCCGCCAGGAAATCATCCTTGGTCGAGCCCAGCGCTTCCTTGAGCGTGTTGCCGCTGTAGACCGTGATCTGGATGTTGAGGCCCCACTGCCGGCTCATGATCTGCAGGGCGGTGACAGCCCGGCGCAGCTCGTCGAGCGTCACAGCGCTATCCTCGTAGTCGATGACCATGCGCTCGCCCGGTCGCGGCTTGATCGCCGACCAGTAAAACAGCATCTGATCGCCGATGTCGCCGGGGCGGATGAAGTGATAGGTGCAGTACGGCACGCCGGCGGCGGCGGCGCCGGCGATGCCATCGGCCAGCGTCGGGTCGAGGTAGTCGGTGCCCTCGGTCGCCTTGAAGATGACGCCAATCACGCCGGCGGCCTTGACGCCATTCCAGTCGCTCACCGGGTTGTAGTGCGAGACGTCGATCATATCGAGACGCTGCGTCATTTTCAGTCCCTCCGTCGCCGATCGCGCGGGTGCTGCCTGTACCAGGTGTCGACGATTTGCTTCCACTCCGCGGCGGGCATCGCGACGCCGGTGATCGTCGGCCCCTGCTCGCACCCGACGCAGATCGGCGCGTCCATGCTGCTCATCGCATACGCGATCGTCCCGTCGCGGACCACGCACGGCGTCATGTCGCTTTTCGCGCGCGGGCAGTAGGTCATGCAAGCCTCAATGCGAGCTGCACCGGCATCGTCTCGACGCGCCTGACGAAACGGTGCGCCTCCCGCCAGTTGTTGGCGTCGCGGCCCTGCCGGCGGGCAGACCACGACCAAGCCAGGCTGTCGGCACTGGCGAGGCCTTCGCGCACCTCGCCGCTGCGCAGCGCCGTCAGCTTGAGCCCGAACCCGTGCAGCTGCAGGTCTGGCCGCGCCTGCTTGATGGTGCGGATCACGGCCTCGATTTTGCGCATGTCGCCGTTGCGTTTGCACAACGAGCCGACACCAACATAAGCGCCGAGCGCCAGGCGATCGCCGTACTGATCTATGTGCGCTACATAGCTCTGCGGCGCGTATCCCTGCAGCACCGGCATCAGATAGACGCCGCGGACCTTAGCCGCGAGCGCGTCATAGCGCTCGATCGTGAGCCGTTGATGGTCCGTGATCGCGAGGCCGGTCTTGTCGAGGATGAAACCCTCACACATCCAGTCCTGCGACACGGCAGCGATCAGGCCCGGATTGAGTCGGGCCAGGCGGTTGACTTCCGAGGCGTAGAGGGCGGGGTCGTGTCGGTAGTCACCAAACATTTCGATCTCGTGGAACGCGCCGCTGTCGAGTATCCACTCGCCGCAGATAACCGGCCGCTTGCGCCCCCACAGCCGATTGATGCTGATGAACGCGCGATCGAAGTGCTTCGCGAGCGCAGGTTGGTGAATGCCGACGTAGAATTTCATTGCGGCCTCATCTCGTCGGGCTCCCCACGCGAGGTCTTCATGCTCATGATCGCGTCGGTCGCGTGTCGGACCATCGCGGCGCGATCCGACGCGCCGCTGTGCGTCTCGCAGATGAAGACATAGGCCATCAGGCACGCCAGCGCGGCATGCAACGGGTCGTCGAACTCGCCGACCACAAACTCCATCAGGCGATCGATGCGCTCGGTTTCGACGAAGTATTGCTCGCTCAATGTTCGCGCTCCGGATCGAAGTCGGCATAGGGCTGGTGCTCGATCGTCAGCTGCTTGCCGATGCTGTCGGCGAGGTGCTGACAGAAAGAAAACGTCTGCGCCGCGATGTCGCGAAACTGCATGATGATGTGAGCCGACAACTCAAGCGCCCGCATGTGCTCCGCTTCGGTCGCGTAATCCTTGCGCAGCGCGCGGAGTCGAATCTTGTCTGAGCCCTCGAACTTGATGGCGGCCCAGGTTGGGAACACGTACTTGAACATGGCGCGCTCTTTGTCGACCACCGTGATCGCGGCGGCCATGTCGTACTTTTTCAAGACCCCGTTGATCTCGGCCATGCACTCGCGGTAGCGCTTGCTCTCGCTCATTTGTGGGTTCCGAATGTGTTGCAGTTGTTGGTCGGCGCGTGCGGATAGGGCGGATACAGTTCGCGCGCCAGCTCCACGGCGTAGGCGAACAGCGCGGCGTCAAGCGAGCCGACGGCAGCTCGCATCGCAATGCCAAAGCCGCACACGAAGGCCTCCACCTCTGGTCTGTCGTCGTCGCGGATCATCAGAACCTCTGCTTACGTTCCGTCGCCTTGCGATTGATCTCTGCCATCTTCCGCGAGAACGCCCACGACAGCACGGTGCCGATGTCGCCTGGCGGGCGCTCGCCGTTCACCGAGTCCCAAGTAAGATTGCGAGCGACCAGACCAGGCCGGCGCCATTCAATCCAAACATGATGAGCGAGTACCACAGCAGAAACGAGATCGTCGTTTTCCCCGGTGTCAGGACCCGCGCCAAGCCAGCCGCCATCCTCGACGATGGCCTGGAGTTGCTGGACCAGGCGTAACGATCTGATCTCGACGCGTCGGAGCATGAGGGAGTCGCGGAACTCGGCATAGATTTGCGATTTGTTGTCGACATTGGTTTTCCAGTTCACCACGTTGCCGGCGCCGCCCATGGTGTCGGGCCGCTTGTAGAGGAACCACCGCACCGATCCGATGATGTCGAGAATGCTGCCGGCACCTGGGTTGCCCTGTAGTATTCCGCGCTCCGCAAGCTGACGCAGGTTGCGCACCTCGGGCATGACAGCCGCACCAACCCCGGTGACTTCAAGGTTGGCCATGTGGTCACGGTAAGCTCCGCACAGATGCGCAAGGACCCACGCCAGTTGGTAGGTGAGGGGTTTGTTTGACATGAACTCGGCGACCTGGACGACGCGATCGGCATAGCAGCGCAGCACCTGGACGGCGTGATCGTTGGCATCGCCACCGCCGCCGCCGGCGGGATCGATGCCGATGGCGTAGACGCCGCCAGGCTGCGGCGACTCCCAAACTTTGAGGTTCACCAGCTCCTTGTCAACAACTTGCTCTATACGGGACGATAGAAACTCCTCTTCAAAAGTGTATTGATATCCTTTGTAGGGTGCCCCCTCCCCCAAAGCCTCTCCGATCTCCAAGGTGCGTTTGGCAGGAAAGAAACCCGATCCGGACGCGATGAAGCATTCTTTTTCGGTCCAGGGGTAGTGTCTGAGCATGTACTCTTCGACTCGGAACTCAGCCTCGCGTCGCCACCACGCGATCTGCTCGGGTTTGATGGTGACGCCGTACTCCGCTTTGACATAGCGAGCCCTTTCGATTTCGTCTTGAGTGAGGACGCCGCGGTCCCAATAGGTGCGAAAATCCGGGTCCGATTTCGGCAGCGAGTATGTCGGGTTTGACCAAAACCCGCAGAAAATGAACCGCATATGGCGGTCCTTTTTCGCCTGCTGACAATGGTTGTAGAACCAGTTGAAGCCGTTGGCGACGCTTTCCCAGATGTAGAGGCGGTTCGGATTTTGCCGCGCCAGCGCTGCTTTCAGGCTTTCGACACCGGCCAGCGAGCGCCACAGCGAGCACTCGGTGGCGTGCATCATGTTGAGGGCGCGCGACGCACCAAGGTCGGGATTGCTACCGGCTGCCAGCAGGTCGATGACACTCCGGTTCGCAAACGCCATACCGGTCCGGTTGTTGACCAGGAGCTGGTGTTCGGGGCCGCGCCACTCAGGGGGAAGCGTCTCAAGAAGCGAAGCGAAGATGCGCCGAAGGCGTTCGAGGTTGTCGGTCCGATCGGCGATGATCGCGCCTTGGACACCTGCATTGGCGAGGGACCAGAAAAGTTCGAGGACAGAGCAGACGGTCGTGATCGCGACCTGGCGGGACTTGAGAACGACGAACTCATGGACATCTTCGGAAATTCCGCGGCACACGCCGTCGATGACCATGCGCTGGCTCATCCACGGCGTGACTTGCGTGCGGCCCTCTTCCTTGGTGTCGATCCGCACCGCACCAAGCAAATCGTAGATGCCCTGTCGGATCGTAGCGATGCGGGCCTCCTATGGGCTCCAGGTGGCGTTGGCCTTGAGGGTGTCGGTCGCGGGCGCCGCGCCGCTGGCAGGCACGAGCCCTGCGGTGGACGACGAAAAGGTTGGCACCGTGACCGGGAACCCGACGGTCGGGAAGCCGGGCGGCGCAACCGGCAGCACTTGCCAGTTGGCGAGCGGCAGCGGCCACACCGGCGGCGGCGGCAGATTGGACGCCAGCACGACCGGCGGCGGCAGGTTGGGGTTGATCGTCATGGGTTGCATCCTTCGCGTCCGGTGGCTAAAAATACATGCGCCCGCCGGCATGTTCAACCGACGGGCGACTACGCGTTAAGCTGTTCCGATAGCAACCTACCCCAGGCCGGCGTTTCGGTGCCCTCCGGACGCCGGTTTGCGTTAGGGCTCCATGATGGCGCGCACCTCCGCACCGCTCATCTCTAGGATGATGTTGCCCTCGCCGAGCACGCCGCTAGGCGCGTCCAGGCGCTTGCGGTAGCCCGCCGACACCTCGGCGCGATCTTGCTCGGGCGTCAGCAGCGCGATTTCCGGGGTGCGGTCAGGCTTCCCGAACAGCGTCAGCGAGAGGCCCGCCAGCGTCGCCCCGTCGTCGCCGTCGATCTTGATGTCGACGCAGCGGTGTTCGTGGTCGGTGATGACGCGGATGCGGCCGACGCCGTGGATGGTGATGGAACCAACGCGTGGGTCAGGCATGGTCGAAGTGCTCCTCTGTGTAGGGCACCCACAGCCAGGCTTGGACGAGGGCGCCGTTTTTCTCAGGCTTGACCGGCGCCTCGGCGCTGATCTCGATGCAGCTGTCGTTGTAAAGCTCGCGGGCGAGCTTGATCAGGTCGTCGTAGGTGGGCATCACGGCACCTTGTCTTCGACGCGGCGCACCCGCATTTCGAAGCGATCCAATTTCCTATCGAGGCCGCGAACCTCTTCGACCAGCGTGCTGAGCGATGTCTCAAGGCGCTCTATTCGCAAGCCGGAAAGGCGTATGTCGCTCTTGACGGAAGCGACGTCGTCAGACAGTCGCGTGATCTGGCGGCTAATAAATCCTAAGGTTACTTCTTCGACCATTCGTGCCCTCCGTTCGGTTGTCAACAGCGTCAACTTAATCCCCTAGACATGCGGGCGCAAGTGGTGCAATCATTGGGTACCGCACCCGAAACGGGTTTGCCTCCATGACGGGTTGCGGTCGGGGGGCGCCGCCCGCGCAAGCGGGAAGGGCACGGCCTAAGCACCCGAATGGTCCGAGAGCCAAAGGACCGGCCCCCCGCCAAATTCCGAGGGAGTTTTTCGATGCCACCTGTCCGAGTCCTCAACGTCGTCGCGACCGACTACACCGGGCGGCATTCTTTCCATGTGGTGGAAGGCAGGGGGCGCACTGTTCGCGTCGCCATCACCAAGGACGGCGCGCTAGACCCCGACGAAGGGAGGTTTGTCGATCTGTCGAGGTGGGACGCGTTGGCGACCGGGCTCAAAATGATCGCGCGCAGCCTGCGTCCGTAGTAGGCTGCGCGCTTAGTGGTCTTGTGTGACTGCCCCCGCGCCCTAACGCCCTACACCTGCGGGGGCAATCTT
>Ga0137409_10001093_pt1 | contig 29357 bp, 26 predicted proteins | sample CZODoug1_16funga_FD_122059 | JGI IMG/M metagenome (GOLD analysis project Ga0137409, IMG submission 122059) | Vadose zone soil fungal communities from Angelo Coast Range Reserve, California, USA - CZODoug1_16fungal (Hybrid Assembly) | ecosystem: Environmental > Terrestrial > Soil > Vadose zone...
CCGCCTGATACGGATGGAGCTCGGCAGCGTTGACAACATCAAAGCGGATTGCCGCGAGGCATTTGGCGTTCACCTGTTTGATGAGCTTCGAAGGCAGCTGAGTTACGCCGCCCGATTGCTGCGAAAGACACCCGGATTCACTGCTACTGCCCTCTTGACGCTCGCCGTTTGCTTCGGAGCGAATCTGACGATTTTTGCCGTGATCGATTCAGTCCTGCTCCGTCCGCTGCCATTCCCCGAGTCCGACCGGCTGATGACGATATTCAATACGTATCCGAAAGCCGGCGTCGATCGCGATGGCTCGTCGCTGACCAACTACTACGAACGCCGCGGACACATTCCCGCCTTCGCCTCGCTCTCGATCTACAGCTATGGTACGGAGATTATCGGTGAGCCTGGCTCTACGGAACGCGAGCAGACCATGCGAGTATCTCCGGATTTTTTCTCTACCGTTGGGCTTGGCCCTCTGATCGGACGTACTTTCACGGAAGAAGAAACCACCAGTCAAACCGACCATGTTGCCATTCTTTCCGACACGTTCTGGCGGCAACGATACAACGCCGATCCCAATGTGATCGGAAGGCAGATTCGTGTAAACAGTGTTCCCAGAACCGTGGTCGGCGTCTTGCCTCCCGCCTTCCGCTTTCTCTCTTCCGATGCCCGGTTGTTCCTCCCTCTTGCATCGCGCCCTGAAGATCGCGGGCCCTCGCGGCGGCATTCCGGGGGAAATGTCATCCAAATGATTGCCCGGCTTAAACCGGGCTCCACTCTTACCCAAGCGCAGTCTCAAGTCGACGCGCAGAATGCGGCATTGGAAGTCGACGACCCCCAGGCCAAAATGATCGCCGATGCAGGCTTTCGTTCCATGGTGGTGTCATTGCATGCCGACCACGTCACAGCAATTCGTCCCACCCTACTGCTGTTGCAAGCAGGCGCGATTGCCCTTCTCCTAATCGGCGGAGTCAATCTTGTAAACCTGCTGCTCATCCGTGCCAGCGGTCGAGTTAAAGAAGTAGCCGTTCGCCAAGCGCTTGGCGCAAGTCGGGGATACGTCGTGAGCGAAGTGGTAGTCGAGACTACCTTGCTCACCTTAGTCGGAGGACTACTCGGACTCGCCATCGGCGCTGGCGGAATCCACCTTCTAGGCGTGTTGGGTGCTGATCGCCTGCCTTTGGGAAGTCGCATCGTCTTCGATGCGCGATTGGCGTTGGTCGCCCTGGTCGCAGCCATTATCATGGGCATCGTGTTCGCAGTGCCCATCGCTTGGTTCAATCTTCGACGGCATCTCGGTAATGCGCTTCAATCGGAGAGCCGGGGCGGCACGAGCGGGCACGGCGCCCAAATCCTGCGTCACAGTTTCATCGTCTCTCAAATTGCCTTGGCATTCATACTGTTGGCCGGATCCGGTCTGCTCGGCCTCAGTCTACAGCGAGTGATGGCCGTTTCTCCAGGCTTCCAGTCCGACCACGTCCTGACTGGCCAAATCTTGCTTCCATGGGCAAACTACTCGGAGGCAGCCCGTCTGACATTTGTTGAAAGCTTGATGGACAAAATCGGCCACCTACCGGGAGTGTTGTCCGCAGGCGTGGTCAATAATGTGCCCTTCAGTGGCAACAGCGGCAAAAGCGCCGCCACCGCAATGGGTCACGTTCTCCGCCCGGGCGAATCAGCGCGAGGGCACTACTCTTACGGTGTCGGGGGTGACTACTTTCACGCCATGGGCTTCTCCCTGCGGGCAGGGCGCTTCCTGACGGCCGACGATTCACGTCGCTCCGAGCGGGTCTGCGTTGTGGATGAAGACTTCGCGCGACACTACTGGCCAAACGCCAGCGCGATTGGACAACGATTGTGGGATGGGTCCGAAGCGGGGAAGGAAGCCGAAGCGTTCACTGTCGTCGGCATTGTTGGCGGGGCGAAACAAACAGGGCTCACCGAAGACGAAGCCCAAGGAGCGATTTATTATCCCTATGTCTTCCGTATCAGTGACAGCTTCTTCGTCGCTGTCCGCACGAGCCTTCCTCCGGAATCGCTCGGGTTGACGCTCCAAAGGGTGGTTCGGCAAATCGACCCCGACATACCGGTCAACGACCTGCGGTCCATGGAAACCCGCATCGCCGATAGTCTCGTCGCCCGTCGCTCGCCGGCGCTCCTGGCCGGCCTCTTCTCAGGAATCGCCCTGCTGCTCACCGCCATCGGTACCTATGGCGTGTTGAGTTACGCCGTGGCCCAGCGTCGCCGCGAAATCGGCTTGCGCATGGCCTTGGGGGCGCAGCCGGGGGAAATACGCAGGCAGTTTTTTTATCTCTCCTTACGGCTACTCATTGGCGGCACGATATTAGGCGTCATCGGAGCCTGGCTGACAAGCCAGTCCATGCAGGCGGTGCTTTTCCATGTGCCGGCTCTTAACCTGGCGATCCTCGCAGGTGCTGCGTTCGTAATGGGAGTGGTGTCTCTCGCCGCGTGCCTGCTGCCGTCTCAGCGGGCCGCTCGCATATCCCCGATGGAGGCTCTCGCCGAGGAGTAGAGAGTCTGCTCAGCCCGTCGGGCTAACGTGCGGGGTCATTGGCCGCACTGTGGGATTCGGCTCTAGTGACGGGCAATCCGAAAGTTATCATCTCGGCCGTCGGGTTAGTACCGACAACGCGCTTAGGGGAAGCGAAAGGTAAATTTCCTCCAAGCCGACATACCACGAGTAATCCTCACCTCGTTTTTTGAAGCGCTTCTCCGGTCATCAATGGCAATGCCTGCTCCATGCAAGTTCGATAATCGAAGTCGCGCGTGCAGGCCAAATTCAGTGATTCGCTGGCGTAAACTAATCCACGGTCAGGAACGCACAGCGCGGGTGTCGCGCATGGATTGCCTAATGCATTGAGCGGCGTTTTAGTTTGGCGAAAGGAGGCTGATATGCCTGTTGAATCATGCATCCCGATCATTCCGAGCGCAAACCTGGAGAAGAGTCTGCGTTTGTGGGTTGATGGTCTCGGATTCTCGATGAGTTCAGAGATGCGCAAAGACGACAAGCTGATCTTCTGCATGCTTCGGAAAGACGAGTTATTTTTTATGCTGAACCAACGCGCGGGAACTCCGGTCAAGCCGGAAGACTACGAGGGCATTCGACTCTACTGGGCGCCGAAGGATATACACAAAACCAGAGAGCGATTGAAGAGCCTTGGGTTCGGTGTTTCAGAACTCGAACCTCGAGACTATGGGCAGACCGAGTTTGTCCTTACCGACGATGACGGCTATTCGCATTGCTTCGGCGTCCCTACACAAAGATAAACATCTCCAGGCAACAGGAACCTGGGGAACTTGGGGACGAAACTTGGGGACAGACGGGACGTTTTCTGATGTTTGTTTGACAAGACTCATTTGGCTCATAATGATTGGAGATTTCAGAGTAAGGGAAACTTCCCGTCTGTCCCCCGGTTCCCTGTCCCCCGGTTCCGCGCACTGTATAATGTTGCTTGCTTCGGATGTCAAAACGGAAATGCTGGTGAATCGCACATGATGAACAAACATGGCAATTTTCGATTCTTCCTGCCGCTGGGATTTGTTGTAGCGCTCGCGGGAGTCCTCTTCGCGCAAAGCACACCTACTAAAAATAAAATCCTCGTCGTGAATGGGAAGAATGCCGGACCGGTAGTCCGACAAATCGATGGCCGCTCTTACGTCGATATTGAAACTCTGGCCCAGGTCACTAACGGCGTCGTTACAATCGAGCGCCATCGGATCGTAGTGACGATACCTGCCTCGGACCCCGGCTCTACGGCCAGCGCCGCTCCGGCCAGCACCGCTCCCGCCGATGCCGGAGCCGCTCCCGCCAGAGCTGCTCCCGCTCAACCGCCACAAGGGCTCTCTCGCGACTTTGCATCCGCGGCGATCGCCGCGTTGGCGGAAATGAGAGAGATGCGGGGAGCTATCCGGGCCATGATCACTTACGGATTGGCTGTCAGCGACACTTGGGCTCAGGACGATCACGGTCGCGTGATGACGAGTATCCGGCAAGCGGAAGTAGCTGCGACCACTGAGGACGACCTGCACGCTCTCCAATTACTCGAAAGTGAAGCCGATAAACTGGCGAGTTGGGAGGACAGTGTATTCGCGGCGCGCCAAGCACTCAATGGCGCCATGACCGTAGATCCAAATGCCTTGCAGAACGACCCGGCGCTGGCCAAAATCCGGAGTTGCGGTCAGTTTCTGAATGCTATGCTCGTCAGCGGCGCCTTTGCCGACGACCCCAGTTGCCATTAGTTCCGGCGCCCGCGCGCAGCGCGAGCGCCTCAAAACACCGGGTGCCGCAACCCTACGGTTTTCAGGGACGTAGCTCTTGTAGCGCAGGGCGTCAGCCTGGCATCTTCTCCGAGCGCTGCTTGATGGCGCGCAGCCACATCGTCCGGATCAGCGCACTGCCCGGATAAATCACGCGCCAGTATGCCGCGAATCTCCTTCGCGTCGGCGTGTCCGTGGCATAGACGCGAGTCTCAGTCGTCAGCAGCACAGCACCGGGACCAGAATCTTCAATTCGAAAATTCATGGCCGCTAACGCAAATCCGGGCGCCCGCAGCGCCTTGAAATCTTCCGGCGCGGGATTTTTTTTCGGCCGCCAGCCGCGAGGGGCCGCCGCCAGAGTTCCCAGGACGATTTCGCGGTTTGGCTCCTCCGCCAGCCGGAGGAAACTCGTCCGCGTCGCCACTTCGAGGAATGGCATATTCTCCGGCGCATTCAGAATGCTCTCCGGACCGGAGCGCCCACCGCGCCGGATCCAGGTCAGCGTCCGGAAGAGAAAAATTTCGTTCGCGCGCACCTCTTTGATGGCCTTGAACACATCTTCGCCGCGCGCATGAATGCGCATCTTATGAAACTCGTGGAATTGATAAACGGGGATAAAATCGTCGAGGTCCAATTGCCGCGCCGCGATGCTCTCCTCGCTTGCCGGCAAATTCGTTCCGACTAAAAAAAGCACGACTCCGCACAGGAGGACGACGATCCCGCGCGGCCGGCTGGCAATCCCGAGAAATGAGAGTGGCCGAACAACCGAAACAATTCCAAGGAACAGTGCAAAAAGACCGGTGTAAACAAGGATTGTGCCGGCTAAGTTCATGAGTCGAATGCCGCATTAGATCTTGAACGGCTTGAGCAGACGCTTCGTTTGGGCCCAGCTTACAGCAATCTCCGTTTGTTTCTTGTCATCCATTCTGCGCATGCAACTCAGTTCGAAGAGAAAAAATCCTGCGTGTTTCCAAACATGGCAGCCGGGTGTACACTCCCCAGCATCTGTCCCCAAGGATCCCTTCGGCCAATCAATTTAAACCGCCTCACGTCCCGAGGCAGGTTAAGGCACGTCTATGATGTCAACAATACGGCCCCAGGTCACAAGAATAACCAGAAAGGACAACCGCGATGACACGGAGGAAATTTATCAAACCCGCAGTAGCAGTCGCAGCATTTGCCGCAATCATTCTTGCGGGAATGTGGAGCAGTTCCCCGCGCGTAAAAGCCACTGACCATGATGATGAGGACCGCAACGAATCAAAGATTCGACGGGGATTCGAGATAGCGCCCGTCCCGCTGAATCTGGAAGGAAAAAACCGGGCGCTGGTCGGACTAGGCAGCTATATCGTCAACGCACAGGGAGATTGCAACGGCTGCCACAGCGCCGGTCCCGCTACCGAATTCCTTCCGGGTGCGAACCCCTACTTTGGCCAGCCGGAGAAAATCAATCCGGCAACCTACTTAGGTGGCGGCAGGGATTTTGGTGGTTTCCCGGCGCCAACATCTCCCCTACACATTATTTCCCAATTTAACTCCCGATAAAACCGGGCTGCCTGAAGGGGGCCACACATTCGCAGAGTTTGCGCAGATCATCAGGACCGGCAAAGATTTTGACCACCTCCATCCAACCTGCACAGGAATGCCAAACGCAAACTGCGTACCGCCTCCATTCGACGGGGATCTGCTCCAAATCATGCCGTGGCCCGTTTATCAGCACATGACGGACCATGACCTCCGCGCCATCTACGAATATTTGAGCGCTATCCCGTGCATCGAAGGCCCGACCGATCCGACTAACCCGCTACACAACGATTGTTCTTGAGGCTGATGCGGAACGCGTCCCAGATTTCCTTCAGTGCTATACGGAGTACTGAGGGAAATCTCTTCGTCCATGGTCCCCTAAATGGAAGTGGGGCCGCGATGCTCTGGTTTCTGTAGCTGAATAGGCCATTCCACGTTGGCGAACGAGATGACGAATAGAGTTCCGCGGTTGTTCGCCTACAACTTAAACAGTTCGCGCATGCGCTTGATCTGCGAGCGGCTCACGGGAATTTCCGTCTGCTTCTTGTCGTTCATTTTCAGCATGTATGTGGAGTTGAACCACGGCACAACTTCCTTGATGTGGTGAATATTCACCAGGAACGAGCGGTGCGGCTTCCAAAATGATTCTGAATCGAGTGCTTCGCCGAGCTCTTCGAGCGTGCGGTAGTTCGAACTGCCCTCGACATTGCGGGCCATAACGGAAATCGAACCGCGGTCAATGGAGGCCCAGATCAAATCTTCGCCGTCCACCAGGAGCAACTTCTGTTGCGCTCTCACCAGTATTTTCACCGGCGGCGAAGAACTCGGTTTCGCTGCGCCCAGCTGGCTAACGAGCTGCTCCAGCCGCTCGGTGGCCGAAGTTTGCGTCTCCAGCATCTTTCGCGCTCGCGCAATTGCCTTGGCGATGCGCGCCCTGTCAAATGGCTTGAGCACGTAATCCACGGCATTCACGTCGAACGCCTGCACCGCGTACTGATCAAACGCCGTGGCAAACACCACATGCGGCATTTTCATCTTGCGCTCGACGATCTTTTTCAGCACGCCGAACCCGTCCAGCCCGGGCATTTTCACGTCCAGAAACACCAGGTCCGGCGCGTGTTCCTTGATTAGCGACACCGCTTCCACGCCGTTCTTCCCCTGCCCGATCACGTTGATCTCAGGGAATCCCTTCAGCAGGAAGGCCAGCTCGTCCCGCGCCGGCTTCTCGTCATCCACAATGATGGTGTTTATGGACATACAGTAGCGCAGGCTTCAGACTGCGCCCCCCTCCACGGTAATCCCAAACGCCGAGTATAGGCGCACCCCGTCTCCGCAAGCAAACAAGTCTGGAGCCCGGCTCGACGTGGCGATTTTCACTTTTCCCGGTATCATGTGGCACGAGAAACAGAGCCAGGAAAACAAAAATGAAAAAATCTTCAGGTACGCCAGGCGCAAAGAAGGCAAAAGTTCTCAGCAGCGCCACGATTTATGAAGGCCCGGTCTTCGGGATTCGCCGCGACGAGGTCATCGAACCGAGCGGCGTTCGAACGACGCGCGAAGTCATCACCCATCCAGGTTCCGTTGTGGTTCTCCCCGTTCTCCCCGATGGACGAATTCTGCTCATCCAGCAGTATCGCCACGCCGCGCGGCAGTATCTTTGGGAGTTAGTCGCCGGCCGCGTGGATCCCGGCGAAACACCGAAAGTAGCCGCGGCGCGCGAACTTATTGAGGAAACGGGTTATCGCGCAAAGCGTTTTCGCGTTTTCCTGGACGTTTTCCCAACCCCCGGCTTCCTGGAGGAACGCATGTTCATCCTCCTCGCGGAAGGCCTGACTGCCGGCGAAGCGGAACCCGAAGAAGATGAGAAAATAATTTCCCGTGTCTTCGCTCGTGAGCAACTGGAGGACATGATTCGCAGCGGAAAACTTCGTGACGCGAAATCCATCGCCGGAATTCTGTATTATTTCCGATTTCTCTCCCCGCAAAAACGGTAGTCCCACTGGTCTTATTAAATCGGTTTTTAGAAAGATAAACATAAATTTATCTTTGCCACAAAACATTGCTATAAAAGAGGAATGTTCTATTGACTCGAACTTCGATTCTGCTACACTCCGCGCCATTCGTATCTTAAACGCCGTTAGGATTATTCGCCTGGCGGCGTGGTGCAAAATCTCGAAGACCGTGTCAGGAGGGCAAGCGAAGTGCAAGGAACCGTGAAATGGTTTAATAATTCCAAAGGATACGGCTTCATCGGGCGCGATGATGGCCCAGACGTTTTCGTACATTATTCCGCCATCGCCGGAGATGGCTATCGCACCTTGCAAGAGGGAGACCCGGTCGAATTCGAAATCGTTCAAGGACCGAAAGGCCCGCAGGCTGCCAACGTCTCCAAGGCCGGTGGTTGAAGCAGAAAGCACTCATTTGGCCGGCAGACGCGCCCAACTGCCGGCCATTTTTTATTTAGAGACGACCCGGGCGAGAGGACATTGCGCTAATGGGGCGCATTCGATTTCGCCGGCTCTGCTCGATAAATTGTGGGATGACTGGGTATTGCGGCGCCAATGCCGGCGCCTCCCGCCAACCCAATCACCGCACCGACAGCGACCTCGGCGCCGCGTGCTAAACCACAAAAGTTGAACGAATTAGTCGAATTGCATCTCGATGCCGCTGCGCCGATTCCCGCGCCAGCTCCCGCGCCGAATAGTCCGAGGATCGCCGCGTTGCGGAGCCGGTGGCTCTTCTCGAGCAGGGTCACGCGTGCGACGCTTTCTTTGCGAATGCCGATGTCGTTTGATCCTTCGCGCAACTGAATCGCTTCCTCGGTGACCGTAGAGAACTTCCCGACATGTTTTTTCATGCCAGTCTCAATCAGCTCAATCTTTTCAACAGAGTGAAGACCGTATAGCACCTTCCAATCGCTCTTTTTGTCCTGGGCACGTAGCGAGCTGGGAATCAGAATCAGAAAACACACCAAGGCAGCATTGGGCATATTAAGACCTCGCTCCTTTTATACACACAAAGTTACGTGGGATTCCCTTTCTGACATCGAGAATGGCAAACGTTGTGCGTGCCGACAAACCGGTCTTCAGTTCTGATTTTCATGGGCTTCCGTATTGTTGCTGCTATCCGAGTGCAGCACGAAGTTCTTCACCATCGAGAACTCGGGGGGAACAAGGGCGTCGGCCGCGTCAGGCGATGCAAACGGGATGAAGGACAGGATTGGCACGCTTCCCGCTACCTGAGAGCTTGCCACGAAACGTTGCCTCGGCTGGTCCCAGCGCAAGGAGAGCAAGATTTCTTGCCCTTGAGCGACAGTTCCCAGGGAAGTTTTTCCAATGAATTGCCCATCCGCTTGAAGAAGAACCGACACAAGGAACTCCTTCGAGCCGGCGACTCTCTCGAGAATCAGGAAGGCTTGCACTTCCAAGCGATGAGTTGTTCCGCTGTCTTTCAACGAGAACTCCTTCTGCCCCGAATTTAGAACAGCTGGGCGGTTACGGCTATTGCCGTTCCTGTGTTCGCTGCAAGCGCCCAGAATCTCATGCATCGCTACGCCGAACCGGCTCTACTGCAGCGTAATGAGTCACTGGCCGATGTAGACGTTGTCGAACAGCTTGTCTACGATTACGGTACGGGCTCGGTGTCGCCAGTGAGCAAGTTGCCGCAGTTCACGCTAGTGGCATTGGCAATGTTGGCTCCGCCCGTTATCACCGATTTCGAATCGCAGAACAGATCCGTCCCATTCCCAGTGATCTGGGTCATAGGATTCGTCCCCGCCCCCACTGCGACTGTGGACAGGTTGGCCACGACCAAACCACCGTGACCGCTCCCTGTAATGCTTGAACCGGCCAAGCTCGCATGAGAGTTGTTGCTCACGAAGACGCCCTGGCCTTGGCTGCCCGAGATGACTAGGTTGGCGCCAGCGCTCAGGGTGCCGCCGTCAGAAACGAGCACGCCCGCAGTGTTCCCACCCCAGGGCTGGCCGGGATTGGTGATGCGGAGCTTGGCGGCGCCCAGGTTGAGCAAGGAGCCACTTCCAACAGAAACGCCGTAGAAGTTGGTCCCGGCGGGACTCTCGATTAGCACATCATTTGGCATGCTGACTGGGTAGTAGGAGCTGAAGCTTTGTATATCAACACTCCCGCTTCTCGATATGTCGATGCCGACCTGCATGTTGCGAATGGTAGTGTTTTGGATAGTGACGTGTCCCGAGACGACAAACAGGCCCACATGCCAGGGCGCGCCTGTTGAGTTCTCAAACAGGGAGCTCTCGATGTGCACGTCGGAGACATCGACGACGCCAACCGTCGCAAACCCGGGGTTGCGGGCGGTCACGTGCGCGAGCGACACCTGGCTGCTCTCGAAGACAAAGATCCCAAACCCGCTGGCGCCGTCAACGGTCAGGTTGCGGAGCTGGACATCGATACTGTTCCGTCCAATCCCGATGTCCCCCAATGCGGATGCCCCGGAGTGAATGGCGAACCCATCGATGGTGATGCTGCGCGAAGCCTCGATCAATAAGACATGAATAATGAGGCCGTGGACGGTCTCGAGGAGCAAGAGAAACACTTCAAACGAGCCATTGGACTCAACCCCGGGTATGCCGCCGCTCATCATTGGTATTCCAGGTACCTGTCAACGATGGGTCGCCTGGACGAAGCTCTGAAAGAGATCCAGCGAGCTCAGGAGTTGGATCCGCTGTCGCTCATTAGTAACGACAATGTGGGAGAGGTGTATGGGTGGGCACGTCAATACGACAAGGCCATCGAACAGCTTCGCAAGACGCTTGAGATGGACCCTAATTTCGCACGGACGCACCTAGACCTTGGAGTAACTTACGAATACGAGGGGATGCTCGACGAAGCGATTGCGGAGTTTCAGAAAGCGAGGGAACTGGGTGGAGAGAATTGGCCGGAACTGCGTGCGCCACTACAACGCGCCTATGAGGCTTCCGGTTATCGAGGGTATTACCAAGAACAACTGCGCTTGCTGAAAGAGCGCTCCAAACACAGCTACGTTGCCCCGGTTAGCATTGCGATGATTTATGCGCGGCTCGGTGATAAGGAAAGTGCCTTCACCTGGTTGGAAAAGGCCAATCGGGACCAGACTAGCCTCTTTTTCATAAAGGTGGAGCCAGTCTACGATCCCATGCGTTCTGACCCGCGCTTCCGTGACCTGCTTCATCGCGCGGGCCTGCGGGATTAATACCGAGCGGTCGCAAGACATTGGCGTCCGATGCTTTCGCTGGTGTCCTAAGGGTTTCTTCGGTTGTACCCGGCCACCATTGCTCTTCTCAGGGCCACTGCAAGGTCTATAATTGCCGGTCATGGACAACAAACAGATCGCCCGCATTCTCCGCGAAACTGCGCAGCTACTGGAAATTGATGGCGCCATCATCGGCCGATACCGCAGCTATGAGAAAGCCGCCGAACTGATCGATGGCCTGCCCGAATCCATCGAGCAACTCGCGAAGGAACCGGAAAAGCTCAAAGAACTACCGGGAATCGGCGACCGCATGGTCGAGCATCTGCAGGAAATCGTGAAGACCGGCGAGTACGCGCTGCGCAAGAAGCTACTCAAGAAGTACCCAGCGACCATTCTGGATTTGCTGCAACTCCAGTCTCTCGGACCGAAGAAAGTCGCCTTGCTGTGGTCCACTTTTAAAGCCGGTACGGTCGCCGACGTGGAGAGAATCGCAAAAGAGGGAAAACTCCGGGACCTCCCCGGCTTTGGCGAAAAGAGCGAACAAAATATCCTCAAAGCAGTGGAAGTCTTCAAGAAATCCAGCGGACGATTTCACATCAATACCGCCGAAGCCGCGGCTGCCGCGGTTGGTTCACACATTGAAAAGGCAGGAAAGGCCGTCGAATCCGTCACGCCCGCCGGCTCGCTGCGCCGAGGCAAGGAGACCGTGGGCGATCTCGACCTTCTTGTCACCCTCGCGGATGGCCACACGTCGCAGAAGCACGTGGACGCGCTGGCCAAGCACATCCTGGCATTTCCCGGCATCGATCAAACGCTGGCGCACGGAGAAAATAAGGTCAGTTTCACGCTGGAGAACGGATTGCAGGTCGACGTTCGAATGCTCGAAAAAGAAAACTTCGGTGCTGCCCTGCTTTATTTCACCGGGTCGAAAGAGCACAACGTGGCCCTCCGTGGCCGCGCCAACGACATGGGACTTACCCTCAATGAATATGCGTTGGCAACCTTGAAGGGTGAAAAGCGCGTGGCCGGGCGCACCGAAGAAGAGATCTACGCGAAACTCAAACTCGACTTCATTCCTCCGGAACTGCGCGAAAACACCGGCGAAATCGCCGCCGCCGAGAACCACAAACTGCCGCATCTGATTACCCTGAAGGATATGAAGGGCGACCTCCAGATGCACAGCACGGCCAGCGACGGAAAGAACTCGATTGAAGAAATGGCGGAAGCCGCGCGCGAGCTCGGCCACCAGTACATTGCCATCACCGACCATTCGAAAGCAGTGACCGTCGCCAACGGCCTGGACGAAAAGCGCATGGCCGCGCACATCAAGAAAATTCACGCCGCCAACGACAAAGACCTGGGCATCCGCGTTCTGGCAGGGGCGGAAGTGGACATCCTCAAAGACGGAGCGCTCGACTACTCCGATGAAATCCTGGCGCAGCTCGACGTCGTGGTGTGCTCCATCCACTCCTATTTCAATGTCGACCGCGCGGCCATGACGGAGCGCATGCTTGCAGCAATCGAAAACCCTTACACGCAAATCATCGCTCACCCCACTGGACGACTGCTGCTCCGGCGCGATCCTATCGACTACGATATGGAAAAGGTGCTGGATGCCTGCGCCAAGCACGGCGTCGCCATGGAGTGCAATTCGTATCCTGATCGTCTTGACCTGAAAGACGTCTATCTCCGCATGTGCAAGGAGCGCGGCGTCAAGGTGGTGATCTCGACCGACTCCCACAACACTGCCAACCTCTCTTTTATTCGTCACGGTGTCATCATGGCCCGCCGCGGCTGGCTGGAGAAAAAGGATGTCATCAATACCCTGCCGACTACTGAATTCCTGGCTGCACTACGCCCGAAATCAGGTTCTAGCACACGGATTGCAGGAAAGAAGCACGCTGCAAGACGCGGCTGAGACGGAAGTGGCGTTCACGCCATCGGTGGAGCTCGCCCATCCTGCACAAATGTGCCCCGCGCGCCGGGCGTGGGTTACGCGGCATGGTTTATGGGGAGTGATGTTTGCTTGCGCGGCCCGCAACGGTATAATTCCCCTGTCCCGCTGAAAAGAGTTAGAGGCCCCTCATGCAATGGCGAACACCCTTCCTCGTGGTCGTTATTCTTGTCATCCCTATGTTGGCTGCCTGCGGCAGCGCTACGCATGTTACGCCGCCCGGTCCCCTTTTCACGACCACACCCGGAACTCAGGCGAGCGAAGGTGTCGCTTACACATATCAGATTGCGGCGACCGACCCGGGAGGAACCGCGGTCAGCTTTGCGCTAACCACTGCTCCCGCGGGCGCGGCATTGAGCGGCAACACGATTACCTGGACGCCCACGACCGCCCAATCGCGGGTCGCGAACAAATTCCGCGTTACCGCAACCGCTGCTGCGGGCGACGTCAGCACCCAGTCGTGGGCCGTTACCCCCAGTGGCACCGTTCATTTGAGCTGGATCGACACTTATTGGAAAGCCAGCGGTCCCCTTACTGTTCCGTTCGACTGGACGCAGGACGTTGGATCAGCCGCTCAGGTGGCCGCACTCGTTCCGCAGGCAGACGGCTCCCTTCTGGTGCTGAAAGGGTCCGGCAATGCTGACGGTACCTTCAGCATCCCGAATGTGCCCGGAGGCTTCTATTGGCTGCGCATGGCGCCGCTGGCGGCCTACTGGACGAGCAGCAGCACGTTTGATTTTGGCCACGATGTGATTGGTTCTCCCCTGCGTGCCACGAGCGGCGTCCAGAACACCATCTTCAATATCAGTGCTTCAGGACTCGATCCGTTATTTACGGAGGATTGGTTCGGGTTCCTAACGGACCAGCAGATGCTCGATATTGAATTCCCTCGGAATGTCCCCGTGGGCTCGACGACCGTTGACGTGTCGGCAATCGTTAGTTCGAATATCGACTTCTCGCAGGCCGGCACGGGCTTTCTGATGCAATTTGAGCCGGTGTCCCTGGGTTCTATGAACGGGCTCGCGTTAGGACCTGCGCTCACGCTGTCTAATCTTTCCGTGCAGGATGGGGCAACAAATTCCATTACGGGAGCGCTCAATGCCTCCCCAGAGTCTTCCTTTGGACTCTCCATCAACGGGTCATCGTGGGCGCCTTTGTTCAATAATGCCGGGCCCGCTACTGCCAACCCCATTGGGTCCGTTTTGACTGTTTCCGCGCAACCCTTTGCAACCGGCCGATTAGCCTCCGGAATGAATTCTTTCTTGGGACCAAACTTGCCCTTGTTCACATCGGCGTCGCAGGGCATCAGCTTTGGTTCGCCCAGCGGAGCAGTGACCAGTTGCGCCAATTCCTCCGACACGCTATTTACATTGCCCGTAGCTTCTCAGCCACCGATCCTCACCGACCAGAATTTCGGCACCCTTCTATACGGTGATCCGTTTCCTTCTGCCTGGCTGCGGATTTTTTCGTTTTGCCAAAAAGCTTTGCTGCAGATCCCGGTTCCCAGCTCCGGTGCCACTGTTCCGTTCCTCCTCGTGAACGGAGAGAGCACCGCCCTGCCGACCGGGCCTGTGGCGCCATTGGTTTCCACGGTGCGGAATCCGACGATCAACGGCGTCAGCCTCTCCGTGCCAAGGACGATCAATTCCACGGCAATCACCTTGAGTTGGTCTCCGCCAAGCAGCGGGACGCCGTCCAGCTATTCGGTGCAACTCTTTGTGCTCGGAACACAGCCGGATGGCAGTATGCTTTATTTCCCTTCCCAAAAGTTCAGCACCGCTAAGACCTCCATGACCCCGCCCATCTCGCTGCAGGCGGGCCGGGTTTTTGTCCTGTTGTTGACTGCGCAAGTCGATGGGCTGGCGGACGTAGAGACTAGCCCGAATCGCTCCGGGCTTCCCATCGCGTTCGCCAGCTTTGTCTCTGCTCCAGTGACCGTAGGTTCGCCTGGTGTCGGGCTGGTCATCCATGGCGATGTATCTTCTGCCGAACGGCTACTCACTCCCCAACCTATTAGCGAGCCACCTCCTATTTGGCACTTGGAAGTGCAGCGCCCGCAGTAGCCGATGAGGACGTAGTTCGACTCGGTTATGGGGAACCTTTCGTTCCGGACGGTCGTATATAGTTTTAGAACGCCATCTTACGGAGGGTATTAGACATGAACCCACGTTCCCACCGCTCGGCCGGCATTCGGCTGGGAATTGCCAGCATAGCCCTTTGGGCCGCTTCCGCGGTCGCGGCCCGCGCCGAAGACGTCACCAAGTCTTTTGCTGTGTCTGGACGGGCCAACGTGCGCGTGGAAACCAATGACGGCAGCGTGAGGGTTACTTCCGGAGATTCGAAACAAGTCGAATTTCGCGTCGAATACCAGGGCTACGAATTGGGAAAGAACCTACGCGTCGACTCCCGTCAGGACGGCGACAAGGTGGAGTTGACGGCCCGAGTCACCGGCCACTGGGGCTTCTCTTTCGCCCATAACTCGCGGCACCTGCACATTGAAGTCCGCATGCCTCGCGAAGCCGATCTCCAGGTGGAAACTGGCGACGGGTCCGTACAGGCCGAATCCATCAATGGGACAGTGAACGTACATACCGGCGATGGGTCGGTAAGAGCTAGCTCACTGAACGGTAGGATCGACCTGCACACCAACGACGGCAGCATTACCGTTGAGAACCTCAAAGGGGACATGCGCCTGCGCACGGGAGATGGGTCGATTGAAGCCCGCGACCTCGATGGCAAGGTGGAGGCCGACTCGGGAGACGGCCATATCCGCATCGCCGGCCGTTTCGATGCACTCAACGTCAAGACAGGCGACGGCAGCGTGGACACGCGTGTTCTGCCAGGTTCCAAAATGGCTTCGAGCTGGACGATTCGAACGGGCGACGGCAGTGTGGATTTGGTGCTCCCATCCGATTTCCAGACGAATATCGATGCCAGCACCGGCGACGGCCACATCAGCCTGGGCATCCCCGTCACCGTGGAGGGAACGTTTAGCAATTCGCAGATTCACGGCAAGATGAACGGTGGCGGCCAGCCGCTGACCATTCATACGGGTGATGGCTCGATCCGGCTGAGCAAAAGCTAAGGCGAGCCGTTCCATGAAGCGGAAACAAGAGCAAGTTAGCCCGCTATAGTACCGATACTCGGTTGTTGTCAAAGAGAGCGTACAGCTGTCCGCATTTGGCAACTTCCCTGCACACTCGTTCCACTGCAACCCATTGAAAACAAACGGCGTGCCTTTATGGCGTCTGACATGCACTATGCTTCCTGGTTCTTCAGGAGAGTGTTGTGATTGTCCTAGCCCTGTTCGCAGCCCTGGTAGTTCTGGTGGCGGTTACGTTCATCAGTTCCATCGATTTCACCAACACTCGCCGCCACTGATTCTCGTCCTTCAGCGAGAAGCGGAGCCCCCAAGTGGCAGTGGTCCCCGTCTTGAGCCCATTTTTCCCTAACCTATTGCGCGTCGCAGTCCGTTCGCGATATTACTTCTTCCCATGCAGAACACAACCCGCTGCTGCGTCTTTCTCACCGTTGTTTCCGTTTTCCTTTTCTTGTGGCCGGCGTTTGATTCTTTTGGGCAAGCCAGGCCGGACGCCGGTTGGCCTAACTACGGCAACGATGGCGGCGGCACACGCTACTCCCCGGCAACGCAAATCGACCGCACAAATGTTACACAACTCAAAGCCGCGTGGACCTATCGAACCGGCGCACTGCCCCGAGACCCGGAACTAGACAAGAAAGCTGCGTTTGAGGCTACCCCCATACTTGTTGATGGCAAGCTCTTCTTGAGCACGCCGTATGACCACGTCATCGCACTGAATCCAGAAACGGGAACAAAGATCTGGGAATTTGCGCCGACTCTCGAGCTGCCCTATGGAGCATCGGAAGTTACTTCCCGAGGAGTTTCCGCGTGGCGCGAGAAATCCGCGAAGGCGGGACAACCCTGCGCGCTTCGAATTTTCATTGGCACGCTCGACGCGCGCCTGATTGCCCTGGATGGAGAAACGGGAAAACCGTGCAGCGACTTTGGGGAGAATGGCGAAATTGATCTGGCTGTGGGTGTCAAACTGCGCGACCCGGGCGACTACCAAGTCACGTCTGCCCCTCCCATTTTCAAGGACCTTGTGATTACCGGATCTTCGATCGGGGACAACCGGGCGGTGACGCTGGAGCGCGGGATCGTCCGGGCTTACGACGTTCGAACGGGGAAACTGCGGTGGTCTTGGGATCCCATCCCCTGGGCGCTAAAAACGGAGCCGCGGACCGGCGCGGGCAATGCGTGGTCGACGATTTCGGTGGATGCCGAACGCCATCTCGTTTTCATCCCCACCGGCAGCGCCAGCCCGGACTATTACGGCGGCATCCGCAAGGGCGACAACAAGTGGGCGAATTCGGTAGTGGCCTTGCGCGCGAGCACCGGCGAATTCGTGTGGGGATTTCAGGTGGTGCATCACGACATCTGGGATTATGACGTGGCGTCGCAACCGGCGCTGTTCGCGTGGAAAGACGGGATACCGGCGATCGCCATCACGACGAAGATGGGACGAGTGTTCGTCCTGAACCGGCTGACGGGCGCGCCGCTCCTGCCCGTCGAGGAGCGCCAGGTCCCAAAGAGCGATATTGCCGGCGAAGAGTCCTGGCCGACGCAGCTGGCTTCGGCGATTTCCGTGGTTCCGGAAAAATTGTCTCCCGAGGATGCCTGGGGGAAGGATGCGCAGGAGAAGCAATGGTGCGCGGAGAAAATCAAAGCCGCGCGAAGCGGAGAAATTTTCACCCCGCCGAGTCTGCAGGGCACGCTCGTTTTCCCCAGCAACGTCGGCGGTGTTAACTGGGGCAGCGCCGCGTACGATCCCCAGCGCCATTTGCTTTTCATGGACACTAACCGCCTTCCCATTTTCGTGAAACTCATTCCCCGCGCAGAGTTCGAAGACGCCCGCAAAAACGCCAGCGATTCCGACCGGCTCCACGGAGAATTTGCGCGGCAGGCCGGCGCACCTTACGGCATGTTTCGAACGCCGCTTCTCGCCCCGAGCGGGCTTCCGTGCAACGCGCCGCCTTGGGGCAGCGTCGCCGCCGTCGATCTTTTCTCAGGGAAAAAAGTCTGGGATGTCCCGCTGGGAAGCTGGATTCCGGGCAGAAATACGGGCACCATCACTCTCGGCGGACCCATGGTTAGCGCCGGGGGCCTCGTGTTCACTGCCGCTGCCATGGACAATTATCTCCGAGCCTTGGATTCCGAAACCGGCAAGGAGCTATGGAAGTTTGAGCTTCCGGCTGGCGGCCAAGCCACTCCCATGACCTACACGCTGAAGGGCAAACAGTACGTGGTGATCGCCGCGGGTGGCCACGGCAAACTGGGTACGAAGCAAGGCGACTACGTGATCGCCTTTACGCTTCCTTAAAGGAATCGAACGAGCGAAACCTTTTCCTCACTCTTGCGCCTACAGATACCCAAATGAAAATCACCGCTGAGCAAACGCCCGCTCTCAACGATCAAGGGCAATCCTTTCTCGCGGAAGGCATGCTCATCGTGCTATTTCTCGCCTTTGCGAATTTCCTCCTGCATTTCTACTTCAACAATCAATATGGCTACTTTCGCGACGAATTTGATTACATGGCCTGCGGGGACCATCTCGCCTGGGGCTATGTGGATCATCCTCCCCTGATACCGTTCCTCATGAAGATCTCACGGCTCGTCTTCGGTGACTCGCTTCGGAGCATTCGAATCATACCGGCGCTGGCAACCTCGGCTGCTGTCATTTTGACGGCCATGATCGCTCGAGATCTCGGTGGCCGGCGTTTCGCAGTTGTGTTTTCCGCGTTGGCGTTCATCGCTGTGCCCATGTATCTCAACGACGGCAGCGTCATGACCACCAATTGCCTCGAGCCATTGCTGTGGATGGGCTGCGTTTATTTCGCAATCCTGGCGATCAAGCGCGACGATCCCCGCTATTGGCTATGGTTTGGCGTGGTGGCAGGCATCGGTCTTGAAGAGAAATACTCGATTGCCGTACTCGGGTTCAGTATCGTTGTGGGCCTCTTACTGACCGAGCAGCGCCGCGTCTTTACCAGGAAATGGATCTGGCTCGGCGGCGCGCTCGCTTTTCTGATTTTTCTTCCGAATCTTCTTTGGAATGTTCAGAATCACTGGCCCTTTGTGCAACTCATGCACAACATCAAGGCCCACGGCCGCGACGTGGTACTTTCTCCTGCGGCGTTCTTCGCCCAGCAGGTTCTCATCGCTCACCCGATCCTCGCGCCGATCTGGATCACCGGTGTGCTCGCCTTACTTTTCTCTGCCCGGCTGAAGCCATACCGGTTCCTTGGCTGGTGTTATCTAGCCGCGTTCACCGTATTCGTCATTCTCAAGGGCAAGAACTACTATCTCGCGCCAATCTATCCAGCCTTCCTGGCAGCCGGTGCGGTGGTGATTGGGAGTTATATCGCACGGTCGCGTCAAGTCTGGCTGAAGCCCGCGCTCCTGGTGCTGATTCTCGCGGGAGGAGCGTGGCTTGCCCCGGTTGTCATGCCGGTGCTCCCCGTTGATAAATTCATTTCGTACATGGATCACCTTCCTTTCAAAGTGCCTCGCAGCGAGCACAGCCACATGCGCGCGATCCTTCCGCAGCACTTCGCCGATGAATTCGGATGGGAAGAGATGGTGGCCACTGTAAATCATGCTTACAGCCGGCTCTCTCCCGAAGAACGGCCAGGCTGCGGCGTCTTCGCGCAGAACTACGGGCAGGCGGGCGCCATCGATTTCCTTGGCCGCCGCTACGGATTGCCTCCGGCACTCAGCGGCCATCAGACTTATTTCCTGTGGGGCCCGCGCGGCTATTCGGGAAATTGTCTGATCGTTCTTGACGATTCCAGGGAAGTCCTGGAACGCGAATTCGAACACGTCGAATATGTGGGCAAATCCCCCGACAATCCCTACGCGATGGAGCGTGAGATCCCCGTCTTCATTTGCCGTGGCGCAAAATTCGGTTCCCTTGCCGAGATCTGGCCGCGATTGAAGAAATGGCGCTAGTAACCCTGCGCCAGCCGCCGGGCCGCCAAGCCGGATCCTTCTGCTAAGCCGAAAAGAAACGTCCTCGTTCGGCCGCCCGCAGCCGGTTTGTGCTTGCTTCTTGGTATAGAATCGTGGCCGTGAAAAATGACTGAAAGAAGAGACCCTGCCCGTGGCCTGCGTCTCATCGCCGCCTTCAAACTCTTAAAGGGCCTAGCGCTGCTCGCACTGGGCATCGGCGCGCTCAGACTTCTTCACAAGGACGTCGATGCCGTGGTCGAGCATTGGATCAACATTTTCCAAGTTGATCCGCACAGTCACTATATTCAGCTGCTTCTCGCGAAGTTGTCGAAGGTGGATGACCGGAGATTGAAACAACTCAGCGTAGGCACGTTCTTTTATTCAGCCATTTTTCTGACCGAAGGCGTCGGCTTGGCACTGGGCGAGCGCTGGGCCGAGTATCTTACGATCGTCACGACTGCTTCCCTGCTGCCGCTCGAAGTCTACGAACTCGCCAAACAGGCCAGCGTTGGCAAAGGCGTCGTACTAGTGATCAATATCGCCGTGGTTGCCTACCTGATCCGCGAGCTTCGCCGCTTTCCAAAGCGGTCCTGACGGCTCCGCCCGATTTTCAGGCTGGATGGTCGGTGCTCTTGATGGGGTGTGTGTCGCGGAGACACCACGGCGAATAATAATGGCTTATTGCGAAAGAAAATTGGAGAAGGTTGGCTTGGCGGCCAAACGCTACGGAATCGTCACGCTGTACCCTTCACGCACGGCCGTGGCGCTCTCCTTGCCTTGATAGCGGTAAACAACGATCAAAGTCTTGTCCGCGCCTACGGCTGGATCTCCGCCCAAGGCGCTATTGGTGACGACGAAACTCAGCACGCCTTCACGAATTCTGCTCCGAAGGACCTCCGTCACGTTCACCGTCCTTCCCTGCACGCCGTAATAACCGCCGATGATTTTTAGGCTATTCCAGTCCTCCCGATCGCGGTCGCCGTAATGCGCAGGGCGGGCATCCCGATCGTGGTCGCCGTAGTTCGCAGGACGATCGTCGCGATCATCATGGCGAACAGTGAACATACGGGCCTCAACGAAGCCGCCCTCTTTGTAATTGAATTCGCGCTCCTCATTCCTGCGATTTCTGGCGAAGATACGCAGCGACTTGTCTCTCCCGACGGCAGGATCCCCGCCCATGGTTTGATTATTCACCGCGACTCTGCCATTCACGCCACCGCGCTCGATAAGGTCTTTGAGAATATCGCTGACGTCACTCCGCTGATTCTTGAAACCATAGTCAGCGCGCTGGATCTGCCAGCCTTCCTCCTGGGCGCCCACTCCGGCCGTGAAAAGGGTAGCGGCAATGCCGAAGACGATCGAGGCAATGGCCAACACAACATATCGATTTGCAAGCTTCATGCGAGACTCCTCCAGGGCGCAGGCCCTCTGCGTTCTTTGTCCCACTTTAACTCTGGTGGCGGCGCCTGGTAATAACTAATCGAGGCGGGATTGTCCTGAATGTCTACAGCCACAGCACCGCTTCCTTCCAGTGTGGGCCTTCGGTTCAATAGTTGTATCGGTGTGGCGTCCCTGGCGAGGGAGCGCCCTCGATTTGCAAACTCGCAGGTCATTGCCCTCCGGGAAGACGGACTAGCCAACGAAGACATCTACGTTGCGTCTCGTGAGGCAAGACAGCTAAACTTCGGGCACTATGAAACGTAAATTCTCTATCGCAGTCGCGATCATCCTTTTTGGTCTCCCCGTGCGGGCGGAACAGCCCAAGTCCCTTTTCTACCTGACGCGCGATCCCAAGTCCGTGCGTTCTTTCCTGGCCCATGCCGACAAGATCGACATCCTCGTTCCCGCATGGTATTCCGTTGATTCGAACGGCCTCGTCTCCGGCGGCCCTAATCCAGTAGTAGTTGAAACCGCGCGCCAGCACCATGTTCCCATCATGCCTATCGTCGTCAACAATGGATTTTCGCAAGAAGATTTTCACAAACTACTTATGAATCGAGCAGCCTACGAAACCATGGCTAGCAGGCTTATGGCCGCCTGCAAGGAAAACGGCTATATCGGCTTTCAGTTCGATTTCGAAAATATCAGCTGGACAGACCGCAGCGCGCTCTCGACCATGGTTTCCAACGTCGCTTCGGAGTTTCACAGCGCCAAACTCCAGCTCACCATCGCAACCGTCCCGAATGCTCCCGGCGCGCCCGGTGAAGGCGGGTTTTCCAATTGGATCTACGAGAATTGGCGTGGAGCGTACGACTTGTCAGCGCTGGCGCAAAGCGTGGATCTCGTCTGCCTGATGACCTATGACCAGCACACGCGCTGGACCGCCCCAGGTCCCGTGGCTGGATGGGCCTGGACCACCGGCAACCTCGACTACGGGCTAAAGTTCGTACCTCGGGAGAAGCTTTCACTGGGGATCCCGCTCTACGGCTATCACTGGTTCGCTGGCACGCCGGTGAAAGCTCCCGCGCAACCTGGCTTCCCTCCCACGGACAAACCCAACCCAAGCGCGGAATACATCGCCACTGACGACGCCCTGGATCTCGCCAAGGCTTACAAAGGCCGCGTCGAATGGGATCCCGTCGACCGTTCCGCCTGGTTTTTCTTCTATCGCGATGACTTGCGCGAATGGATATTTTTCACCGACGCCCGCACGTTCCGCGAGCGCTATACGCTGGTAAAAGACCGCGGCTTGCAGGGATTCTGCTCCTGGGTTCTCGGGGAGGAAGACGCTGCCATCTGGGAAATCCTACCTTCCCACAAATGAATGCTCGCAAGGCGCGCTTGTTGCTGTCCCTTCGATTTGCAAATCCTCAAGTCTTCCCTCATCATTACTAGTTTGTTTGGGGACGCGGCACGCTTCCGCTGCGGCAATTCTAGTTCTAGGTTCATTTGTTCCGCCGATCTCATGGCGATCATTCAATAAAAGGAGCGGCATGGAAAAGCCTTCCAAGATAGCGCCCGCCAAGGGAAAACTCGGGGTGCTGCTTCCGGGCCTGGGCGCCGTCAGCACGACCTTCATGGCCGGAGTTGAGCTCGTCCGCAAAGGCAAGGCGCAGCCCGTGGGCTCGCTCACACAGATGGGCACCATTCGGCTGGGCAAGCGCACGGACGCGCGTTCGCCGCTCATCAAGAAATTCGTTCCTCTTGCCGAGCTGAAGGACCTCAGCTTTGGCGGCTGGGACATTTTCAGGGACAACGCTTACCAGTCCGCGGCGAATGCGGGCGTCCTGAATCCCCAGGACCTGGAAAAGGTGAAACCCTTCCTGTCCACCATCAAGCCCATGAAGGCCGCGTTCGATCGCGATTTCGTGAGGCTGATCGATGGACCGAACATCAAGAAGGGCAAGAACAAGTACGAGTTGGCGCTGCAAATCAAGGAAGACATCGCCAACTTCCGCAAGACTTCGCGGGCTTCGCGGCTGGTGACCTGCTGGTGCGGTTCAACGGAATCTTTCGTCAAGCCGGAAGAGGTACACTCCACTCCGGAAAAGTTCATCGAGGCGATGAAGTCCAATCACCCGGCGATCGCCCCCTCCATGCTGTACGCCTGGGCTTCTGTGACTAGCGGCGTGCCTTTTGCCAACGGCGCGCCCAACTTGACCGTGGATATCCCCGCGATTCAGACGCTCGCGCACGACCACAACGTGGCAATCTGCGGAAAAGATTTCAAGACCGGTCAGACGCTGATGAAAACCATCCTTGCACCGGGCTTCAAGGCCCGCATGCTGGGGCTGGAAGGCTGGTTCTCCACAAACATTCTCGGCAACCGCGACGGCGAAGTCTTGGAAGACCCTGGCTCATTCAAGACTAAGGAAGAGTCCAAGCTTAGCGTGCTGGAATATATTCTCCAGCCGCAGTTGTACCCGCAGCTCTACGGCAAGATGTGCCACAAGGTGCGCATCAACTACTATCCGCCGCGCGGCGACAACAAAGAAGGCTGGGACAACATCGACATTTTCGGCTGGCTCGGCTATCCGATGCAGATCAAAGTGGACTTCCTCTGCCGCGATTCCATTCTGGCCGCGCCGCTGGTGCTCGATCTCGTCCTTTTCCTGGACCTGGCGCAGCGCGCGGGAATGCGCGGCATCCAGGAGTGGCTCAGTTTCTACTTCAAGTCACCGATGACCGCGCCGGGGCTGTACCCCGAGCACGATCTCTTCATTCAGTCCATGAAGCTGAAGAACACGCTTCGCTGGATGAAGGGTGAGGACCTCATCACGCACCTCGGGCAGGAGTATTACGATTAGGTCGCCTTAGGCACCGTGCGCGCCAGCGGATTTCGCTTCGACGGCATCCAGCACGCGCGAAGAATAGACCAGCGCGGCGCCTGCGTTCATCGCGACTGCGACTCCGAGCGCTTCGCTGATTTCTTCTTTTGTGGCGCCGGCTTTCAGCGCTGCGTCAGTGTGCACGACGATGCAGCCGTCGCAGTGGGTTGTCACCGCTACGGCCAGCGAAATGAGCTGCCGCGTTTTTTCGCCGAGCTTGCTGGCCTTGGAATTAGCAGCGCTGAGCGTTTGGTAGCCGCGAACCGTGTCTGGCGAAACCTTCATCAGGTCTCCGATGCGGGCGCCGACTTCCTTATGGTATTGATTCCAGTCCATCATCATGGCAATTCTCCTCTCGTGTGATTCCAAAATCGAACGCGATTATACTCTCTGCCTCTATGAGTGTGTTATCTTCTCCAATTCACCCGAGCCCGCCGCGTTGTACGGCGGTTGTTGCGGCGCGGCGCAACCTTTTCTTCGTGCGCCAGTTGAGCAGTGGAAATTATTCCAAGGAGCGGTATTCATGAAGAGTTCGTATAACGGAAAGACAGTCCCCTCCGAAGGCAAGCCGATCGGTTACAGCGGCGGCGAATTGCAAGTGCCGGACACGCCAATTATTCCGTTCATCGAAGGGGATGGAACGGGGCGCGACATCTGGAAGGCGTCAAGGCGAGTGTTCGACGCGGCGGTGGAGCACGCGTACGGCGGGAAGCGGCGGGTAGCGTGGTTCGAAGTCTTCGCCGGCGAGAAGGCCTTCAATGCATTCAAAGAGTGGCTGCCGGGCGATACCGTCGATGCCATCCGCGATTTTCGCGTGGCCATTAAGGGGCCGCTGACGACTCCCGTGGGCGGAGGTATTCGCTCCTTGAACGTGGCGCTGCGGCAGATCTTGGATCTTTACTCGTGCGAGCGGCCGGTCCGCTATTTTACGGGCGTGCCTTCTCCGGTGCGCGAGCCGGAAAAAATGAATGTATTCATCTTCCGGGAGAATACCGAGGATGTGTACATCGGAATCGAATGGAAATCCGGCTCGCCCGAAGCGAAGAAGCTGCTGGAATTCCTGAATAACGAGATGTTGAAGGATGGGAAGAAGCAGATTCGCTGGGACTCCGGCGTGGGCATCAAGCCGATTTCTCCGACGGGAACGAAACGGCTGGTGCGGCGGGCCATCAAATACGCGCTGGCGAACAAGCGCAAGAGCGTGACGCTGGTGCACAAGGGCAACATCCAAAAGTTTACCGAGGGTGCTTTCCGCGATTGGGGCTATGACCTGGCGCGCGAAGAGTTCCGCGCGCAGACGGTCACCGAACGCGAGAGCTGGATTATCGACAACCTCGACAAGAATGTGGCGCTCACCGTGGAGCAGAACGCAGCGCTGATCGAGCCGGGACTCGAGCAGGCCACGGATGCTTTCAAGAAAACGGTCTACAGTGAAGTGAAGCAGACGCTCGACGCGATTTACGCCACTCACGGCAAGGGAAAGTGGAAGCAGAAGTTGATGATCAACGACCGCATCGCGGACTCCGTGTTTCAGCAGGTGCTGTTGCGGCCGGATGAATACAGCGTGCTGGCGACTTCCAATTTGAATGGTGATTATTTGTCTGATGCGTGCGCGGCGCAGGTGGGCGGGCTCGGCATGGCGCCGGGATCGAATATCGGCGATGGATTCGGCGTTTTTGAAGCGACGCACGGCACGGCGCCGAAGTATGCGGACAAGGATGTGATCAATCCAAGTTCGGTGATGCTCTCAGGCGCGATGATGTTTGAGTTCCTGGGATGGAAGGAAGCGGCCACGCTGGTCGAGGATGGCATCGCGCGCACGATTCAGCAGAAGCGGGTAACCTACGATCTCGAGCGGCTCATGCCTGGCGCGACGAAGGTGGGCACGTCGGCGTTTGCGTCAGCAATTATTGAGAATATGAAGGAGGCTGTTGTGGCTCGCTAGTTAGAAAAAACATCCTAGCGCAGAGACGCAGAGAGCACAGAGAATTCTCGGAGAAGAATTTTATTGGAGACGAGGAGCGGCATGAGTAGAAAAAAGGTGACGGTGGTGGGAGGCGGTTTCGTGGGATCGACCACGGCGCAGCGGATTGTGGATCTGGAGCTGGCCGATGTGGTGTTGACGGATATTTTGGACGGGCCGCCGGCAGGGAAAGCGCTGGACATGATGGAGTCTGGGCCGATCACACGGACGGATTCTCGTGCCATCGGCATTTCCACCGCGACCGGCGATTATTCCGCGACGGCGGGAAGCGACGTGGTGGTGATCACCGCGGGGTTTCCTCGCAAGCCGGGAATGAGCCGCGACGATTTGCTGAAGGCCAATTACGACGTGGTGAAGGCCGTCGTCGAGCAGATCGTGAAGCATTCGCCGAACTGCATCATCATCGTGGTGACAAATCCCCTGGATGCCATGGCGCAGGCGGCGCTCAAGGTCAGTGGCTTCCCGAAGCACCGAGTGCTAGGGATGGCGGGAGTGCTGGACTCAGCGCGCATGAGCACGTTCGTGGCAATGGAATGCAAGGTCAGCGTGGAAAACGTGCACTCGTTCGTGCTGGGCGGTCATGGGGACGACATGGTGCCACTGCCGCGGTATTCCACGGTGGCGGGAATTCCCCTCCCCGATGTACTACCGAAAGAACGCATCGACGCCATCGTGGAGCGCACGCGCAAGGGCGGCGCGGAGATCGTGAATTTGTTGAAGACTGGCTCGGCTTACTATGCGCCGTCAGCCGCGGCTGTAGAGATGGTGGAAGCAATTCTGAAGGACAAAAAGAAGATTCTGCCGTGCGCCGTATACCTCGACGGAGAGTACGGGATCAAGGGACTGTTCGTAGGCGTGCCCGTGAAACTTGGCGCCAAGGGCGTTGAAGAGATCATTCAGATCAAGCTTACGGCCGAAGAAAATGCCGCGCTGCAGAAATCCTCCTCGTCGGTGCGGGAGCTAGTGACGGTGCTCGGACTATAAGTAACCAACCGCCGTCAATTTTCCTTACCAACCAAAGATTTTTCCTGCGCCGTAAACCAAAGCCAGAGTGAAGCCCGCGATCACCACTTCGCCGATCGCTCCGACCGCGAATGGCCGGAGGCCCTGCTTGCGCATGTCGCTGAAATTGGTGCGCAGGCCGACACCAGCGAAAGTGAGCAGAAACGCCCAGCGCGAGAGATTGGCGAGCGCTCCGACCTGCTCCTTGTTGAAGAAGTGATAGGTGGCGAGGACCGAGATCAGCAGAAAGCCGAGGACGAACTTCGGAAATTTTTGCCATAGGAATGCTGCCTTGTTTCCAACGGCCTGCGCTTGTCCCTTGCCGGCCCAGTAGATGGCGTAAGCGAGCACGACGAATCCGATCATGGCGTTGCGCGTGGACTTGACGAGCACCGCAAGTTTCCCGGCAGCGTCGGAGTACAGCGCTCCCGCGGCGGTAGCCTCCGCAGTATTGTCCACTCCCAGGCCAGCCCACAAGCCGTATGCGCGATCGCTCAGATGAAGCGCGTGACCGATCAGCGGAAACGTAAAGAGGGCCAGCGCGCCGAGAGCGAGAATTGCCGCGATGGAGAAGGAAGAATCTTCGTCGTCCGCTTCGATCGCGCCTTTAGTGGCGATGATGGCGCTCACGCCGCAGACCGCCGAGCCCACCGCAAGAAGCGTCGTGAGTTTGGGCTTGAGCTTGAACAGGCGGCCGAGAAAGGTCATGAACGCGAGGGAACCGACAATTTCAATGGCCACGAGAATGAGGCTGACGCCGCCGAGCTTCAAAATGTCGCCGAGAAGAAAGCGCGCGCCGAGCAGCACGATTCCGGCCTTCAGCCAGAATTCATACGTCGCGACGCCGGTGCGAAAGATTTCAGGGACGCCTACCGTGTTGGAGATCACCAGGCCAAGCACAATGGCCCAAAGGACGTATTCGATATTCGGAAACGTCCAGTGATGCCCCTTGGCGTAGGCGCCGACGTTCTGCTCCAGCAGTTTGCCCGCATAGCCGACGGCGGCGAGCAGCAGAACTCCGGGAATGACGCGCAGAAATCGCAGCGCCGGCTGCAGCGGCTGAACTTGAGGAACCGTGATTGCATCAGCCATGTTTCGTTATCTCCCTTTTTCCAAGACTCTTCACCAGGGGACGTGCTTGAACACACCGATGCGGACCAGCAGCGCCAGAAGAAAAGCCACCAGCACTGCCCAGGTGTCCAGCGACAACTTCCAGCGGCTTGCGGTCTTCCCTGCTTCCACCTCTGCGCTCATACGTATGCTCCTGACGATTTAGCTCACCGATGTTTGTCGCAAATCCGGATCTTTCCGATTGGTGCCCCAGAACTGCGCACTGATTTCTGCAACGTCGCGTGACGCCACGCGGCCGACAATCAACAGCGCCGGAGCCGGGAGCTTTTCCTCGCTGGCCAGTCTGGCGACATTGGACCAGCGCACTTGCTGTTGAGAGCCGGTGGCGCGAGAGACGATCACGCACGGAAGGTCCGCCGGCAGCCCGCCTCCTAGCAATCGCTCTGAAACCTCGGCATAATCTGCGCCGGGCATGTAGAGAACGAGCGTGGTCGTGCTGGTGACGCAACCCCAATCCATCGCGCTGCCGTCAATTCCGCGCGAGAATGTTGTCAGTAGAATTTGCGAGGCCACCCGGCGATCGGTGAGCGAGATTCCCGCTGCCGCCGCGGCGCCGAGTGCGGCGCTAATGCCCGGAACGATTTCATATTCAATTCCGGCTTTACGAAGGGCTTCGATTTCTTCCCCGGCGCGGCCAAAAATCGATGGGTCCCCGCCTTTCAGCCGGACAACACCTGGGCGCGTTCGGCCATAGGAAACCAGGAGCGCGTTGATTTCATCCTGGGTAAGGAGTTTGTGGCCGGCGCGCTTGCCCACGTTAATGATCTCGGCGGCGGGCGAAATCATCGCCAGGACAGCATCGCTAACGAGCGCATCGTGCAGGACAACACCGGCATCAGCGAGCAGGCGTGCCGCTTTCAAGGTGAGCAGTTCGGGATCACCAGGCCCCGCGCCAATGAGATAAACCTTGCCGATCATGCCACGCACTCGCCGCGGCCCAGCTTCAGGGAATAAGTCTCTGTGTCTCCCCAGTCCACGAAGATATCCTCG
>Ga0137409_10001095_pt1 | contig 29351 bp, 25 predicted proteins | sample CZODoug1_16funga_FD_122059 | JGI IMG/M metagenome (GOLD analysis project Ga0137409, IMG submission 122059) | Vadose zone soil fungal communities from Angelo Coast Range Reserve, California, USA - CZODoug1_16fungal (Hybrid Assembly) | ecosystem: Environmental > Terrestrial > Soil > Vadose zone...
GGCCTCGAGATGCGCACCGCCGATCTCGCGCTGATGGGCCGCGCGATGAACCCCTTCGAATACTATGGGACCTACGAGCGCTCCTGGGTCTTTCCGGTGCAGGTCGAGGTGGCGACCGGGAGCTTCGCCACGCCAGACAAGTCGCCGGCATACGCGGTCTTCGTCCATCGCGACAATCCGATCGCGAGGCTGACCTTGCAGCAGCTCGACGGAATCTTCGGCGCGCAGCGCGGCGGCGGTTGGAATGGCCTGAGCTGGGACGAGGGCGCGGCCCGCACCAGCGCAGGCGACATCCGCACCTGGGGACAGCTCGGCGCGATTGGCGCGTGGGCCAACAAACCCATTCACGTCTACGGGCCGCCGCTCGAGGGTGCGGGAGCGATCACGTACTTCCAGTCGCGCGTCATGCACGGCGCAGACCTGTGGAACGAGGACCTGCGCGAGTACGCCGACGCGGCGCGGATGATCGCCGATCTGAGCAACGATCCCTCCGGCATCGCCTACGCGCCGCTCGATTCCGCGGCCGCGGGCGTGAAAGCGCTCCCGCTGGCGGAGACGGCTGCGGGGCCCTGGGTCAAGCTCACGCGCGAGACCGTGGCCGACCGGAGCTATCCGTTGTCGCGGCCGGTGTACGCCGTCTTCACCATCGACAACGAGAAGAGCGAAGCGGCCGGCGTCGAGCCGAGCGCGCGCGAGCTCCTCCGCTACGTGCTCAGCAAGCAAGGCCAGGCAGACGTCGCGCGCGAGGGCGGATACCTGCCGCTGACCGCCGCCGTCGCAGCGGAGCAGACGAAGAAGGTCGACTCGACCGAAACGCCGCACGAGCTGCGGGTGATCCAACAGGCGCCGGCGATCAAGGTGCGGATGAGCATCGACGAGGACCCCATCGTCGTGCGGCTGGCCGAGGGCCTCGGATACTTCAAGCAGGAAGGGATCGAGCTCGAGCGCATCAAGGTCGAGAAAATCACCGGTGAGGACTACCTGATGCAGGAGCCGCTGGCGAAGGGCCAGATCGACGCGGCCTACTGCTGGTTCAACCACGCCATCTACGGCGCGCGGCATGGATTTCCGCTGCAGGCGGTGATGCTCTTCAACGACGCGCCGGGCATGAAGGTGCTGGTCGCGGATCGGATGAAAGGCCGGATCGCCAGCGCCGCTGATTTCACCGGCAGGAACGTGGCGGCGGGCGCGGGCTACGGCATGAAGAGCGTCCTCACCCGGTACCTCGCGAGGAAGGCCGGCGCGGGCCCGTACGCGTCGGTGATGGTGGAGAAGAGCGGCCGGGAGGAGGCGGTCGCCAGGGGACTGAAGGAAGGCACCGTCGAAGTGATGACCTTCCAGGAGCCGATCACCTCGGCACTCCTCGCCACCGGGCTCGCGTCGACGCTCTACGATCTGCACAGCGGCGCGTCGACCGCGAAGGCGCTCGGGGCGCGCTTTCCAGCGCAGGCGTTGCTGATGTCGCCGCAGGCCATCGCGAGGCGCCCGGAGGTGGCCCAGCGGCTGGTGAACGCGTTCGTGCGGGCGATGCGCTTCGTCAATTCGCACTCGGCGGAGGAGATCGCGGCCCGGCTGCCGGCGGACTACTTCGCGGGGAAGGATCGGCGAGCCGAGCTGGAGCTGATTCGCGCGTCGCTGCCGGCGTACGCCCGCGGCGACTATTCGATCTCGCCCGAGGAGGCGCAGCTGGCAGTGGACGTCAATCTGTCGGCGGTGTTTGACGACAGCGACGAGGGCCGCTGGCGCGGGAGCGGCGACGCCTCGCAGGTCCGGGCCGCCGATCTCTACACCAACCGCTTCGTCCGCCCGGCGATGAACGCAATCGCACTGTCCACGGCTCTGTCTACCTCGCCAGCTCGTCCACCGCCTTGAGCTGCGCCTTGGCAACCTCGGCCGTCAGCGGCAGGTACTTTCCGTCGCGCTGCACCTCCGACTGTCCTTCCTGGCTGACGACGAATCGGAGGAACTCGGCCACGCGTGGATCGATCGGCTTGCCTGGGACGCGATCGGCATAGGCATAGATGCGCGAATAGAGTGGATAGGAACGGTCGTGCAGCGTCTCGAGCGAATAGGGGACGTACGGCCCGCCCTCCTTGTCGGCGACGGCCAGGACCTTCAAGTCGCGCGCCGCTTCGCCTCCCAGCTTCGTGGTGGGCGCCGCCACGTACGCGATACCGTAACGATCCTTGGCCAGGTGATCCCCCAGGTTGCGTTCCAGCTTGCCGTCCGCCGAGACGTAGTTCGCATAGATGCGGAGATGCTCGTTCCATTTGTCGCTGCCCTTGAGAACCATGTCGGAGATCTCGGTCGCCTGGTGATAGCGCAGCGTCAGGCCATAGACGTGGATGGGCTCGTTCTTCCACTCGCCGGTGAGGCCGAGCTGTCCCCAGGTGCGGATGTTCTCCTCTTGCCCGCGCGCCCACTGCGGCCGCCAGCTCGTCCCGTCCCACCCGCCCAGCCGCTCCGAGCCGAAGATGCCGTCGAGCTGCTTCATGGTGACGCGCACGAGCGGGTTGTCCTTGTGCACGACGATGCCGTAGCCGGGCTGCCAGCCGGGGACGTCGTAAGAACCGGTCGCCAACTCGACCTCGACGGGCGAACGGTCCTTGTAGCGCTCGAACAGCTCCTGCTCGGCGAAGGTCACCTTGCGGCCGATGCCGACGTCGCCGTCGCCGAAGGTCAGCGACGGCACCGCTCCCAGCGTGGTCTTCATCTGGTAGTCGATGCGGGCGTCGGGCTGGTACTTACGGAACGCCGCTTCCCAGTACGAGCCCAGCGGACCGTCGGTGATGTAGTTGCTCCCGCGGAGGCGGAGGACGCCGCTCACTTTCTGCCGCGGCTGGTAGTGCGGCAGCGCGCTGAGATCGAACTTGTTGGTGTAGGACACCTTCTTGCCGCGCGCCGTCATCATCTTGGCCCGGGCCGCCTGCATGTCCAGGCCCTCGGTGGATTCCTTCGCGGCGATCACCGCCGAAGCTACCAGGGCAAAGGCCAGCGCTGTCTTGATCATGGGTTCGCTCCGGTGAATTGGTCGAGCTTCCTCAGCTCCGCGCGCGCTGCCTCTGCGGTGAGCGGCAGGTACTTGCCGTCGCGCTGCACGAGCTCCTGCGCTTCCCTGCTCAGCACGAAGCGGACGAACTCGCGCGTCTTCGGGTCGATGCGCGTGCCGGGCTTGACGCTGATCCAGAGCGATTGATCGCCCCAGAGCGGGTACGAGCGGTTCTGCACGGTCTCGAGGCCGTATTCGACGTAGGGGCCTGCGCTGGTCCTGGCCAGCGCCAGCACCTTGATCTCCTTGGGCAGGCCCTGGTGGAAGCGCACGTAGCCGATTGCCGCCGGATCCTTGCGCACGTAATCGATGACCTGGTCCGCTTCCAGATAGGTGGTCCCATCCGGACGTCGATAGTTGCCATACGCGTGCAGATCGCCGTTCCACTTGTCGCTCGCCTGCAGCACCTTGTTGGAGAATTCGATGGCCGTTGCGTAACGCAGGCTGTAGCCGTGGACGCTGATGCGCTTGTCGGCCCATTCGCCGGTGAGGCCGAGCTGATCCCACTTGCGGATGTCCCGCTCGGGGCCGCGGCTGAGCTCGGGATGCCAGGTGGTTCCCACCCAGCCGCCGTCCCGCGCCGAGCCGAAGATGCCATCGAGCTGCTGCAGGGTGATCTTCGACAGCGGATTGTCCTTGTTGACGATGATCACGAGGTTGTTCTGCCAGCCCACGTAGTCGTACGAGCCGGTGAAGGCGGAGAAGCCCACCGGCTCGTAGCCCTTCAGGCGCAGATGACCGAGCGAGTCGTAGAAGCTGGGGTCGTGGTTGATTCCGACGTCCGCCAGCCCGAAGTACAGGCCGGGAATGGCGATGGCAGCCGAAGGCAGGAAGTACTCGATCTGGATGCCGGGCTGGACCTTCTCGAACGCTTCCTTCCACCAGCGCCCGAGGGGCGCGTCGCCGACGTAGTTGTTGCCGTAGACGCGCAGCTTTCCGGCCGGCTTCTCCTCCGGCACGTAATGCGGCAGGCCGCTCAAGTCGAACCTCTTCGTGTAGGAGACCCCGTTGGCGCGCGCCGACATGCGCGCCTTGCGCTCCGCCGCGGACCCCGGGGGAAGCTTGCGCGATTCCTCGGTTGGCTGCGACTGGTACTGCGCAGCGGCGTGTTCCGCCCCGAGGAGCGCCGCGAGCAGGAATGGGATCCAGCGGATCGGTTTCATGCTCGCCTCAATCCAGCTTCTTCAGCTGCTCGCGGACGTAGGTTGCGGGGATGGCGAAGTACGGGCCGTTGCGCGCGACGATCTCCTGCCCTTCGCGGCTGAGCACGAAGCGGAGGAACTCGCGCACCTTGGGATCCAGCGCGCGACCCGGCGCCTTGTTGACGTAGATGTACGCGTCGCGCGCCAGCGGGTAGCTGCGGTTGGCGACGTTGTCGGAGGTGAGTGGAACGGCAGGTCCGTCCGGCGTGCGCGATACGCCGATGATCTTGAGTCCCGGATAACCGGGGCACCTGGAGCCATCGGGGTTCACGCAGGTGCCGTTGACATGCATCAATGCGCCCCAGCCGATTCCGTATTTGTCCTTCTCCAACGCCTCATACATGCGCTGGCTCGCGACGGCCCGGCCGTCCGCGTCGCCGGTCGCTTCCTTCATCTCCACATATTCCCGGAAATTTGGATTCCACTTGACCGACCAGTGCATCACCATCCGCTCGAAGCTGACGGCGAATCCCGGCGCTACGTAGCCGTAGGTCTGGATCTCCTTGTCGGCGTAATCGCCCTTCAGGCCGAGTTGGCCCCAGGTGCGGATGTTGCTGTCGCGGCCGCGCGCATACTTCGCGGTGAAGAGGAGGTTGTTCGCGGCGTTGGCGCCGATTTCCCAGCCGCCGGTGCGCTCGGAGCCGAAGATGCGATCGAGCTGATCGACGGACAGCCGGGCGAGGGGGTTGGCCTTGTTGACCACGATCGCCCACGCGAAGAGCGTGCCGCGCTTGTCGTACCCGCCGGTGGCGATGGAGATCTCCGTCGGCACGTAGCCGAACGCGTTCAAGAACGGCATCTGGTCGGTGATCTTGGCGTCGTCGCCCATCGGGGCCACGTCGGAAACGCCGGCGATCATCATCCCCAGCGCGCCCTCGCTGCTGGTCATGAAGTTGGTGGAGATCTTGGCGTCCGGCTGGAGCTTCCGGAATCCTTCGGCCAACAGGTCGACGACGCCTTTCAATTCGCTGCCGGCGATGCGCAGCCCCCCCACGACGTTGACCTCCTTCTTGTACGGTGGGATGGCGCTCAGATCGGGGGCCTGGGCGAAGGCCGCCGATGCGGCGAACACGACGAAACAGGAAGCAACCACTCTCGAGCGCAAGCGCATGGTCTCCTCAGTCGAGCTTCTTCAGTTGTTCGAGCGCCATTGCGGCGGTCAGCGGCAGGTAGCCCCCGTCGCGGTGGACGATGTCCTGTCCTTCGTGGCTAAGGACGAAGCGGAGGAACTCGCGCAGCCTCGGCTCGAGCGGCCGGCCGGGGGCGCGATTGAGGAAGATGTGGATGCTCCGCACCAACGGGTACGTCCGGTCCTGGAACGTCTCGCGCGCAGGAAGCACGTAGGCCCCGCCCTGGCGCGGCGCGAGCGCGATGGGCTTGATGCCGGCGATTCCTTTCGCCTGCGGCATCACCGTCCAGGCGATGCCGTAGCGGTCGTTGGCCAGCTCGTCGCGCAGCATGTGCAGGAGGCCCAGGCGCTGCGCCGCGCGGTCCTCGTCGGCGATCATCTTGCTGCCGGTCTCGACGAACTCGCGGAAGTTCGGATTCCACTTGTCGCCGTTGTTCAGCACCGCCGCCTGGAAGAAACGGGCGGTCCCGGACGGCGCGTGGCCGTAGGTCTGGATGGGCTTGTCGGCCCACCCGCCGGCGACGCCGAGCTGTCCCCAGGTGCGGATGTCGCGCTCCGCGCCGCGCGCGTCCGAGGGCGTCCACTTGAAGCCGCGCATTCCCGCGATGCGCTCGGCGCCGAAGATTCCGTCGAGCTGCGCGAGGGTGAGCTTTTCGACCGGATTGTCCTTGTGGACGAAGACCACCAGCCCGTTGGAATGGCCTTCGACGTCGAAGGAGCCGGTGGCGACGACCACGTCGGTCGGTGCGTACCCGTGCACCTCGTAGAACGAGAGGCTCTCGGTGAGGGTGGCCTCGCCGCCGTCGGGAGCCAGGTCGGCGACGCCGGTGACCAGCGCAGGGATGGCGGCGTCGCTCGTGGGCAGATGGTCGTCGAACCGGACGGCGGGCTGCACCTTGGCGAAACCCTGCTCCCAGAGCTCCACCAGGCCTCCCAGGCCGGAGCCGAAATTACGGATCGTCCCGCTCACCGCCGCCTGCGGCTGGTAGGCCCGCAGCGGCGCAGCGACGAACAATCCGCAGATCATGGCGACGGCAGGCATGATTCCTCAGGCCGCGGCAGGGGCCCGGGCGGGAGCAGGTTCCACCGCGATGTTCCCCTCATGCGAAAGGCTCACCGTCACCAGGGTGGCGAGCAAGCCGCAGAGGGCCGCGAACGACAGCCACACGCCCGGGATCGCCTTGTTGCCGGTGACGTGGATGAGCCAGGTGGCAATCATCGGCGTGAATCCGCCGAAGATGGCGGTCGCGAGGCTATAGGCCAGCGAGAACCCGGAAGTGCGCACCCGGACCGGCATGATCTCGGTGAGAAAAGGGATCATCGCCCCGTTCCAGCAGCCGAAGAGGAAGGAGAGCCACAGCTCCACCGCCAGCAGCCGGCCGAAGGAAGGGGCTCCCACCAGCCACGACATCGCCGGGTAGGCGGTCACCAGCGCCAGCAGGGCGCAGACGATGAGGATGGGCCGGCGGCCGATCCGGTCCGAAAGCGCTCCGGAGATGGGCAGCCAGAGGAGATTGGTGAGTCCAACGAAGAGAGTGACGATGTAGCTGTCGTTCGGCGTCAGCTTCAAAACTTGTTGACCGAAGGTCGGGGTGTACGCCGTGATCGTGTAGAACGACACGGTCGTCATCGTCACCAGCATCACGCCGGTGAGCACGACCCGCCAGCTGGTCATCGTCGAGCGGAAGATTTCCATCGGGCTGGGATGGCGCTTGCGCTGCTTGCGCTCGAGGAAGTCGTCTGTCTCCACCAGCGAGCGGCGGACGAGCAAGACGAAGGGGATGATGACGCAGCCGATCAGCAGCGGGATGCGCCAGCCCCAGGCAGTCATGTGCGGACCGGAGACGTATTGGTTGAGCAAGGCGCCCAGGCTTGCGGCGAAGACCACCGCCACCTGCTGGCTGCCGGACTGCCACGAAGTGTAGAAGCCCTTGCGGCCGGGGGTGGCGATCTCCGACAGGTACACGGACACGCCGCCCAACTCGACCCCGGCGGAGAAGCCTTGCAGCAGACGCCCGAGCAGGACCAGGAGCGGTGCGACGATTCCAAAGACGGCGTACCCAGGAACCACGGCGATGGAGAGCGTGCCGATGGCCATCAGCGCCAGCGTCACGATGAGCCCCTTGCGGCGCCCATGATGGTCGATGTAGGCGCCGAGGATCAGCGCGCCCAGAGGCCGCATGAGAAATCCGGCGCCGAAGGTGGCGAGGGCGGCCATCAAGGAGGCGAATTCGCTCTGGCTGGGGAAGAACTCCGTGGCGATGGCCTTGGCGTAATAGCCGTACACCATGAAGTCGTACATCTCGAGGAAGTTGCCGCTGGCGACGCGGACGACGGAGCGGACCTTGGCCTTGCGTTCTTGTGGCGTCAGCATGCTTTCCTCGTTCACCCTCGCGTCCGTCGCACGCTAGGGGCGCAGGCTGAACGCATGCTGACGCGATTCTGAAATCCAGTTCATCTTCAACGAGCCGGCCGAAGCGCTCGGCGAACGAAGCTGCTCAGACCCGACCAGGCGAGGAAGATCAGCGCCAAAGCGCCCGACGCAATGATCAGCGGGCCGACGATCCCGCCCACCATCCCGGTATGCCAGGAGAGCGTCCAGAGACACGCCTGATGGCCAAGGCTGCTTTGCGCGTAAGGCGTGAAACGAAGCACCTCTCCGCTGTAGGCATCGAGAAACAGCGTCGTACGCGCGTTGGCGTGCGGGGCGCCCCGCTCGATGGCCAAGATCTCGACGGGGTCGCGCGGCCTGGCCGGGAAACGAAGGAGCGCTTCCGCCGGGTCCGGCACGAGCGACTGCAATTCCTGCCAGTAGGTCTCCATGCTCAGCGGCGTCTTTCCGGGCATCGGCGTGGACTGCGGCTTCGCGGGCCTGGGCGAGGCGGTGATCCAGAAGATGCCGTCCTGGAACCAGTCGAACGCCTGTGGAACTCCGGTGAGCGCAGTCGGGACGAGGATGAAGCTCGCGTAGACGCCCAGGACCTTGTGCAGATTGAGCGTGCGTTCGCGCCCGCGCAGACGCGGATTGGGCTTGAGCGCCAGCTTGAGCGAGCTCGAGCGCCGCGGCCACCACAGGTAGATGCCCGCCCCCGCGAGCACGAAGACGAGCAGCAGCGCGGCAGTGCCACTGATGACGTATCCGTTCTTGACGAACCTGAACTTGTGCCACGCCTCCATGGCGCCGAAGAAACCGCCGTAGCGGCCGCGCTGGCCCTGGACGGCGCCGGTGCACGGATCGACGAAGACGTCATCTTGGAACCCGGGACCGCTCAGCCGCACTTGCGTCGAGGGAATGCGCGCCGATCCTGCGGCCGCTCCCTTGACGCGGATGTAGTCGATTTCGCCGTTGGGGTGCGCTGCGCGCGCCGTGCTGGCGAGCGCGTCCAGCGGCAGGCGCGTGTCGCAGCCGGGCGACGTGAGCAGATCGCTGTACACCGCCGGCTCCATCCGCGACCGGTGGGAGAGGAGGATCCCGGTCGCCGCCATGAAGACCAGCACCAGCCCGACGGTGACGCCGGTCCAGCGATGCCAACCGAGCACCAGCCGGTGCATCACCGCGCGCATCGACTTGGCGCGCACAGGCGTGACCGTACCATCGCGTTCACTCGTGGGGAGCAAAGGTGAGGACGGTGAACGTGTCCGGGTAGTACCGGTTCGGATAGAAGGGCGCGACCGCGCGGTTGATCTTCCTCTCCGGATCGGCCGTGCCTTCGGCGGTCACCAGGTAGACCTTCTTCGTCTTCGAATCGAGCGCCATGGTGCGCGCGTAAGGCCGCGTGGTCGTGGCCTCGGACAGCCGGTAGGTATCGGCGTCGAGCTGATCGTAGATGACCAGGTTCGCGTCCACGCCGTTGGAGGTATAGACCTTGTGCGCGGCAGCGTCGTAGACCACGCCGTCGTTGCCGCGCCCGATCTCGTGCGTGGAGATCACTCTTCCCGACCGGGCGTCCATCACCGACAGCACCGGCTTGGCGCCCCGGCAGCCGACGAAAATGCGCTGGTCGGCGCGGTCGTACGCCAGGCCGGTGGGCTGCTCGCACCCGTCGGTCTTCCACTCCGCGTCGAGCCGGTGGGCGGCCATGTCGATCTTCGCCACCGAGTTGCGGTCGCGCAGCGCCATGAAGAGATGGCCCTCGCCGTCGGGAGCGGCGCCGTCCAGCTTCTTGCTTTCCATGGGCAGGACGCCGAGCGGCTTGCCGGTCTTCGCGTCGAGGAACGCGACTTTCTGGCTGTCGCCCATGGTGAAAGCGATCTGCTTCGTCACCGGATCGTAGATGCCGGCATCGGCGTCCGTCCCCAGCTTGACGCGCTCGATGGTCTCCAGCGTGGAAAGGCGGAAGGCGGTGGACGAGCCGTCGCCGTTGGTGCTGTAGCCGCGATCGAATTCCGGCACCAGCGCGACCGCGTTGGCGTCGTCCGAGTTGGCGATGTTGCGCACCACCCGTCTGGTTTTCACGTCGTAGACGGTCACGCCGTCGGCACGGCGACCGATGAACAGGTAACCGCGGCTCTCGTCGAGCGTCAGGTAATCCCATTCGGGCGAGGGGGCCCTGAGGACCACCGCGGACTCGAGCCGGTAGAACTGCTCCGGCGGCGCAACGTCGAAGCGCAGGATGGCCGCTCCGGTCCTGGCCTCGCCGGGCGAGACGGCGACGAACAGCCGTTTCATCTCCGGCACCAGGATTCCGGTCTTCGCGCCTGGCGCGGTGCGTACCGGCAAAAGCTCCCGGTAGCGATCCGCATCGTCCTGCTGGAACACGCCGATGTACCCTTCGCCGCCGAGGGCATAGACGCGCCGGTTGCCGGCGTCCCAGATGACCTGGTCGCAGCGCCCGGGCGCCTTGAAACTGGCCACTGTCGTGCCACGATCGGCGTCGAGGACGATCAGCTTGCCCGGCTTGCGGGTGATCACGAACAGCCGCCGGTGCTCCTCGTCGAACGCGAGGGGCGCGTTCTGTTCCGCTTCCTTGATCGGCCAGGTGGCGATCACCTTGAGGTCGTGCTTGTCCACCACCGCGATCTCGTTCCTGCCGGTGACGTTGACGTAGAGGCGGTTCCCCTTCCGCTCTACCGCCATGGCTTCGACCTTGTCGGTGTCGAATGGGAGGTCGCCCAGGCGCTCCAACGTCACCGGATCGACGGCCGAGAGATACGTCCGTTGCATCTTCGCGTCGCGGCCGCCGTTGACGATGTAGAGGCGGCCCGTGGACGAGTCGTACGCCATTGCATCGGCGGCGGGCGCGGCCAACCGGAGCGTTCGCTTCGCCGTCCCCTCGATGATCCGCGTGGCCATCGCCGTGCCGCCGCTGTCGGTGACGATCAGCCGCTTCTTCTGCGGCAGGTAGAAGATGCCGTGCGGCGTATCCACCAGGCCGCGGAAGGTCTTGCGCAGCGCGCCGGTCTTCAGATCGAAGAGGTCGAGCGTGCCGTGGTCCTCGGCGGCGAGCCAGAGGCGGCCGCTCGGTAGATCGTATTCGAAATGGTCGAAGTCGCCGGTGTAGCCGGGCAGCTCGGTGCGGCCCGCGAGGCGCAAGGCCTCCGTCGCGGCCCGGGCGGGAATCACGGCGCAACAGAGGGACGCGAACGAGATCGCAATGCTGGCCTTCATCTTCATGCCTCTTTTCAGGGATCCAGCTCGACCAGCTTCTCCAGCGCAGGGATGCGCCCTCGAAGCTCGTCGCGAATCCGTTCTGCCTTGGAAAGGAAGGTCTTCTCATCGTCGCCCTCGCGCACCGGCCAGCCGACGGTGAGCGCGCCCGCGGCACCGCCCTTCGCGTCGAGCAGCGGAAGCTCCACCTCGTACCGCTTGCCGCCCGACCGCGCGCCGGCGCGCGGCCGATCCGAGGTGAGCTCCTCGGTCCTCATCCCGATGCGGCCGAAGCTCGAGGCGACGATCGTGTAGTCGCGCGCCTTGGGCGGCCTGGCGCTCACCGCCAGGAGATCGATCTCGGAATGGCGGGCGAGCGACGCCTCGACGAGCTTCTGCGCGTAAGTCCTGGTCGTAGCGAGCGGGTCGAAGGGATACGGCTCCACCAGCGAGCCCGCGTCGAGGATGCGCCGCGCCAGCCAGTCGCGGATGGACACCGCCCTCTTCTCCAGAGCGGCCTTGCTCACCGCGTTTCGATAAGGAAAGACGATACCGAGCGCGCCGATGGTGTTGCCGGCGAGGTCGCGCATCGGCATCTCCACCTCGAAGCGGGCGCCGCCGCGCGCCACTTCCAGGTTGGTCTTGCCGGTGGTGACGACGCGCATGTCGTCGTCGTCAGCCACCTTTCCGATCCTGCCGATGTTGGAAGCGATGATCGGATAGTTCGCCGCGCCCGGCGGCGAGACGTGCATGACCACGACGAGCAGGCCGCGCTCCTTCGCCATCACCTGATCGACCAGCTCTTGCCCGTATCCCTTCAGCGGCAGCTGCTGGGCGCGCACCGGCGCGGCAACAGCGAGCGCGGCGAGAGCGATGAGCGCGGTCCGCATGCGTCACTCCAGCTTGGCCCGCTCTTCGCGGACCATCTCGGGTGTGAGGGGGATGTAGACGCCTTCTCGAGCGACCACGTCTTGCCCCTCGCGGCTGAGCACGAGCTCGAGGAACTCCTTCACCTTCGGCTCGAGCGCCTTGCCGGGTGGGCGGTTGACGAAGATGTAGACGAAGCGGCTGAGGGGGTAAGCGTGGGAGTAGACGTTCTCGACGGTGGGAGCGAGGAACGGCGCGCCCTCCTTCTCCGCGACGGGAACCACCTTGACGTTGCTCGTGACGTTGGAGAGCAGCGCATAGGTGAGCCCGCCTGGGCTGTGCGCCATGTCCTCGGCGGCGACGGTGAAGGCGTGGGTGAAACCCTTTCCCTTGACGAACTGGATTCCCTCCCTGTACTCGCCGCCGAGCAGCAACCGCTGCTTGAGAAATTGCTCGATGCCGTTGATCGGCTTGAGCCCGTAGAGGTGGATGGGCCGTGCCGCCCACTCGCCCGTCAGGCCGAGGTCGCCCCAGGTCCGGATGTCGGCGTGGCCGCGAAGCCGCGTCTTCGAATAGATGGCATCGAGCTGGGCCATGGTCAGGCCCTGGATGGGATTGTCCTTGTCCACGAAGACGACCGAAGTGGCCGTCTTCCCCAAGGAGCCCACGCTGCCGGTCGCCACCCTGATGGCGAACGGTTTGTAGCCGAACTTGTCGACGAACGCCTTCTCCTCGGGGGGCAGGAGCTCGCGTCCCACCGGCGCCAGGTGGGCGCGTCCTTCCGTCAGCGCCGGGCCGCCGGTGCCGGAGGCGCGCGCCTCCATGGTGACGCTGAGACGGGGATAGGCCTTGCGGAAGAGCCGCACCCAACCGAGCGTGATCTCGTCCATCACGTCGGCGCCGACCAGGTTCAGCTCCTCCTCGGGCGCGACGGCGAGCTCGCCCGGCTTCCAGGAGGGAATGGCCGGATCGACGGCGAGCCGGTGCTCCGGCGCGGCATGCTTGAGCGCGAAGGCGGGCGCCGCGGCGAGGGCGGCGAGAATCGCTGCGATGCGAAGGGGGCGCATGGTCATCTCGCTGGCTTGAAGAGGTCGGCGTACGAAGGGATCCGCTGCTTCAGCTCGTCGCGCAGGGAGCTGGCAGCGACGAAGAACTCGGTCTCGCTCGTCGCGACCGGCGAGGGAGTCTTGTAAGCGAGAACCAGCAGGCCCACGTTCTCGCCCGCCGAGTCGCGCAGGGGCACCATCATCACGAACTTCTTCACGGTGTCGTTCGCTCTCTGCCAGCGCGGGTCGACGATGGTGATGCCCTTGGTGATGACGTCGATGTCATCGGGATCGTCGGGGTTGCCGATGCGGTCGGGGAAGGACCCGGCGAACATCGTGTAGACCTTGTCGAGCCCGGGCGGGACGCCGTGGAAGGTCACGCTGATCAGCTCGGGATGCTTCGACATGATCTCGTCGGCCAGTGCCTGCGCGCGGATCTTCTCCGCCGGCGGGGTCCAGTTCTTCTTCTTGGGGCCCTCCGCGGCCCAGAGGGCCGACGCGTAGGCCACGCAAAGGGCGGTGGCTAGCAGGGAACGGATCAGCTTCATCGGGACCTCCAGAGGGAGTCGGTTCGGCGACGCGGGCGAGATTGACGCGGCGGACTAAAGGCAACCTGACGAGATTCTGAAATCCCTTTCAGGCGCCTTACGGGTGCTCCGACGAAGGTCGGGGAATCTCGACGAGAGACGGCGCTGTGTCATACAAAGATGTAGCTGGCAGAGGCCGCCACAGGGCTCCCGTCCCGGGGGATGCACCGTGAAAGTCTTGATCATCGAAGATCAATTTCGTCTGGGCGAGTTCCTGCAAGCTGCGCTGAGAGAATGTCACTACACGGCGCGCTGGGTCCGAACCTGTAGTGAGGCCTCCGACGCGCTGGCCGATACGCCGTTCGACCTGGTGATTCTCGACCTCGGGCTACCGGATGGCGACGGGATCGAGCTGCTCAAGCAATGGCGCAAGAGCGGCTTCAACGAGCCGGTACTGATTCTCAGCGCGCGCGACTCGGTCGAAGACCGGGTCAAGGGCCTCGATCACGGCGCCGACGACTACATGCCCAAGCCGTTCAGCCGCGAGGAGCTGCTCGCGCGCATCCGCTCCCTGGTCCGGCGGCAGTCCACCGTCAAGCAGACCGTGCTCGAGCACGCCGGCATCCGCGTCGATCTGCTCGGGCATACCGTGCGGGTGAACGGCCAGCCGGTCGATCTCACCAGCCGCGAATATGCGCTCCTGGAGATCTTCATGCAGAACCACGGGCGCATCCTTCCCCGCACCCTGATCACCGACAAGATCTGGGCGTCGAGCTACGACGTCGACACCAACCTGCTCGATGTGTACATGAGCCGGCTGCGCGCCAAGCTGGAGACGACCTCGGGCAAGCCTCTCTTCAAGACGGTGCGCGGGGTCGGATATCAGCTGCTATGAAGTCGATCGGGACGCGGATCGCGGCCTGGTACGCGACCGCCGCCACGGCCACTCTCGCCTGTCTCTTCATCGTCGGTTACCTGCTGCTCGAGAAACAGCTGGTGCACGGCCTCGATCTCTTGATCGATGCGGAGTTCCGCGCGATCGAGACGCGGCTGGGACCGGATTACCGCACCCTCAGCCCGCAGTCGATCGAGACGCGCATCCGCGAGCTCACCGACTATGCCTCGACACTCTTCTACATCGACATGCACGTCCGCGGAGAAGGGGTGATCTTCCGCTCCACGAACCTCGTCGGTCACGACATTCCCGACGTGCCGGGCGAGCGCAGTTACACCGCCGAAATCGCCGACCTCGGCGAGGTGCGCGCCAAGGAATTCCTCAAGATGCCCTTCGAGGTGACCGTCGCCACGCCGCTGCGGCCGCTGCGCGACGTGATGGACAGCTACATCAAGGTCTGCGTGCTCCTGCTTGCGGCGATGGTGATCGCCAGCCTCGTCATCGGGCTCGGGCTGGCCCGCTTCGTCCTCTGGCCGGTGCGCCTGATCCGCGATACCGCCATACGGATCGGCCACGACAACCTGAGCGAGCGCATCCGGGTCCCCGACGTGCACGACGAGATCGCCGACCTGGCGCGCCTGCTCAACGAGATGTTCGACCGCCTCGAGGTCTCGTTCCACCAGGTGCGCCGCTTTACCTCCGACGCGTCGCACGAGTTGAAGATCCCGCTCTCGCTCATCAGCCTGCACGCGGAGAAGATGCTGGTGGACGGCAGCCTGCCGCCCGCGCAGCGCGAGGAGGTGCAGGTGCAAGTGGAGGAGATCGCGCGCCTCAACCAGATCATCGACGAGTTGCTCTTCCTCTCGCGCGCCGACGCGCGGGCGGTCAAGCTGGACCTGCGGCCGCAGAGCCCGGCGCCCCTGGTGCAGGCCTTCGCCCAGGACGCCTCGGTGCTCGCCGAGCACCACGGCCGGCGCTTCAGCTTCGAGCACCAGGGCGAAGGGAACGTCGCCGTCGATTCGAAGTGGATGCGTCAGGTGCTGCTCAACTTGCTGACGAACGCCATCCACGTCTCGCCCGCCGACGGATTGATCTCGGTACACTCGGAGCTCAGCGCGCAGCGCTGGCGCGTGAGCGTGGAGGACCAGGGGCCAGGCCTGACCGCCGAGCAGCGGGAACGGATGTTCGAACGCTTTGTCCGCCTGACCACGCCGGGGAAGGATTACCCCGGCAGCGGCCTGGGCCTCGCCATCTGCCGCAGCATCGTCAACCTGCACGGCGGAAGCATCTCGGCCGCGCCCGGCGCCGGAGGGCACGGGCTGCGGGTGACGGCGGAGATTCCCGCTCCGCCGGCAGCGGCCTGACGCGCCGTGTCCTGAAAGGGAATTCAGGGATGCGTCAGGATCGGTTCAGACACGGATGGCATTCTCGCGCTACACATTCGCAGGAGCACCTCCCATGCCCCGTGGGCCCTGGATGAGGTCGGTGATTTCCGCCGCCGTACTTGCCGCCCTCTGTTTTGCCCGGTCTGCAGTCTCGCGCGAAATCGAGACCGACTCCGGCAACAGCCAGCGGGCGGCGAGGAGGAGCTACGGGCAATACCTGGTCGAGCAGACCCTGAGGAACCACCCGGAGCTGATCGGCCTCGACCTTCACGCCACGCCGCCCAACGCGCCGCACTGCCTTGTCATCGCCTCCACCAACCGCGACCACGTGGGCCGCGAGAGCGATCTGTGTGCGCTGGAACGGGTCAAGACCAGCAAGCCAGCGGTGGCCGACGGCGTCCAGGCCGGGCAACGCATCGAAGTGGAGGCACCTCTGCAAGACAAGTCGGGGACCAACGTCGGCGCCATGCAGGCCGTCTACGCCTACGCCGATGGGGAAGACGAAGCGCGCTTCCTCAGCCAGGCGGAAGCGCTGCGCGGCGAGATGCAGCGCCAGATCCCCACGGCGGCGAGGCTGGTCCAGCCGGTGAGGCCGACCGACGGCCGCGACATCGGCGGCACCCAGTCGCTCCCTACCACCAAGGAGATCGTCTCCGGCCGGACGCTGGCGGAGAACGAGCAGGAGGGCTACGCCGAGGCCGTGAAGCACGTGGCGGGCGTCGCGCCGGCCAACTCCAAAGGCAGCGCCAACGACTCGATCTACATCCGGGGCATCAAGCTCAACCTGTTCTCCAACTACCGCATCAACGGGGGCCTGCCCGTCGCCGGCGTGATCACCATGCCCAACGAGAACAAGGCTCGCCTCGAGACGCTCAAGGGCGCCAACGCGCTCCAGTTCGGCGTGGCCAGCCCGGCCGGCATCATCAACATGGTCACCAAGCGCGCCGGCGAGAATGACGTGACCGGCGTGAGCGTGGCCGCCAGCAGCTTCGGCCAGGTCGGCGGCACGTTCGACGTCGGCCGGCGCCTGGGCGACGAAGGGCAGCTTGGCCTGCGCGTCAACGGCTCCGCGACGCAGCTCGAGAACGGCGTGCACGGCCTCGGCGGCGACGGTGAATTCGCCAGTGCCGGCCTCGACTATCGCCTCGACCGCCTGACCCTGCAGGGCGACTTCGAGTACTACCGCAAGCACCTGCCCGAGCAAGGAGGCATCAGCCTGCTGGACGCGGTCAACGGCGAGGTTCCCATCACGCCCGTGCCCGATCCGCGCAACCTCCTTTCCGGGCCATGGGCCATCTACACTCCGGAGACCACCAACGCCCAGGTGCGCGCCGATTACTTCATCGTAGACAACGTCAAAGTCGTGGCAGAGGGGGGCCGTTCCTACTCGAACCGCTCGCGCTTCACCACGCGCATCGGCGGCTACGACATCAACACCGGCGCGGGGGGCGTCGTCCGCGTCTCGACCGTCACGCAGAACTACCGCAACACCTTCGGCATGCTCGAGCTGCAGTCCGCCTTCTCCACCTGGATGCTCGGGCACCAGCTTACTTTGGGTAGCTCGGTGACCGACCGGCGCGCGGAGACGCCCCTCAATCGCAGGGAATTCATCCTTCCGCAGAAGCAGAACATCTACGACCCGATCGCGCTCGGCCCGCCGGTCTTCGCCGGCTCGCCCACCTCGCTGCCGCTGCAGATCAGCCGGGACGGCGGCGTCTACGTCTACGACACCATCTCCTTCCACCCGCGCGCGCCCAGGCTGCTGCTCGGCCTGCGTTACACGCAGGACTATGAGAACAACGGCAGAGCCTACGATCCGGTGAACTGCGTCAAATGCGGGCCCAACACCAGCTGGGTGGCGCTGCCCTCCTTCGGCGCGCTTTGGGACGTGATCCCCGGCCTCACTTTCTTCGGCAGCTACATGAAAGGCCTCGAGGCGGGCGCCACCGCGCCGGCCAACGCCTACAACGCCAACGAGACCCTGCCTGCGCAAGTGTCGACGCAGAAGGAAGTGGGCGTCCGCACCTCGTTGCTCAGGGGCACGAGTGCCAGCATCTCGGTCTTCGAAATCGACAAAGCCAATCCGGTGACCGACCCCAATCCCAATCCGTACTGCGGCGGCAACCCGCTCTGCTTCGTCAACAGCGGTGAGATCAATTACAGGGGCTTGGAAGCGACGGTGAACGCCGAGCTGATGCGCCTCTTCACCGTCGACGCCGGCTGGCAGTGGCTGCGCGCCATCCAGAACAGCCCCGATCCGAAGTTCGACGGCCTGGCGCCCGAGAACACGCCCAAGTCCATCGGGAACCTCCGCCTCGGCTTCCGGGTTCCCGGGGTATCCGGGCTGACGCTGAGCGCGGGAGCCTCGGGCGTGACCAGGCGCTTCGTCAACTTCCAACAGCAAGGCTCCATCCCTGGGTACGTTCTCTACTCGGCTGGCGCGAGCTGGGTGATCACGCATCGCGTGCTCGACGTACGTCGCGTCACTTTTCTGCTCAACGTCGATAACCTGACCAACCTGCGCTACTGGAACTCGGTGCAGACGGGGACGTACGGCGTCGGCATGGATCGCGTCGTCAAGATGACCATGAAGGTCGACATCTGACCGATGGCCCGGCTCCTCGCCACGATCGCGGTGCTGTCGTCCGCGTTGCCCGCGACCAAGGCGCAGGCGGTAGAGCGGCCGGCGGTGGAGTGGTTGATCCCGGCGCCGCCGACCAACAGGCCGCAGACGCCCGAGGAGGCTGAGGAGGGACGCAAGTCGGGACGCAAGCTACCGCCGCCCGAGGTGCTGCAGCCCACGCTGGATCCCGCACTGCCTTCCTTCGTTCCGCGCAAGCAAAAACTGGCGGGCACCTTCAAGGGAGCTGCCTCCGACGTGCTGGCCGTGCTGGTGCAGAAATGGTTCGAGAAGTTCCGCGCCTACCATCCCGAAGTGAATCTCTCCGTCTCGCCACCGTACGCGGGCAGCTTGGGAGCGACCGAGCTGGTCAACGAGCAGGTCGACTTCGTCTTCGTTTCCCGCGAGCTCAGGCCCGACGACATTCGCGATTTCAAGGCGAAGTTCGGATACGAGCCGCTGAGCGTGCCGGTCTGCGGCGGATCGTATCGACACTTCGGCGCGCTGGATGCGGTGGCCTTCTTCGTGAACAAGGACAATCCCATCGAGAAGCTCGACTTCGAGCAGATCGACGCCATCTATTCGACCACGCGCCACCGCGGGGCGAAGCCTTTGAGGAACTGGGGGGATCTGGGCCTGGGCGGCGAGTGGGCGGACAAGCCGATCCACGCTTACGGGATCAAGCCATGGAACGGCTTCGAGGAGTTCGTTCGCCAGCGCGTCCTGAGCAAGGAGGGAAAGCGCGGTGAATGGCGCGAGGACATCGTCTTCGAGAAGGTGGTCTTCCCCATGGCGAGGCACGTGGCCGAGGACAGATACGGCATCGCCTATTCCGGCATCGCCTACCTCGACCAAGGCGTGCGAGTCCTGCCGCTCGTCGCTCATCCCGGAGACGCCCCGCAGGCCCCGACTTACGAGAACGTCGCGCTCGCCACGTATCCGCTCAGCAGGCTGATCTATTTCAACGTCAACAAGGCGCCGGGCAAGCCGCTCCCCGTGGCGCTGGAGGAGTTCCTCCGCTTCATCCTCAGCCGCGACGGGCAGCAGGTGGTGCTCGACCACGCCAGCTACGTCCCGCTTCGCGCCACGCAGGCGCAGTCCAGCCGAGCGCATTTCTAGCCGATCGAAGCGGTCTACCGATCGGCGCGTGAAAAACGCTCGGCCTCGGTCACTCGGCCGGTACGGTTACCCACGGCTCCGGGCAAGTCGTTACGCTCGGGTAGTACGCGCCGGAGCTCGGGCAGTAGTACTGGTAGCTCGGAACCGCCTCGTACGGCGGGTAATACGGGTAGTCAGGCCCGAGCCCGAATCCGAATCCGAACCCAAAACGTCCGTCGAAATCGTGCCTGTCGAAGTCGTGTCCCTCGAAATGGTGCCCGTCGAAGTCGTGTCGTTCGTGCCCGTCGTGTCCTTCGTGCCCGCCGAAGTCGTGTCCCGCGAATCCATGCTGCTCCATGCCGCCACCGCCGTGACCGCCCATGCCTCCACCGCCGTGACCGCCGCCCATGCCTTCACCGCCGTGACCGGCCATGCCTTCACCGCCGTGACCGCCGCCCATGCCTCCACCGCCGTGACCGCCCCCGCCTCCACCGCCGTGGCCGCCCCCGCCTCCACCGCCGTGCCCGCCACCGCCTGCCGCCTGGCTAGGCGGGTTGACGGCCAGCACGATCCCCAGTGCGACGAGCGCCCCAATTCTGAGTTTTTTCGAAACCGTAACTTTCTTCATGTGCTGCCTCGCTTCTCTTCGGATGGCGACCGCAGCAGGGAGATTCACCCAGGTGCGCGTCCTGATGCCGCATCACCTCTTCGCTCGCAGTCAGCGAGCAGTCGTAGCCTGCACATCTTCGCGGAGGGCGCGAACGAAGGCGCTCGCCGGATTGGCGAGCAGTTGATCGACAGTGCCCGCCTGCGAGATTCTGCCCCCCTCGAGAACTGCGCAGCGGTGCGCTAGCCGCATCGCCTCGCGGAGGTCATGAGTCACGTAGACGGCGGTCATCCGCCGCTCGTGCAAGATTTCCCCGAGCAAGGCCAGCAATTCCCGCTTCAGCGGTGCGTCGAGATTGGAGAGAGGCTCGTCGAGGAGCAGCGCTCGCGGCTCGAGAACCAGGGCACGGGCGATGGCCACGCGCTGCCGCTCTCCGCCCGAGAGGTTCGCTGGGTAGCGGCCTTCTTTCCCTTGCAGGCCCACTCGTTGCAGGACTCGCGAGATGCGCTCGCTCCGTTCGTCGGACGGGACATGCTTCGCGGACAGTCCGAACGCTAGATTGCCGCGGACGGTGAGATGAGGCCAGAGCGCCAGGTCCTGAAAGACGACGGCGAGGCCGCGCTCCTCCACCGGCCGCAGTATTCGGCCCTCCGCGCTGACGAGCTCTCCGTTCAGTTTGACGAGGCCACGATCGGGCGCGAGAAGACCGAGGACGACGCGAAGCAACGTCGATTTTCCGGAGCCGGAAGGGCCGAGGATGGCCACGACCTCGGCAGCGTTGATCGACAGCGAGACCTCCGAGAGGACGTCTTGAGCGCCACGGTGGACCACCACTCGATCGACACTGATCGGGGTCGTCACGCTGGCTTCCGTGGGCGGAGCGCCAGTGCTCCGACGACGAGGACGGAAGCCACGACGAACACATGCACCAGCGCGAGAGCCGCGACGACCGGCTCCGGCCCGTTAGCCTCGAGCGTGATGATGCGGACTGTGAGCGGCGCGCTTCCCGCGGGGTAGAAGAGGATCGTCGTCTCCAGGTCGCGAAGGCAGAAAACGAAGGCAAGGAGCCACGCGGCCGTGATTGCGCGCCCGTGGAGCGGAACGACGATGCGCAGGAGACGCCGGAAAAACCAGGCGCCCTGCACTCTGGCGGACTCCTCGAGATGCGGGGACGCGTGGGCGACGGCGATGGCGAAGGTCCGCGTCGGAAGCACTGCATATCGCGCGACGAACCCGATCACGATGATCGCGAGCGTCCCATAGATGGACTGGGTCGCCGGCCGGTTCCAGGCGCCAATCAGACCGACCCCCAACACGGCCGCGGGCGTCACGAACGCGAGTACCGTCAAGGCATCCAGAGCCGCGGCACCGGGCCGACGGAGGGCAATGGCGCGGCCGAGCACGACCGCGATTCCGGTCAGCAGCGTGGCCGCGATCGCCGCCGGGACGATGCTGTTCTGCAGGCCCGATCCGATCCAGTCCTGCAGAGCAGCGATGCCGGTGCGTGCGCGCCATGCGAGTCCGACGAGAGGGACCAGTGTCGCAAGAGCCCCGGCCCACGCGACGATCGTTCCGAGTGAGCGCCAATTCCCGAGCGGCAGGACCGTGGCCTCCCCGAGGCGCAGGCCAAGGACGGCGAACGAGCGCGGTCCGATGACGCGGCGCTCGATGGCGAGCAGCGCAAGCGACACGATCAGCATCGGGAGCGTCAGCACCAACGCCTCGCCGGGCGCGTACTGGACCGCGCTCAGGCGCGCGAACACCACGGCCGTATACGCCCGTACTCGCAAGAACATCGGCACGCCGAGCTCGGACAACGACAGCGCGAACACCACGAGCCCACCCAGTGCCGCAGCCGGCCACGCAAGTGGCAGCAGGATGCGCGTTGCGACGCGGCCGGGGCGAGCGGCGACCCTCGCGGCCTCTACGAGTGACGGGTCGATGCCCTGTAAGGCGAGCGCCACGAGCGATGTAACGACAGGAGCGAAGACGAGCGCCTCCACCGCGACCGAGCCGCCCACGCTGAAGAGGGCGCCCGACGATTGCTCGGAGCCCCATAGCCCCGACTTGCCGAAGAGAAAGAACCAGCCTAGCGCAAGCAGGAAGGGCGGCAGGAACATCGGGAAGGCATGCAGGATGAGCGCCGTCTTGCGTCCGCGGACGTCCGTCCATGCGAGGAGGACGCCGAGCGGAATGCCGATGAGCAGAGACGCAAGCGCGACGACGAAAGCGGACGCGACTGCGCGCAGAAACACGACCCATGGCTCGCGAGAGCCGAGTAGTGCTATCCCCGCAGACAGCTCTGCAGGGGCACGCACCAGGCCGACGACGAGGAACACGAACGGTAGCAGCGCTGCGACGATCAGCATCACGCCGACAAGCCCGAGCGCGAGGGGCTCCTCGGCGCGCTTCAGCGTCGCGCTCAGATGCCGGCCCACTGGCGAAGCCAGGGCTCGATCTTGGCGATCTCGTCCGCGACGCGGGCGTAATCGACCTGCATGGTCCGGAACGAGCTCGGACCTGGAGCTGTCGGGACCGCGGCCGTCTCACGTCGAAGCGGAATGTGCCCGGCCGTCTCGACCATGCGCTTCTCGACCTCAGGAGACGCCAGATGATCGACGAGAGCGCGCGCTTCCGCGGGATGTGGTCCGTCCTTGATCAGCACGACGGCGTTCGGCATCACGAGCGTGCCGAGATCGTCCTGGTCTGGGTAGACGATCTGCACGGGCGCCTTCGCTTGGAGCGCCTCGTGCGCGTCGTCCGTGTCGGTCAGGCCGAAGGCGACTTCGCCGGCCGCGACGAGCCGACGGACTTCGCCGTTCGAGCTGGCGATGCGCGTGCCGTTCGCTTTGACCTGCTCGAGAAAGGCCCTCGCGCGATCGTCGCCCCAGACGGTGAACAAGGCAGCGACGTACATGGTCGTCGTGCCGAAGACGGGGTTGGCCATCGCGCCCTGACCCTTCCAGCGCGCATTTGCGAGATCGTGGATCGACCGCGGCATGTCGGAGGGTGGAATCCTCTGGGTGTTGACGAGCAGGATCTTCGCGCGTGCCGCCGCTCCGGTCCACAGGCCGTCCGCGGACTTGAACTGTGCCGGGATGGAGGCGGCAACCGGCGAGGCGTACGGCTCGAGGAGGCCGCGTTTCGCCAGGATGAAGGGGCGCACCGGGTCCCCCGACCAGAACACGTCTGCCTGGGGTCGCTGCGCCTCGGCGATCAGCCGATTGAGGACCCCGGTACTCTTCGTCTCCTCGGTATCGAAAACGGCGCGCACCCGGACTCCCGACCGCTTCTCGAAGCCGCGAAAGATCGGTTCCGCGAACGGCTGGTCGACCGAGGTGTAGACGACCACCTCGCGCTGGGCGCGCTTGCAGCCTTGCGCCACGAGCAGCGCCGCAACGAGCACGGCGTGGGACCACCTCATCGCGCTCGCTCCCGCAGCGCTGCGTAGAGCGCATCGTAAACAAAGGATGCCTTCTCCAGCGCCTCGTGGTCGTCACGCGTGACGAGCGGGAAACCGTGCGAGATCGAGCGGAGCCCGGCAGCTTCGGGAACGTCCTGCACCTCGTCGGGGAAATCGGCGCAGTGGACGATTCGCGCCATGGCGCGGAGCGCGGTGTCGTCCGGCCGGTGCTCCTCGGCGAGTGCTTCGAACGAGCAGCGTCCTTTCGCGTCGCGGTGCGGGTACGTCGCGCCTGGCGCATCGAACCCTGCCGCCTTCCGGTCCGCTTGGACGGCCGCGACCTCGTCCGCTTCCACGAAGAGGAACTCCGCCTCCCGGTCGATGAAGCGCCGCACCAGCCAGCCCGTCGCGATGCGGTTGACCCGGGCGCGGCGGCGAGTGACCCATTTCATCGGGAACTCCTCTCAGTGACCAAAACCGCGGACCGCCAGGCCGGCGGCCCCGGCCGCGAGGATGATCGCCGGCTCCGGGACCTTCCGCAGCTTGGTCAGCGCCAACAGCGTGGCGCCGAAGATCACGAGGGTCGCGACGTCCACCACCGCGCGACGGCCGAGCACGTAGGCCGCCCCGGCGATCGCGCCCGTCGCGGCGGCAGTGACCCCATCGACGAACGACTTGACTTGTGGAACGCGGGCCCATCGGCGGAAGTACGGAGCAGGGATGATCACGAAGAGATAGCAGGGCAAGAAAACACCCAGCGCAGCGATGAGCGCCCCCGCAAGCCCTGCGACCAGGTATCCGATGAAGCCGACCGTGATCACGACCGGACCTGGCGTGATCATCGCGACCGCGACCGCATCGAGAAACTGCCGCTCGTTCAGCCAGTGGTAGTCGTTGACGACACCGCCATGCAGGAAAGGAACGATCGCGAGGCCGCTGCCGAATACGACGGCTCCCGCTCCCGTGAAGAACCAGAGGATCTTCAGCAGGACGGGAATCGTCGCGGGGCCGTCCAGACCGGCGAGCAGCCAGTGCGTGGGAAATAGCGAGAGGGCCGAAGCACCCCGCCAGAACGGGGTTCGCACGAGCATGGCAACGACCCCGGAAAGCAGGAACACCCAGACGATCTCACTCTCGGTCCAGCCCGTGACCAGCGCGCTGACGGCAAAGATTGCCCAGAGGAGCCAGTCGCGTGCGAGAGTCATCTTGACCAGCTTCACCGCGCTGCGGGCGATGATCGCGATGACGGCTGCCCCGATTCCGTAGAAGAGTCCCTGCATCCAGGGGAGCCCGCCGTACGAGACGTACAGGGCGGAGATCGCGAGGACCATCAGCAGCGAGGGCGCCACGAAGGCCAAGGCGACGAGCGTGGCGCCCAGGACGCGTGCGCGGACCCAGCCCAGATAGATCGCGAGCTGCGCCGCGAGCGGACCCGGGGCGAGCTGCGCCAGGGCCAGGCCTTCCAGATAGTCCTGCTTGGAGATCCAGCGCCTGCGCTCGACCAGGTCGCGCTGCATGTACCCGGCGAGCGCGATCGGCCCGCCGAAGCCGAAAGTCCCGAGGGACAGGAAGTAAAGCAGGAACTCCCGCATCGTGCAGGGGACCGTCTCCTGGGCAGGCGCTACTGCGGGCGCGCTGGGCTCGGCCATGTCGGCGCGAATGCTAAGGCGGATGGCGTGTGGCATCAACTGCCATAAGTCTGATTGACTCCCGATACGGCTGCTCTATAACACGCGCGCGCCACGGCCGTTCTCGACGACCTTTACGAGTACTTCAAGCGCAAGCGTCCGGAGCGCGGGCGCGGCGAGGAGGCATGAGGATGAAGCGCGCAATCGCGATCGCGGCGGCCGTGCTCGGCACAGCAGCGATCGCCGAGGAGAAGACGATGACCACCTTCAACTTCGATTCGGACATGCCGGGGAAGCCTCCGAAGGGATTCCAGTTCGGGCTGACGGGGAAGGGGAGGCCGGGGAACTGGGTCGTGCAAACGGCGGACGACGCGCCGAGCGGCAAGAACGTGCTTGCGCAGACCGACGCCGACACGACCGACTATAGGTTCCCGATCGCCTACACGGGCCCGGAGCTGAAGGACCTTCGCCTGGCGGTGAAGTGCAAGCCGATCGCCGGAAAGGGCGATCAGGGCTGCGGGATCATCTGGCGGCTCAAAGACGCAGACAACTACTACGTCACGCGGGCGAACGCGCTCGAGGACAACCTCCACCTGTATCACGTCGTAAAAGGCAAGCGCGTTCGATTCGACGGATGGAACGGGAAGGTCCAGTCCGGCATCTGGCATGACCTGGCTGTGGAGATGGTCGGCGACCACATCCAGGTCTTCTATGACGGGAGGAAGGTCATCGACGCGCACGATTCGACCTTCGCCGACGCGGGCAGGTTCGGCGTGTGGACCAAAGCGGACTCGGTCATCCAGTTCGACGATCTGACGGCCACGCCGAAGTAGGAGCGCGCCATGGCAGAAGCAACTGCGCTGGCAGGCAAGCATCAGCTTCGGGCGCTACCGTTCAATCCCGCGCGGCTGAAAGGGCTGAGCCGGGAAGGCTGCCGAGGACCTGCGCCGGTGAAGAGGAGGAACGTCATGATGAAGTCGTTCGTCGCGCTGTGCTTGGTTGCTGCTCCCGCGATGGCAGCGAAGGGCCTGGATTCCGCTCGCATCGAGCAGATCACCGGTCTGAAAGGTCAGTGGACCGAGAAGGAAGGCGTTTTCAAGGTGCAGGTGCCGCGCAGCGACCTGGCGGTCACCGCCGCGGGCGCGAAAGTTACGCCTCCGCTCGGGCTGACAGCTTGGGCCGCCTTCACCAAGGCCGGCGGGCACACCGTCGTGATGGGGGACATCGTCCTCACCGAGGACCAGGTCAACCCCGCCATGGATGCCGCCCTGCAGAACGGGCTCGAGGTGACCGCGCTCCACAACCACTTCTTCTGGGAGAACCCGCGGGTGATGTTCATGCACATCGGCGGGATGGGCGAGGAGGAGAAGCTCGCCCAGGCCGTGGCGAAGGTGTTCGCCGTTCTGAAGCAACAAGGCCCGGTGCCCGCCAGCGACATCGATCCGGCGAACAGCAACTTCGATCCGAAGCGCATCGACGCCGTTCTCGGGCGTAGCGGTGAGATGAACAAGGGCGTCTACAAGGTCACCATCGGCCGCGAGGTCAAGATGGCCGGCCACGCGATGGGCAACGCGATGGGCGTGAACACCTGGGCGGCCTTCGCCGGGAGCGACGATCGCGCCATCGTGGACGGCGACTTCGCCATGCTCGAAGGCGAGATGCAGGACGTGCTCAAGGCGCTGCGCGCCGGCGGCATCAACATTGTCGCCATCCACCAGCACATGACGCACGAGCAGCCGCGGATGCTCTTCTTGCACTACTGGGGCGTGGGCCGCACGGAAGACCTGGCGCGCGCGCTCGCCTCGGCGCTGAAGAAGACCAAGGTCGCCTGAAAAGGAGAACGCCATGAAGACGACGCTGTCCGCGGCACTGGCCTCCGCCGTGTTGTTATGCAACGCATCTGCGCACGCCGAAGGAGACACCGCTGCGCTCGCCGGCCAGATGAAGGGCGTCAAGGTGACGCTGGAGCAGGGCCTCACCGCGAGCTCGAGCAAGGGCAAACCGATCTCGGCCAAGTTCGAGGTGGAGGACGGCAAGCTGCAGCTGTCCGTCTACACGGCGAAAGGATCCGACTATTCGGAGGTGATCGTAGATCACCGGACAGGCAAGGTCGCGAACGACAAGCCGATCACCGGTGGTGACGATCTCACGGCGGCGAAGGCGCAGGCCGAGGCGATGGCGGCTGCAAAAACTCCTCTGAAGGCGGCAGTGCAGACAGCCGTCAAGGCGAACAAGGGCTACCGCGCGGTAAGCGTTACCCCGTCGATGAAGGACGGTCATCCCAGCGCGGACGTGACGCTGCTCAAGGGCAGCGAGACAAAGAGCGTCACTGAGCCACTCGACTGAGGAGGGAGATCGAATCGAGTGCCGCGCTCCGTACTGGCGGCCGTCGTGGTGCTCTGCACGGCGCCCGCGTCGTTCGCGTACCGGCCTTTCGACGGGACCGATGCCGCCGTCGCGGAGCGCGGCGTGCTCGAAATCGAGCTCGGCCCGGCCGGTCTGCTCCGGTTCGGACCGGAACGGTTTCTCGTCGTACCAGCCCTGATCGCCAACCTCGGTTTCGCGGACCGCTGGGAGCTCGTGCTGGAGGGCCGCCAGCACCTGCTCCTCGGCCCCGCTCCGGATGTGCCCCGCTCGCGAATCGTAGATACGGCGTTGAGCATCAAGGCGGTACTGCGCCAGGGGGTGCTGCAGGGCGAGGCAGGAGCGAGCGTAGCGGGCGAACTGGGCCTGCTCTTGCCGACCCTGAACGATGAGCCAGGTATCGGCGCGCAGGCGACCGCTATCGTCTCTCATCGATTCGGATACGTGACCGCGCATCTGAACGTCGGCGTGGCGCTCGCGCGAGACAAGCACCTCCATGTACCTGGCAGCCTGATCGTCGAAGGGCCCTGGACGTGGGCAGTGCGCCCTGTGTTCGAGGTGTTCTCGGAATTCCAGGAGCCCAGCCAGGTGATCCTCACCGGCCTGGGCGGAGTCATCTGGCGGGTGTCGGACTCAGTCGCAATCGACGCCGGTCTACGCGTCGGACGCGCATCGGGCGAGCCGCTTCTCGAAGGACGCCTCGGCCTGACCATGTCGCTCGATCTGCTCGGGAAAACCTAGCCTGGGAAGCAGGCGCGTAGGTGAATCACGGGGACACCATACGCAACACTCCGGCGCAGGACCCGCGCCAGGCCGCAAGCCGCTAGGTTGTAGGTCCGCTCGTTAACCTCGGCCGGCTCGCCCGTGAGGTATCGCGCGACCGAAACGTGCGCGCGCATTGGTTTTCCGCGGCGCATTTCCGGAGTTCACCAAATCGAAACGACCTTGTTGATTGTCCATCACGTCTGCTCGTGTGAGATGCCGCGCGCAACCGGAGAGCACCTTCGCACTGACACGGATTGCCAGGCAGCAACAAAGGAGGGCCCGCAAATGAAGACGAAAGAGCTTCTCGGCTTGATCACGTCCGGCATCGTGGCTTCGGCCGCGCAACCCGCCTTCCAGGCGCGTGCCGAGTCCCACGAAGCCGCGAGAGCGACGTCGCTGCAGCTCCCGACGGGCCAGTACATCACGCCGACGGCGCTGCCCGGCTCGATGCAGCAGTCCCTGAATCCGAGGCTGCCCGCCTACCCGGACTTCGTCGCCGGCGAGGCGGTGCGCTCGCAGCTGAGCCCCGACGGCACCACGCTGGCGATCCTCTGCGCCGGCCAGAACTCGCTCGACAATCCAGCCGGCAACGTCGACGTGGCCAACTCGACCCAATACATCTTCCTGTACGACGTGAGCGGTCCGCACAAGGAAGCGCCCGTGCTGGCCCAGGTGATCCAGCAGACGAACGCCCACGTGGGCCTGGTCTTCTCGCCGGACGGCAACCTGTACGCCGCGGGAGGCAAGGACGACGCGGTCCATGTCTACACGAAGACCGCCAATACCTGGTCGCGGACCGCGACGATCAATCTGGGCCATGGTGGCAAGGGCGTCGGCGTCGGCGTCGGGCCCAACGCCAGCGGCCTGGGCATCTCCGCCGACGGCGCGACGCTCGTGGTCGCCAACAACTACAACGACTCGATCAGCGTGGTCGACACGGCGAGCGGCGCCATCCGTTACGAGCACGACCTGCGCCCCTGGTTCGCCAATAACGAGGGCACGAACGGTGGCGTCGGCGGCAGCTTCCCCTTCGGGGTCGTCGTCAAGGGCAACAGCACCGCCTATGTGTCCTCGGACCGCGATCGTGAAGTCGTCGTGATCGACATCAGCTCCGCGAGCGCTGGCCGCCTGGTCAAGCGCATCAAGCTCGACGGCAATGCCCTGGGCATGACGCTCGAC
>Ga0137409_10001096_pt1 | contig 29336 bp, 58 predicted proteins | sample CZODoug1_16funga_FD_122059 | JGI IMG/M metagenome (GOLD analysis project Ga0137409, IMG submission 122059) | Vadose zone soil fungal communities from Angelo Coast Range Reserve, California, USA - CZODoug1_16fungal (Hybrid Assembly) | ecosystem: Environmental > Terrestrial > Soil > Vadose zone...
ACCTGCTGAAAAGGCCCAAGGCTACCCGGCCGCCAGACCTTGAGATCGGGTATCCCGAGCTCCTCGCAGAGCGCCTGCTCGACGAACTCGCTCCGGGCCGAGTTGCCGGCCAGGAGGATCGTGACACCCTGCTCGCGCCAGTCCCCCGTGCCGCCCCACGGCGCGATGGCGAGCATGTTCTTCATCAGCTTCACGCCGTCCCGGATCCTCGTGAGCAGGTGCTCTTTGAGCTTGACGTGGAGGCCGGGGATGTCGCTCGCGCACAGCACGTCGACCACGCCGGGCATGTCCCGCAAATGTTGCATCACGGGAATAAATTCCAGATGTTCGACTTTGACAGTGATAGGTACCAGTACCATTGTAGTTAATCTCCGGTTGCAGAGGGCCGGAAACTCTCATAGACGGCCCGGCTGGTAAAGCAAATTATGCTGACGGTTTGCCCGCTTTCATCGGCCGTTTGCTGGGAAAACTTCCGCAAGACCTCTAAAGCCCGGTCATCAAGCGCTACCAGTGGCAGGCGAACTTCTTCGGAGGCGACGAGCTGGACGACACTTTCATCGCCGTCCTCGTCGCTGAATACGGCCATGTAGACCTTCGTCGCCTGCCGGCGGGGTTCGCCCTCGGTGATCTCAAGCTCTTTCGAACTGCTCACGGCATTTCCTCGTCATTAAGACGGTCTTAGTTTTCATAGCATTCCCGCATTGTAAAGACAGGCTGACGCTCGCGGGTGTTGACGGAATCGTTTTTTTTCCAAGTAGCGACAACCGGTTGCGTCCCGCATTCCGGTGATACCGTCAAGCTGACCTTGCTATTTAGGTTATCGGCAAAAATTTATGGTTTAGGCCCATACTAGGCCCAAGCCGGGTTTCTGGGCCTAGGCCCGAACCGGGTTCTCGTCTAAGTGGCTGGTTTTGCGGGGTAATTTGGCTCCTCGGCCTGGGATCGAACCAGGGACACTCCGATTAACAGTCGATTCAATCGATGGGTCTTAAGGCCCCTGGAGTGGTCCGTAGGTCCGCAAACCCCTTGTTTTATTAATGATCCCATCATATACCATTCGACTATTGAGGCCTTAAAGGGTCCGTTCGGGACCTCCCGTCTAGGCCCAAACTAGGCCCAAAAAACCAACGAGGAGCACGATGAAGTTCAATCAAAACAACGCTCGCGCGCTGAAATGCCCGGAGGGGAAGAGCGACCATACGGAATGGGATGAAGACATGCCGGGCTTTGGCATTCGCTTCCGCAATGGCAAGCCCGGCGTCTACGTCATCCGCTATTCGCTCAACGGCCATCAATCGCGGCTCGCGCTGGGGCGGGTTAGCCAAGTCAATCTGGTCGACGCGCAGAAGAAGGCCAAGCAGCATTTTGGCGAGGCGGCATCCGGTCAGGACCCGGCGCTTCAACGTGCGACCGCTTCGTCGAAAGGAAAGGTCAAGTTCGGCGACAAGGTCGGGGCATACATCAAGACCTTGGAAGAGGCCGATCTGAGCCCGGGCTATATCAGCGACCATCGGCGCAACCTGGAACGATACATGAAGGAATTGCATCGTTTCAGCGCCAGCGAGGTCACCCGCGCGCAGATCGCCGAGCAGCTCGACGCCATCGAGGAGGAACACGGTTTCCGGCAGGCCGGGCTTGCGCGCGCGCAGGTTCACAAGTTTTACAACTGGCTGATCAGCAAGGGACTGCTCGATATCAATCCGGCCTCCGGCACGGAGAAACGCGCCAGCGTGCGCCGCGAACGCGTTCTTGACCCGGCCGAGCTTGTCGAGATTTGGCACGCGACCGGTAGCGATGACGAATTTGATCGCATTGTCCGGCTCTTGATCCTGACCGCCGCCCGCAAAACGCAGATTGGTTCGCTCAACCGCAAGACCGAATTGAAACTTTCCAAGGGATTGCTCGACTTCGTCCCGCCTCATGTCCGCGCCGAGCGCGGGCAGGATACTTCGGATCGGGGCAAGACCAAGAACAAGGAGCGGTTCTGGCTGGCGCTGTCGACGCAAGCCAAGGCGATCCTCGAAAAGGTGCCGACTCGGATTGGTTCGGATTTCGTGTTCGGCGAGGGCGAGGGCGGCTTTTCTGGCTGGTCCAAATGCAAGGAGCGGCTTGATGAGAAGCTCGGGGATGCGGTCGATGCATGGACGTTTCACGATTTCCGCCGGACCTTTGACTCGCTGGTCGTCGATGAATGCAAGGTGGCGCCGTGGATCAGTGACGTTTGCCTGAATCACGTCGGCGAGCACCGGAAAGGAGTGAAACGCACCTATAACCACGCGCAGTATGTCGATGAAAAGCGGATCGCGATGCAGGCTTGGGCCGACTACATCGATACCCTCGTGACCGCGAAGGAACTGAAAATCGCCGCCTAGTCGGGATGAGCGGGGCGCTTACGACGCCCCGCCATCCCTAACCAAATGAAACTGTAGGAGCAATTTCAATGGCTAAAACTGACACTGCCTCAATCGTTGCGTTCCTTCAACCGGCAAAGCGGCCCCAAACGGCGGCCGAGCGGCAGAAGAATTACCGCCTCCGGAAGAAGGCCAAAGCCGCCGTTACCGTCACGCAACCCGTTACGCAACGCGTTACGCGCGTCACGTCTCCCGCATCGTTACTTCTCAACCTCGCCGCCTTCGCACTTGCGGCGGTCGGGATCACCATGAACGGTTGGTTTGCCCGGTCGCTCGGGTCAAGCGACATTGCCGGATGGCTCTTTCTGGCTATCGGCGTTGCCACTGATGCGGTCGCGCTCGCGGTCCCATCGTGTGCGGCTCGGGCATGGTTTGCCCGGCAGCGGGTCACGGCTGCCGCCGGCTGGCTGGTCTGGACCATGACCTTCGCTTTCGCCGTGACGGCCGGGATCGGCTTCGCCTCCGTCAATATCACGGACGTCACGATGGCTCGCGCGTCACGCGTGACGCCGGCCGTCACGGAGGCGAGACTCGCGCTCGGGGATGCCATGGCGGCGCGCGATCGAGAATGCAAGGGCGGCGTCGGTAAGTTCTGCCGGGAGCGGGAGGTTACGGTTTCCGATCGCCGCGCCGCGCTCGATGCCGCAACGCGGACCGTCGAGCAGACCGGCGACCCGCAGACCGAGGCAGCGATCCACATCGCCGCTTGGATCAGCGGCGGCTTGCTCAAGCCGAGCAGCGATGACTTCGCGATGTTGCGGCTTGTCCTCCTGGCGATCCTGCCGCAGATTGGCGGCATTCTCTTGATGATCGGGAGAGCCAAATGAAAATCATAACCAGAGGAGTTAAAGGGATGACGCTAAGCAGGAACCAGCTTTCGGTTCATACGAATCACAAAGCGAAGGCGCTCGACGACAAGGCCGAGCAAGAGCGCCTCGGCGAGTTGTTCGAAAAGCGATTAGCCGGACGCCGGCCGATCGATACCAACATCTCCGATCTCTTCTTCAATACCGATGTCAGCGACGCCGCGATGCATGAGAACGGGGAGTTCGTCGGCTATGACGAGCGCAAGCTCGAAGACGAGGCCAAGATGTTCTTGGCTTCTCTGGCCCGGCTCAATGTTGCGGTGCCGAGCGCGGAGGATCTGATCCTGGATTATTACGCGAGGATTTGAGGCCTATGGCGACCGTAAAGAAGGGGACGCTAACCGCGTCCCCTCAGTGGTGGAAACACCTTCGTTGGGTTAAGCGGCAGTTCTGGAAACGCGAACGCCGCGCGGCCAAGAAGGATGCCGCGCGGCGCGTTATTGAGTAGCTAGCCCGACCGAGCCAGATCGTGCCCCATCTTGCCACGCCGGCCTTACCAGACCCTTGCTTGTCAGGACATACCTTGCCGCGCCTGCCTCGCCAGACCTCGCCGTGCCGTGCCAAATTGTGTCTCGCCACGCCGATCCACGCCCTGCCGTGCCTTGCCTGCCATGCCTTGCCGTGCCCAGTCTTGCCCAATGCACCCCGCCTGCCTCGCCGTGCCCGGTCTTGCCTAACAAAGCCTTGGGCCGCCTGCCAAGCCCGACGGGCCTTACCCAGTCTCGCCGGCCAAGCCCGACCAATCCGAGCCTTTGCTTACCTTGGCTTGCCTGCCGTGCCCCACCTCACGTTGCCAGACCTGTCCTTGCCATGCTTTGCCTCAACAGGCCTGCCTAACAGCGCCTTGCGCTGCCATGCCTGTCCCGGCCGCACCCTGCCTGCCCGGCCCTGCCTATCATTGCCTAACTCGCCTGCCTCGCCCGACCCGTGCATGCCTTGCCTTGTCGTGCCTGCCTCGCCGCGTCGCGCCTTACCGAGCCTAAACACGCCCATTATTGCCGCGCCTGCCACGACCCGACTCGCGGTGCTACGCCTCTGCTCGCCCTTGCCTGCCTGCCTCTCCAAACCTGTCCCCGCCTTTCCATGCCCCGCCGGCCAAACCTTGCCCCGCCCGGCCAGAACGCACCCTGCCGGACCGGACCTCGCCCCGCCTGCCTTGCCGAGCCCCAAATCGACATGCCATGGTTCTCCTTGCCTGCCGGGCCTAACCTGTCCCGTCCTATCCATACCTCGCCGGCCACGCCACGACCTACCTATCAACACCTGTTGTTGTCTCGCCTGCCTATCCCTGTCGAGCCCGTCCTCGTGTTGCCGCGCCGGCCAAGTCGCGCCTTTCCCCACCTATCCCATCCAAACCCACCCCCGCCGGCCATGCCTCAACCGTCCTTGCCGAGCGCCGCCCGAACATACCTTTCCTTGCCGCGCCTGCCTTGCCGGCCTCGCCCCGCTTCGCCTGTACTCGACGTGACTTGCCGATCCTGCCTCGCCCCGTCTGGCATTGCCAAACCATTCCTCACCATGCCTGCCAAGCCTTACGCTGCCGCAACCCGCCGTTCTCTGCCAAACCAACCATGCCGGCGTTGCCGAGCCCCGATCCGCCAAGCCTGCTCCTGCCGTGCCTGCCCCACCGAACCATGCCAAACTGACCACGCCTGCCATGGCACGCCGTGCCTACTTCTTCCATGCCGGCCTCGCCATGCCTCGCGCTACCCATCCAGGGCGCACCGCACCCAACCTCGCCTGCCGAGCCATATCCCGCCTAGCCATGCCAGATCGTGCCGGACCCGACACCGCACTGCCCGACCGTGCCCCGCCTGCCTTGCCTGACCCAGGCTTGCCAGAACTTGCCGCACCCTGCCTGCCGAGCCTCGGAGGGCCTAGCCCATCCATGCCGCGCCGGGCCTGCCTGACCCCGCCGCCCGTGCCGAGCCACGCCCGATCGCGCCTATCCCCGCCTGCCGAGCCGTACCTCGCCTTGCCTGTCCTGACCACGCCCAACCGTACCTCGCCTGCCGGACCTGTCCGAGCCTGATCCATCCTCGGGCCGCCACGCCTGCCCAGCCGTGCCGAGCCACGCCAGTTCTAGCCTGACCATACCTCGCCTGCCGGACCTTGCCTTGCTGCGCCTAACGATCCCCGATCCGCCTCGCCTGCCGAGCCACGCCTGACCGGACCTACGACACAACACGCCGGGCCTGCCGTGCCTAGCCTGACCTAGACCAGCATTACCAATGTGAAGCCTTGCCTGCGTTGCCGGGCCTAACCGAGCCACGCCAACCCGGCCTGCCGGGCCTTGCCGTGCCATGCGTTGCCTTGCCGAGGCATGCCTTGCCGAGCCTGTGCTCGCCTGCCAGACCTTGCCGAGCACCATCATGCCCTAACGCACCGCGCCTGCCGAACCTCGCCTGACGCCGCCGTGCCCCACGTCACCGATACAAGCCACACCTGCCAAGCCGCGCCCTGTGCTGCCATGCCGTGCCCCGCGCTGTCATACCTTGCCGGGCCTGCCGAGCCTAACCCGGGCGCGCCTTGCCTGACCTAGCCTTGTCTCGCCTGCCAGATCGCGCCTAGCCCTGCCAGATAGGCCTAGCCAACCCACGTCTCGCCTGCCATGCCATACGTTGCCGTGCCTTGCCGAGACGTGCCAAACTAACCACGCCGGCCTAGCAGGACCAAGCCCCGCCTCGCACATGCTTGCCGTGCCATGCCTGCCTCGCCTTACCTAGGCTAGCCTGACCGCGCCGTAACCCGCCTGTCCGCGCCTGCCGAGCCACGCCGGACCACGCACTTTCCCACCCCGCCTCATGCGGCCTAAACTTGCCTGCCTCGCACAGCCCTGCCGTGCCAGAACTGGTCAAGCCCTGCCTGCCGAGCCTTGGCACTTCGAGCCTATCCAGGCCTCGCCTGCGCTGCCAATGCTTGCCGCGCCTAACATGCCCCGCCTGCCTTGCCTAGACTGCCGAACCCCATCCGCCTAGCCTGCCGCGCCAATGCTTACCTCGCCTAGCTATGCCAAGCCTGCCCCTGTCTAGGCTCTGGCGTCTTCCTCGTCATAGGCGTTGATCTCGATTTCGACGCGACGCGCCTCGGAGAGCATGCGTTCGAACGAGGAGACGAGTCCGAATACGGCGGCCAGCTTCATCCCGCGATTGATGCTGCCGACAATGCGGTCAACTTCTTCGCGCAGGATGCCGGTCTTGAGCTTGACGTTCTTCGACGCCCGGATGGTCGGGATGTAGGTCGAGATCACCGCGCGCGGATCGCTTACATAGTATGGCGCGATAATCTTCTGATCCTGATATTCGACGACGAACTTGACCTCGCGGATGATCGCGGCGGCGGTTCGATCCCATTCCTTTTCCGCCGCCTTCTTGAGGTCCCACTCAAATTCATAGTGCAGCGGGTGGTTCGGCGAGCGCGCGGCTTGCCAAACCGAGCGCGGCGTAACCCGGCCCTGGCTGTCTTGAAGGGCGGCAATCGCTGCCGCCCTTCGCTCCATGTTGATTTTCTCTTTCTTAGCCATTTATCGGTCCTTGGATGCGCGCCCGGTGCGCTTGGTTTTCGTGACCTGATCGATCACAGCCGGCGAAGGGACGCCCTTGCGGACGCCATCCGTCGAGGGAACGACCTTCTCGCGGCGCTCGGCTTCGTCGAGGAACCACGTATAAAGTTCGTCGGTATCGACGTCATAGGCGCCGGGATTTTCCAGCGCGTCGAGTTGGGCGCCGCGTCCCATGCCCCGGATGATGCGCTGATAGTCGCTCGACGACGGATCGACGATGTCGAAACGGCCATGAGTGCCGCCCTTCTGCGGACGCCAATCGCCAAGACCGACGATGACGCCGGCCGCCGCGAAGAGATTGACGACTTGGTTCTGCTTCACCAGCGTCTCGACAAAGCCGATGTCGACCTCGCAGGCCCATTCCGGGAAGATCGCGCGGGTCCGGACGTCCGGCGTCCTGGCAATATCGCTCGACCGCGTCATTGCCATGTACATTTGCGGCACGCCATAGAGATTGATCTGTGTCGACTTGACCGAGACCAGCCGCAGGATTTGCGCCTTGGTTGCACCTGGCAGATCGAGTGCCGCGCTCGCAATGGCCTTGGTAAAGGCGCCGGAGGGCAGGTGGATCGCGGCGGCCTGCCGCTGATCGCGGTTGCGATAGACGCTCTCGCGAAATTCCATCAGCGGATCATGCTTGAGATTGTCGGCCTTCTCGGCCGCATTGGCGCGGCCCTTCGGGAAGAGCAACTGTTCCCAAGCCTTTTTCGGGAAACGATGCATGATCAACGGCGATGTCCCGACCAGATGGCATTTGATCGAGGCCATCCGGACCGGCGTGATGTCGATCATTTCTTCCGTTGTAATCTTCTTCTTAGGCACTTATTCAACTCCTCTGTTGCGGGACTATTCCCGCGCTTCGATTTGCGCCTCTACGTGCGCCTTGATTTCTTCGGCGAGCCAACCGACCCGACGAAGTCCGAGCTTGATCCGTTTTGGAAACAGGCCGAGGGATTCCAGCCGGTCGATCTGCTTGCGGCGCAGCATGATGCCGTGGTCGCGCAGTTCGGAATACCTCAGGAATTTCTTCACCACGGCCATTTGAATCCGCTGATTTTCTTAAACGTGGTTTGGGCTTCGCCGAACCAATTGACGTCGCGATAGCCTTCCATAGCGCGCGTATAGTTGCGCTGGCGCTGCTCATGGATTTTCGCAGCGAGCGACCATGAACGTTTGCACGCGATGTCATAGTCAAGGTGGCGGACGTACATTGCATTTTGCCGTGCCTTCTCCTCGACATGCTTCGGCACGCCGAACAGTTTGACGTAGCTCCGCGCCATCTCTGCCGCTTTGGTCTCGTCGTCGTCGTAATAATCGGTACTTGCTCGTGCCCCTGCTGTGGCCAGCTCGCTGCCCATTCGCGTCAAGGCAAGTTGCTGGTCTTCAAGCGCAGCCTTCGCGGCCAGCGGCGCAGATGCCGTGCCAACCCCGAGCAACGCCATGAAGCGCCTACGGCCGATCATCGAAGCTCCATTCCGAGCGCTTGACCGACTGCGTCACCATACTTGCGCACCGCATAGATCACGGTGGCATGGTTGCGACGAAACACCCGGCCGATGCCCTTCAATGAATTGCGCTTCTCAATCGGCATTTCGAGCGAGATCACGCGCGCGAATGCCATCAATTGCTGCCGGATATTAGCCAATTTCGCATCTCGATTGGGCGATTGCAGCGCCGCGATAAAGCCGTCGATCTTGCGCTTCTCTTCCGCGCGCGGATCGAAATGAGCCGCGCCGACCAAGAGCGCGACGCGACAACGATTTTCGCCGGGATGGAGCCGGCAATAGGCGTAATAGGAGAGGGCGGCCCGGCGAAACTTCTCTTGTGCGCCCTCGTCGAACGACGTGACGACCTTGAAATCCCGCGCAGCCCAAATAATGGTCTGCATTTCCGCGACCGTGGCAATTTCATTCATCTGGCTAACCCCTTTTAAGTTCGCGCCTCTTGGAGCGCTTCATCGATGCCGGCGAAAGCGACGTCGCCGCCAACATCGGCCAATCCTGCCAAACGCTCGGCCAGCTTTGGCGTGACGTCCTTGGCGCGATCAAAGCCGATATGCCTCTCTTCGCTGTCTTCCATTTCCTGCCGGGTATGGATGCCGAACAGGATGTCAGGGCAGTAGCGCCGCGCCCATCGCACCGTCGCCATATAGAAAAGCTGCTGATCGGCGTCGGTCTTCCAAAGCGGCGAGTTCTTCGGGCTGATCTTGCCGAGCGGCGGCGTTGTATATTCGAGCGGATCAAGCTCGCCCTTGAAGTGCCCGGTAATGGTGCATGTCCGGGTGCCGTTCTCGATATCGCCGTCATAGGTCGGGCGCAGCCGAAACTTGAGCGGCGCAAACTTCTCGACGACGGCATGAATCACCTGCGACTCAAAGCAAAGAACGTCATTGATGACGTGGCAGCGCTGCGCCAGCATGAACGGCGAGAAATCCCAACGCGTCGCCAGATCGAGCACGGCCAAGCACATTCCGACATTGTCGCGCAAATGCTTGGAGACCGCGTGCGTTGCCCGCGCCATATACTTGGCGTAGTCGACCGATTGCGCCCAGTTCGCCAAGGTGACGCCGGAGCCCGTAACCTCGATGGATTTTGCGGCTTCGCGGGCATCATTCTCGCGGACCTCGACGAAAGCCGGGTCTTGCGTCAGGAACCGATCATCGCCCGTGAACTGAAATAGCTTTTTGCGGATGTTCGGCGTCAGTTCATAGGAACCCATGCATAGATCGGCGACCGTGGCCGGGGACAAGTTCATTGCCACCGCCGCCGCAGCTTCGCTCTTTCCCTTCTCTCGAATGAAATCCGAAAGTATTTTCCCTAGTTCTTGCGCGGTGTCAGCCATTGCTTGTTTTCTTCTGCTTCACGACGGCCTCAAGGCCGAGCTTGACGAGATGCCGGACGGCGGCCGAGGTCGAGGGAACGACCGGTTGCGCCTCGCGCCAGACCAAAAGCTCCTGCCATTCCTCGTCTTCGAAACGGACTCCAACGGTGGTGTAGGATTTCGGCATCAAGCGGTTTCTTTCTTTTCTCGATGAACGCTAAGCACGATCCATTCGGCAGAATGGGTTTTTTCGAACTCAGCCCGAACTTGGGCGCTTCCAAAAGTCAGCGGTATAAAACCCGCAAAACCTTTCGGGACCTCGACTCTAACCAGTTCGAGTCTCGGCCCTGGAATGCCTTTGTTCTCCAAAAGAATGGGGGTCGCTATTTCCAGCGATGCGGAAATCACTGCTTCGAAGCTGGGATATCGTCTGGACTTGAGACGATTCAAAAGCGGCCGCCATTTCAAATCCTGAAGTTTTATAGATACATGCCCATCCTTAGCGTCAGTTCTCATTTTCAAGCCGCTTCCTTCAATTCGACTTCGAGACGGGCATCGATCCGCTCGCGCGCCACCTGCGACATGCGCAGGAAACTTGCGTCCTCGACGTCGCCGGGACCGGGCCAAGATTTCGCGGTGAAGCAGGTTTGGAAGGTGCGAAGCGCCACGCGATTGCACTTGGCGCCGCGCGCGATGTCCTCGTCATCGAGCGTTGAAACGAGCGTACAAAACGGCCGGTTCTTCTCGACCCATACCAGCGAGAAGGAATTGACTTCCATGTCGATGGCCAGCGCACCTTCAAGGACGAGGGCGCCTTGCATGATGTAGCCGTAACCATATTGCGGATCGAGCGCGCGCTGGACGTCGACATGATCGACGCTTTCGGTGCTCTTGAGGTCGGAATAGTCTCCGCTCGACGTCGGGATGCAGTCCGGCCGGGCCTTGAGCCAGACGCCGGTTTCCTTGTCGCGCCAGAACATCGAATGTTCGATCAGCCCGTCCAGGATGCCGCGCCGATAGAGCGCATTCTTGGTCAGCGCTGCCGCCATGCCGCGAATGGCCTCGACCTGATCCGGGCTTAATGTGGTCCGGCCTTCGGCCTTGCGAGAGGCGATCCACGCCTTGCAGGATTTATTGTTGCCGTGCCACGCCTTGCCATCCGGCGCGATCTCGGGCCGCACCGCGAAGTGTTTCGAAAAGCCGGGCTCGCGGCAGATCAGATGATGCGCAGCGCGGCCGAGAATGAAGGCCTCGTTATCGTCATCGGATTTGTCGCGGTTCGGATTGAACGGCGACTTATCCCAATAGTATGCCGGCGCCTTTTTCCAGAGCAGTCGCAGGCCCGATGACGAGATCGACGGCCCATCGCAGATATCGCCTCGATGGTAGTCGAGCAGCGGCACATGAGCATAAAGGCCGGGCACGCTGATGCGCTGGCCATCCCAAGGAATGACCTTCATTCGCGCGATCCGTCATGCTGGCTGGACATCTTGTATTCCCGGAACCGTAAGCCAATGTGTTAAGTTGGCTTAACAGTCGGGAAACTGCCACTATGAGAATAACTCTGTCAACGGCCCTCGGGCCAGTTCGGGTTACGAGAGTGTTAGCAGAATCAAAAAAGGCGCCCAACCCGGGGCGCCTCGGACGAAAGTAACCTTAACGGATCACGGTTTCGGCTTGCGCTTTTTTCGCAGGCCCTTGGGCATCCGGCCCTTGTAGTTGACCAGCCAATCGAGGCTGACATCGGTCAGCTTGGCAAATTCCATGATCGGCCGGAGGCTCGGGCTTTGAACCGTGCCGTTTTCCCATTGGTGGAATTGTATCCGACTTACACCAACGCGGATAGCGGTCTCGGTTACGGTCAACTCGCGCGCCTCGCGAAGAGCGCGCACGCGATCACCGAAGGTTTCAAGTTTTGGCTCGTCGGGTGCTGGCTGCATGGCGGTTCCCAAATTTCGGTGTTGAGGAGGCACTGATATTCCTCGTCAGGGGTGTAAAGTTGGCTTAACACTTGCCCGTATCGATCAAGGATTTGGAAATGATCAAAGACAAGGGCGAGGACAATCCGGTCCTCGTCGCGATCCGCAACGAACGCGGCTTGGCGACGAAGCTAGGCAACCTCGTCGGGATCAGCCGGTCGGCGGTCTGGATGTGGCGCCGGGTACCACCGGGACACGTTCTTGCCGTTGCCAAATTCATGAAGCTGCACCCGCATGAGGTCTGTCCTGACTTGTATCCGCCGCCCCGCAGAGCCAAGGCGAATACCCGCATTGCGGCCTCTAATCGTTAGGTTCGCGCACGCGGTTTGTCAAGTTTCCCTTACTGTTTGAGATCATGAATAAGCCGCAAAAAATCATCTTCGGCGCAACGGGCTGGCCCCCGCAAGCCGTTGAAATGCTGAAGAAGATGCGCGACGAGCGCGCGAGCTTGCAAAAAATTGCGGACGAATTGGGGATAACGCGCAGCATGGTAAGTGGAAAAGTCAGGCGTCTAAGGCTTCCCGAGCTTCCGGCGCAACCGAATCTAATCAAGCAGAAACGGAAGCGCGGCGTAACCGGTCCGCGCCCGCAATCGATGCCAGCGATCGAGACCAAGCCTACGCCGCCCGTGATGCCGCCGCCCTGCGACCCCGTGCCGCTCCTTAAGCTCAAATCGTACCAATGCCGATCTGTCGTTGCAGAGCGCGACAAGGACGGCCTTGCGATGTGCTGCGCACGCCAAGTCACCATGAAATTGAACGGGGCGCCTTCGGCGTGGTGCCTCGAACATTATCGAAGCTACGTCGACCTTTACAGAATGGAACGAAGCCATGGCTAAACCCGCCCACGCCTCCAACGATTTCGATCCCGTAGTTGTCAATCATCTGCTCGCCAAAATCGATGGCTTGGACAAGGACAAGTCATCCGAGCATGCGAGCTACATGAGCAAAGTCCGGAACATCCTCGAAAGCCAGAAGGCGGTTTACGACGAGGGCAAAGCCGCCGGCATCCCGGCCAAGGAATTGCGAACCCTCGTCAAGATCAGGCACGCCGAACGCAAGGCCGCCTCGCTTTACGAGGAACTAGAGCCGGATCAGCAGCACATTCTCGCGATGCTGGCCGCGACCGAGAAGGTCGCCGACCTGCCGCTATGGCGAGCATCCGCCAAGTCGGTCCCGGGCTGGGATGTCGCGCGCAGCGGGCAGCATCCTTCGCCGATGTTCGAAGGCGAGACCGACAACACCAAGCACGCCAATTTCAAGCAGCTCTGATGAATGGCTTACAGCGGGCAAATCCTGGCGCTCGACTTGGCGCGCGTGACCGGATGGGCGCTCGGGCGTCCTGGCGAGATGCCGCGCTCGGGCTCCGTGACGCTGGCCAAGGAAGGCGCCTCGATGGCGGCGGTCCTTTCCGCCTGCCGGCGCTGGCTCGACGAAGGCCTGACCGGCAACCCGACCATTCAACTCGTCGTCTTCGAGGCGCCGCTCGATCCGAGCTGGATCAAGGGCAAGACCACCATCGGAACGATCCGGCAACAAATCGGCCTCTGCGGCGTGGTCGAGGAACTGCTTTATACGAGGGGAGGCTATGACGTTCGAGAAGCCCGCGTTGCAGATGTTCGGAACCACTTTCTCGGCAGCAATAAGCATAAGCGCGAGATCGCGAAGCAGTACACGATCACAGCTTGCCATGCGCGCGGCTGGGACCCGACCGACGACAACGCGGCCGATGCACTCGCGCTTTGGGATTATCAAGCAACTTTGCTCGGGCAAGCAGGCCATCATGGTCGATTGGTACAAGCATGACATCCCGGATTGGATGGACGCAACCGAGGACCTCGATGCGGAATGCTATCGCACGTACCATGTTCTGGTCCAACTGATCATGGTCAACGAAAAGCCGATCAGAAACAACGAGCGCGGCATCTCCGGACGCTGCCGGCAAAGCCTGCGGACCTATCGACGCGTCATCAAAGAACTCGTCGAGCGGCAACTTATCGCCGTTGAATCGGGACGGATCGCCAATGTTCGGGCGTCAATCGAACTAAAACAGATCAATGAAAACCGAATCAACGCCGCTAAGGGCGGAAAGGCGTCCCGCAAGTCCTTGAAAAACAAGGATGCAGATCAAGCGACGCTCCAAAAAAAAGAAAGCCTATTAGACAAGACTAGAGAAGAGAAGACATCCGGCGCTAACGCGCCGCGCGATCCGCGCACGCGGCTCTTTAACGAGGGCCTCGCGACGCTCGCCAAGATCACCGGCAAAGGTCCCGATGCCTGCCGCTCCTTTGTCGGCAAGTGCCTCAAGGCGGCGGGCGATGACGCCGTCATCGTCCTTGGCCTGATCGAAGATGCCGCCAGAAATCAAACCGCAAACCCGTCAGCATGGATTGCTGCTCGTATCAAATCTCCGGAGTTTCCAAATGGAAAAGCTGACCGTCCCGGGAGTCTTGTCGACTCCATCAAGCGAGAACTTGATGCCCTCCAAGGCGAGGAGGATTCTGATTCTTCAATGTACCCTGGCCATATTCACCGCTTACCGCCTTGATCAATACGGCAGCGCGGATCACGCGGAAGGCTTCAAGGCCAACTTAAAGGCCGTGCTCGGGCAGTATCCCGACGAGGTCATCATCCACATCAGCGATCCCCGGACCGGGGTCCAGCGCGCCAATGACTGGCCACCATCGATCAACAAGATCGTTTGCGCGTGCGAGGTGCAGATGCAGCACATGGCCAAGCTGGCGCGTTTGCGGACTCCACCAAAGCGAGCCGAGCCGAAGCTTTTGGAAACGCCGCGCGAAAATCGTCCGTCTCTTGAGGAGCTAAAGGCCAAGTATGGCGAGAACTGGGGACTCGCGCTGGCACCTATGACGGCCAAGAAGCCGTCGCTTCGGACAAAAAGCTGGGCAGAAGTGATCGCCGAATATCGATCCAATCCCGAGCGCCTCACGCGGCTGATGCGCGTTGCCGATGATTACGCCGCTGATCGCGGAGAGGCGCCAGCATGAGATCGCTCGACCTGTTTTCCTGTCTAGGTTTCCACGCGATCGGGTTTGAACGCGCGGGCATCTCGACGATTGCGTTCTGCGAACTCAAGGAGGATCGGCGCACGCTGTTGCGCCATCAATTCCCGGAGACGCCTATCCATGACGACGTCCGGACCCTGCGCGCCATCCCGGCCGCCGATATCGTCATCGGCGGCCCGCCATGCCAGCGAACCAGCGTTGCCGCCGCAATTCATGGTTATCGCGATGGCGAAAGCCTGTGGCCATACATGCTGCATATCGGACTTTGCAGCGGCGCAACCTGGTTTGTCGTGGAGCACCCGCCGGGAAACGCGACGTGGGAAACTGAAGTCTGTTGCAGCCTTTCCAACGCTGGCCGAAACGTCGCCCGATTTGAGTTCGGCGCTTGCGACGTTGGTGCGCCTTATCTTCGCAGGCGCGTATTCTTGGTTGCCTGCACCAGCTTGCCGCGATTGGAGATCGCCGGGCAGTCGATCGCACGCGCGGTTGACGCGACCAAGAGGGCAGCAAATGCCCGAGGTGATTGGGACGCGGATCAGCTCGCATCTCTACGCGTGGATGCTCGGTCTGCCGGCGAACAGATTGCCGCCCTTAGCCGCGCCCGCATCGAGCGGATCGAAGCGCTAGGCGATAGCAATCCTCCTCATATGGCCGAAGCGATCGGCCGCGCACTTGTTGAGGCTGTTTCATGAAAGACAATGTCATCAGAAAAACAGACAGGCGACTGCCGAACTATTACAAGGCGGTCTGCCCGGAATGCGGCCATCCTATCCCGGCCGATGAGGTCGCGGCCGAATTGTCGCCGATGCAGCGCAAGCTTTACGAGATCGTGCGCCGCGCTGGCGTCGCCGGCATTAGCGCGCGCGAAATTCTTGTCGAGCTTTACGCCCATGATCCCAGCGGCGGCCCGACCGGGACAAACATCGTTTCGGTATTCGCGCACTACGCCAATGTGCGTCTTAAAAAAAGAGGATTGGAGATCACCGCGCGGCGCGGCCCGTGGCCCCTTTGGCGGCTACTGCCCTACGCCCGCGAGTCGGAACTCGGGGACCAATAACGAGGAGCGATAATGGAGTCGAATAAATCTTACCCACGCGATGACGTCGAACAAAGACGCGCGCGTGTCGAGGCGGCGTTGCGGGCCGAGCCGAGAAAATCGGCCGCCGAGGTCGCGCGCGACTTGGGCGTTAGCCGCGATGTCACGCAAAAGATACGGCGCCGGATCATGGCCGGCGAGAACACGCGCGACCGCCGCACCATCGTCATTCCCGAGGGCAAGCTCCTTTCGGAACTCTGCCATGAGGGGATGCAGCTCGAAGAAAGCGGCATCGCCGCCGATGAAGCGGCCGGCAAGATCGGCATCAATCGCCGCGTCTATCGCGCGGCTCGCGACATCGTCCAGTTGGCCGCCAACCCTGGCCTCGGTGCGGCCGATAAGGCGCGGGCGATGGAGGCGCTTGCGGCCATGGATGAGAGCCGCCGGCTCTATGCCATTCGCGAAAGTGTCGAGGACCTGATCGTCAAGATGTGGGGCGGCAAGCGCGGCGCGCCGCATAACAGCGGTCGCCTTGAGCGAATCGTCGAGAATTACATGCATGCAGTCGTCGTTTTTGCCGAAGGCGCCCAACGCATCTCAACCTTGTCCGTGCCGTTCCTGGCCGACTCGGATCGGGCGAGAGCGCGGGCGGAACTGAAACGCGCCAAGAGCGCAACGGAAGACGCAATCAAGCGTCTAAGGGGAGTCTGATGGATAAAAGCATTCTTAAGAGGTTTACTGAGGATTTGTTGCCGGTTGGCGTTCTTGAAGTCGTCTGGCCGGACGCGCAACAGCCGTTTGTTCCGCGCCATGCCAAGACCATTGCCGAGAAATTCGATTGGGAATTGATCGGCATGTGCTTTGTGTGCGGTCCGTTCAAGACCGGCAAATATCACATCATCGACGGCCAGCACCGCAAGGACGCGGTCTTCAAGAAGTTTGGCGCCGATGAAACGATTCCGTGCCGCGTCTATCCGGCACTCGATAAGGCGCACGCTGCTTGGCTCTTCAACCAGATCAATGACCAGCGCCGCCGGCCGCGCAAGATCGACCTGTTCCGGACTGCCGTCACCTCGGGAAGCGAGCCGGAAGCCTCGATTGCCAAGGTTGTCAAATCGGTTGGGATGACGGTCGGTCCGAGCGGCATCATGGGCGTTGGCGCGCTGATCAACGTCTTCAAGCTGGGCGGCGCCTCCTTGCTCGGGCAATCGCTTGTTTCGATTCGCGAGGCATGGGGCACCGATATCGCCAAGACGGCCGATGCCAGCGTCATTCGAATCTTCGCGGGCTTCTTGCATGCCTACGGGGACGCGGACATGGGCCGTCTCGTTAGCGTAATCGCCAAGCAATATACGCTCGGCCGCTTCCTCGGGACCGTCAAAAGCATCAGCGATATGCAGCGGGTTTCGACCACGGAAGCCGGCATTGCGATGCTTGTCCGGACGTACAATACCGGCCTGCGGGTCGGCAAAGGGCGGCTCGCGGACTACTAAAAACATCACCGGCAAGCGTCAGTTGAGTTGACGCTTGCCGGTTGCAAATGCGATTATATGCCATTGATTTGGAGAATACCCCAATGGCATATCGAAAGACCGCGCTTGTTCTGGTCAAGATGAAGGCCAAGAAAGAAGCGATTGTAGCTGCTACCATCGACGTGATCGCCAAGGTTGGCGTCGATGCACTCATGACCGAAGATATCGCGAAGCGCGCCGATGTCTCGACTGGGACGCTTTACAAATACTTCCCCGACAAAACCGAAATCGTTGCCGCCGCCACCGCGCATGTCCTAGAGGAACATATCCGCGCGATCCGCGCCGCCGAATCCGAGACGCGCGATATGTTCGGAACAAACTCGTCTCGTCTCGGCCTGTCCTGCCTCGCCGCCGGCATTGCCGCGTTTTCTGGAAGTCTTGACCAGCCGCGCCTTGTCGCGGCCATGCTCGACTCGCCGTTCTATTGCGAAGGCATCAAGAACGAATTGGCGGAACTGATCCACCATGCATTCGCGATCAAAGACCGGGGTCTTTCTGCGCGCGTCGTGATCGGTATCGTGCATGCGGTTTGGAGCATCCACGGGAGCGGCGCGAAACCAGCCGCGCTTGCGGTCTCTTATTCGCTGCGGAGCTTGGGAGCCAAGGACAACGAAATCAATGTAGCGATGGCCGCGCTATGAAAGAGATGGCCCCCCTCATTCCTATCATCGTTGCCGCCTGCATTTGCGCCTGCTTCGCGGTCATTGCGTTAGGGCTCGCAATGCTAGGCGGTATCGCATACCTGATATTCAGGGCGGATAGTTGCCTATCATGCCGCGCCGGGCTGCAACTCCCAAAAGACCGCAAGGCCGCCCATATCCCGAATCCTGATCCGGATATGCCGACCAGCGCGTAGCATCGCGCGGTGCTCCTTGACGTTACGGGGGAGCACCGCGCCGAGCTTGAACGCCAAATCCCAAGACATCAGCAATTCCATTGCGCAAGGCTAAGGCGCCTTGCGTGGCGCGGCAATCTTCCGCTTTGCTAGCTGCTCCTGCGCCCAAGCTTGCGCAGAGACGTAATCGCGGTATTCGCAATTCGTCTCGATTTCGCCGGCAAGACGCGTGCCCAAAGCCTCGTTAATCGCCTCAAGGCGCCGCGTAGTAAGATTTGTCACTTTCTCCTCCCTTTGAGCTTTTGCGCGCAACCAACGCACCACGCGCCAATAGAGCCGTTGCGGCGGACCCATACGCGCAATGCGCCCGGTTCCTGCATAATGTCGCACTTGCCGCAACGGAAATCGGTCTCATGAGTCCAGATTTCGAGATCGGCGCGCAAGCCGGCGGGGCGCGTCGGTTCCTTCTTCTTGATCGAGAGCAGCGCCTCGTTCCACGCGCTCTTAAGATAGGCTGCGCGCGCGCTCTGCGGTCGCAAACCGTGCGACCAGTAATTCATGACCTGTGGAGAAACGCCGGCCAAGGCTGCCGCTTCGGCTTTTGTGACCATGCCGGCCATTAAGAGCTTTAAGGCCGCTTCTTTCGTGCTATTGTCCGGTGTCATCGTCATGTTGCTCTCGTACCCTCGTGTTCAATGTGACCTTGACAAAGGCCCCGGGGGCGTCACCCCCCGGGGCCGCACTTTTTTAGACCGTGCCAATCAAGAGCAGGTACGCGGCTATGACAACCCAAAACGCGTAATTGCTGATGACCGGTATATCGATGAATACCGCGACCACGGCCAAGATCAGCAGCGCCATCGAAACCATAAAACCGAAACGCACTAGAAAAACGCCAGAACAATCGCGCAAAACGCGGTTACGCCAACAAAACAAATGAACCCGCATAGGCAGTAAAGCATCATCATCCTATTCCCCCTTTGGTGCTGACGGCCATCGTCAGGGGCGGTTTCAGCGCCCTATGCCCGGGAACGGCCTCGGGCATTTCGGCCTATTCGTTCGCCGCGTCGATCAACGCTTGTCCAAATTCACGAGCCTCATCGAATGTCAGCGCGACACTGACATATTCCTTGATGCGCCTGATCTGGACCATGACGTCTTCGGGCGAATTGCGGTAACAACGGACCGCGTTTTGCGATGTCATCCCATCGCGGACAATGGTGCGATTGGGCGCATGTCGCGTTGCTATGATCTTGGCCATGCTTTGACTCCTTCTTAGCCGTATTGTGCACTTAAAGGTTAATATCCGATTTACGCTAGTGTTCGCTCGGCAGCAAGATCACGCTACCCTCAACCCAAATCGTCACCTCGTCCAAGGGGAAGTCCGTAAACGTGATTTGCTCGGCATGCACCACGATGTTGTTGCCGTCCTCGCATGTCAGAGTGGCGCCGTTGCCGACAACCATCAGCCGCCACACTTGGAAATCTTCGGCCCTGATTGTCGGGAGCAATTGCAACGAGGCGATCTTATCGATCAGCCAAAAGCATTCGCCTTTCGTCGCCAGATATTTGATGCCGTCAGTAAAGAGAACATTACGCATCAGGCCATGCCGATACCAATTCTCGGTTCCGGTAAAGTGCGCCAAATCTTCGGCGCGCAATTTTACGTTCATAAGAAATCCCTCGTTTGCTGTTGCTGACGGCCATCGTCAGGCCCCGCCTTACGGGACTACGCGCGAGTCCGACTCGCGCGTTTCGGCCTATTTCTTCGGATTAGCGTAGAGCGTCACTAGATGCGCGCCGCGCGCACTGCGCAAAGCCACATGGGCCGCGTTGCCATTGAACCACCATGCGCCGTGTGCGCGATCAAAGGCCTTGCGGTAGCGAAAGGGCAAGGCCGCGCGGACTTCTTGATTGTTCGGGCGATAGGGCTTGCCGTCGACATAGAAACCGACAACGCCAGCTTCTACGCCACTAACAGCAAAGCCTTTGAAGGTTTCGCCTGTGATATCGAATTTGACCATATCTAACCCTCGCTTGTCCCCGTCACAGGGCAGAGTCGCATGATTGCGCCTCCTAACGCCTTAAAGCGGGTAGCCTTGCGGCGCCCGCCATAAAGCCAATGTCGAGGCTCTAGTAATTCATCGCCTCTGCCGAGAAATCGCGCTGGCGCGCCTCGCGGTGATACCAGCGCGGGTATCGGTATCCGTCGAAAAGGTTTTCGCGCAATTGGTCGACGCGGCAGAGCATTTCGCCGCTTCGAATCATGCGGCCATCGCAATCCCGGCCATCTGTATGCCATTGGCAAACGACCGTGCGCCCGTCGAAAGAGTACTCTTCCGATGTCCGCGAATAGCCCTCATCCGTTGCCCCGCCGTAGCTGTGGCCAAGGCTCTGCCCCTTGTTGAGCTTGATCCGAACCGGACTGCCCTTATGGTCAACCCAAAAACGCGCCTGTAATTTTGTCATTTTAAAACCCTCGTTTGTCCCGCCGTTCACGCGGGCGAAGCGGCATGATTGCCCTTCTAATGCCTTAAGGCAGGTAACCCGAAGGTGCCTGCCCCAAGGTCTATATCGAGATCGGCCTACATGCCGATTGTGTGCGGCGCGCCAAAGATCGAAACGCAGGCGCGCGGGTTGCGGTCGCGCGGATCATAGCTAACGCGGCCCGTTGCGCCGCACTGATCAGGCGCCTTGATCGCCAGATGCCAGCGATAGAGGTATTCGCGCGCGGCGGCATCTTCGATCGTCTGGCCAAGGCTAATCCGATAAGCCAGACGAATGGCGGTATCCATTCCGGGGACGCGCGGAGGAACGGTCCCGTTGCAGTAGCGGCGGAAAAGAGCAAAGGCGGCATCAGCGGCAGGCTTGTGAGCCTGATAGGCCGCTGCGGCGATCTTGAAAGCTGACATTGGATACCCTCTCGATTTGCTGATGGTCATCATCAGGCCCGGCCTAACCGGACTACGGCGCAACGAGGCGCCGTTTCGACCTTTAGTCGTCAGCGGCGGTTGTTTTTTGCGCGGCATCAAGCTGGTCGCGCAAGTCGGAAACGCCATACTCAAGAGCGCGGAAGATCGGCGCCAAACCTCCTTTCGTCCAATCGGAATCAGCGAAAAAGTTAAAGACATGACGCGGAGGAACGCGCCGCGCTTCGCGGATGTGACACGGCTCAACCCATCGGATATGCGCACTAGAGAAAGCCAGCGTGGCAACGGCTAGCTCAACGTAAACCTTGCCCTCGCAGGTGACGCGGCCAATCGCGCGGCCGATATGGTGCTGGTTATCGATTTCAAAGCTAACCCAAAAGCCGCGCTTGCAATGGCCAAGGCCGAAACCAAGCGTGGTTGCGTTCGGGCACGGGACCTTGACGTCATCTCGAATGCAGTCCGTGCGGGTTAGCGATGTTACAATCGGCTGTTTCATGATCTTCCCCTTGTTACTGATGGTCATCATCAGATGCCGCCTCACGGCATGACGCGGCTTGCGCCGCGTTTCGACCTAGGCCGCTAATTCCTCCTCCGAGGCTGGCGCCTCGATTGCCCGACTCCGCAAAAACTCTGCGGCCTTGCTCGCCTTCGAGGCGGCTGTGACAATCGCCCGGCTATCGTCCTTTAAAAGCTTGATCCAACCCGCGAGATAAGCGGCGTTGCTCGGTTCATTGTTGAAACCAAATTCAGCGTTCAAGAACGCTGCGCCCATCTCGGCAACCAACTCCTCTGCCGCGTAGGCCTGCGTTCCAAACCGGCCAGAGAAATCCCGGTCAAGCCGCTTCTTGTGGCCAGTCCAATGGATCAACTCGTGAAACGCGGTCGAATAGAAGGTCGGGCACGACTTGAAGGCCTCGAAAGGCGGCATGCTAACGAAGTCTCTTGAGGGGATGTAGCAAGGCTTGCCGACGCCTTCCCGGAAATCGGCGCCCGTCGACCGAATGAAATCATCGGCCAAGGCCTCGCGCGCGTCTTTGTTCTGCGGCGCGACAATCTCGCCATGAAAGACTTGTTCGGGTAGGCCATCGCACTGCGCCACGTTGAAAACGGTATATTCCCGGATCATGGGGATTTGCTTATCTTCGCCCGACGACTTGTCTTTGACGATAAGCGGCTTGAAGAAATAGACCTTGCGGCCATGTTCGCCCTTTCGGACGTTGCCGCCGCAGGCCTTGGCTTGATTGAAAGTCAGGTATCGCGGCTTGCCGTGCCCATCTTCGAGAGCAAGCCAAAAGAGCAGAACGTTGATACCGGAATAGGGGCGATTTGAAATCGCATTCATCGGAACAGGCGCCGAACCGGTTTTCCAGTCTTGCGACCACGGAATGACTCCCGCTTCCATCTGCGCCACAATGCGCGCGGTTACTTCCTGATAAAGATCACGTTTCATGGTGTACCCTCGTTTGCCCCGTCATAGGGCCGATCAGCCTGATTGCCTCTCTACTGCCTTAAGCCGGGAAGGCCTTTCGGGCCGCCCGGCGTTAAGACCATGTCGAGAGGATTAATCCTCCGCGTATGCCGACTCGATCCGTTCGCCCGTGTGCTCGCAATGCAAAGTGGGGTTTTCCCAATTGGTCTCAACCATGGTCACATGCCAATCGGTCGAGCCGCCGCGATAGGCGAGGACCGAAGCGACGACCTGACGCCACTCCGCGCGGACCGCTTCGAACGAGAGGACTGCGCCGTCAGTGCAAACGAAATAAAGCGGATAGCCGCCCGGCCAAGCATATTTGCCGTTTCGAAGCGCGGCCTTGATGTCCTTAAGCGTCATAGATTTTTCTCCTCGTTATCCCGCCCGGCCATCGGGCAAGCCTCCTACTGCCTTAAGCCGGGTAGCCCGAAGGCGCCCGGCATTAAGACCATTTCGAGATCGGCTAGAAAGAACGGGATTGGTTCTTGGCAACCTCGCAGGAAACGACGCGATAGAAGGCAACGCCTAGCTTGCCGGCTTCCAGAATGAAAAGGCCGCTAAAGCCATCGGAAATCCGCGCGCGTTCCACGGCTCGCTTGCCAGCCTCGGAAGCATCGGAAGCGAAAAGCCGCATAGAATAATCGCGACCGTTAGCGAGGCGCCGAACCGTAACGATATAGGCTTGGTTTGCCATGATCCCGTTTCCTAGCGAATGGCAGGCAGGCAGGATGCATCGGAAGCGCCGCGAAAGACGCGGGCCGGGTTGCCGATATCGATCACGTCGCAACCCATACGGAGCGCTTGACGCAAGGTGTTAAGCGTCAAGGTCTTTGTCCCGGCAACTGCGGCGAGGCATTCGGCCTGATGGTTGGCGGGATATGCTTTCATCTCGCCAAAGACGTTTCGGAAATGAACTGCGATTTGCATTTGACCCTCGTTTGACGGGTTTATCCCGTGGTTCAAAGGGTACTCCGATTTGAGTTTTTTACAATGATAAAAATGGCTTGCGGTGCATAAATGTTAAGCGCGCCTTACGCGCGATCTCGCGAAGCACCTGCCATGTAGATGCAAATGCATCCTAAAGCGTCATCATCATCAATTATTGGCCGCAAATATCAAAGACTTAGGAGGGGGATTGACAGACGATATCGCGCGCCTTCCATCTCGCGCGCGGCCTCCCCGATCTAGCAACCAAGCAACGGCTTGCCATGCCGGCTAGAGGCACCTTAAGCCGGCTAGATGCCAAGGCTCGACAACATCAGACACGAACGTTTCGCCCGGGAATACATCAAAACAGGCGTCGGCGCGCAAGCGTACCTCAAAGCCGGCTATCACCCGTCGACACGAAACGCCTTAGACGTGAACGCTTGCCGAATGCTAAGGCATCGTAAGGTAGCAAGCCGCATTGCGGAGTTACGGCGCCAGATGACGTACAAAACCAAGATTTCCCTAGAAAGCCTCTTGTCCGACCTTGCCGACGACAGGGCGTTAGCGCGAGAGCTAGGCCAGCCAAGCGCGGCCATCGCGGCCACAACGCTTGCAGCCAAGCTGACAGGCCTCCTAGTCGAGAGGAAGGAAAGCGGCGCGCCAGGTGACTTCGCAGGGCTTACGGCAGAGCAGGCTATCGAGCAGGTGCGCAAAGACCATGGCGAAGCGAAAGCCGCTGCACTGGCCGCGCTGCTTGAGCAACCGGACACCTCGTTGCCGGATGACATGCCGATACCAGCGTCAGGCGCGCTTAACTAGCATTCGATTGCTAATCGAATGGCCGGGCCGCGATAATCCCTGATAGATCAGCAGCTTAGCCAAGTCTGGCCAAGTCTGGCCGAACGCGCGGGCCTTGGCCGGGCCTTGCACAAGCCTGTCAGCAACTCTTAACAATCGCTTGCCGGCCCTGCCGAGCGGCGCTACCTCTTGCCCGCGTCAGGCCGCTCTGGCGCTAGTGCGGCTCCTCTGATGGCTCGCGCCGTTTCGGGAGGGGAGCCGTACTACCGGGGCGGGGGCCGCAGGCAGCGCGGCCGAATGAAAACGGGTCCCCCTCTCTCTCAGATATGGGACCCATATTTTTGGGGAGGCACCCTTGGAAGACACTCTTTCACATTTTGCCATCCATATCTTGCTTATCTATGCCATCGCCGGTTTCGTCATCGGGCTTCTTATTGCCTCGGCGAAAAACGTCACGGTAACGCTTCGTTCGGGGAGGGTGGTCCCGAGGTGGCTTGTGCGTTTCTGTGCGTTTGTCGTCTGCTTTTTTTTCTGGCCGCTTTTCGCGTTGCAGCTTTTTTTCAGAAAGCTTCCGCAATGAGGGCCATCTATTTGGGCGCCGTTTTTATTGCCGCCTTTAGCGCGGCCTGCCTTCTCCTGGAGGGACCCCTCCGGGGCTTGGTTCCATCGTGCCCGGTTAGTTTCGGGTTCTGCTTGGGGCCGGGCTGATGGGCATTCCTCCCGATCCCTTTATCTGCACCGCCGCGCATCCGTGGGTCCCATCCATCAAGGGCATGGTCCTTCACCCGGATGCCGTCGAGGGGAAGCAGCATGACGGCTGGCCGTCCGGGGACCTCGTTGATTTCCGGTGTCCCCATTGCGGGTATGAGTGGAAAACGGAGCTTCCGCAGTGACGATCCAGCCTTCTCCGGAGCCTCTCATCTGCACCAAGGAGGTTCCCTTTGCTCCGTCGTCCACCGGCCTGTTGATCCTGCATCCCGACGCCTACGCGGTTATCGACATAGCCAATGCCAACCCTGCGTGGGGCCAGCGGCACATGCTTTGCCCGAACTGCGGCTATCGCTGGAGGCCCCGCAATGAATGAGGAGTCAGTGACCGATCTTAAAGTCTGGTGTCCGCGCTGCGGCGGGCAAAGGGCGTCGATCGCGACCCGGCTTTCCGGCATGGAGTGCGGGGTCTGCGACGGCGAGGGGAGAACCGATTTCGGCCGGGCTCGGGCGTGGGCCGAAAAGAATGCCGGCAACATGAGAAAGGTCCGTCTGATGCGGAGGATTCAGGAGTTCGTCGAGAAGCATCTTAATATCATCGCGTTCATCGTTGCCGTTCTTGTCCTCGCCTTCATCGCGGGGATCGTCCTTTTCAAATGGCATTAGTCGTGAAGAAGCATTTGTACCTCGCCCGCGCCTGCATCTTCGTCATCGGATGGGGCTCCGTCTTGAGCGCCATCACCTTCGGCCGGGACGATATGCTTTGGTTCGGCATCGATCTTGTCTGTACTCTCATCGCCGCGCTCTGCGCCTTCATCAATTATCGGACCTACTTTCGGATGGGGTCATGATGCGCGACTTTGATAAAAATCCGTATACGCCTTGCGAAAAACGGATCGCGGAATTTTTCTCCGAGAAGGGAATCGGCGGCGGCGATGATCCGGTCGGCTTTATCATCGCATCGCATCAGGCGCTTGCCGACGATCGCCGTGAGCTTCGGGCGCTAGTCGCGAAGTATGATCGGACCATTAACGAGGTCATTATGGATATCGCGCTTGGCGCGGGCGGGGAGTTCGGCGGATGAAGGGCAGCATGCCGCCGATGAACGTCGAGGCCAAATTGCGCGAGATGTCGGCCGCCTTCGATGTCCCGCCGGGCGCGATCGTCCGCTATCCGCCGTGGTTCGCCGAGATGGCCGGCGCGAACCATCTTGTCGCCTTTCGCGATATCCTCAAGGAGGCCGCCGACGAACTTGAGAGCCGGAGCCGGCTTGCCGGCCGGCTCATGAATAGACTGGCAGGAGATGGATATGGGTAACCACGATGTAGGTCGCGCGATGGCTGCCGGCGCAAAGGCGGTCATGCAGGCGCTCGGGCCGGATAAGCCATCGCCAAGCAAGGCGCTTGGGCTTTTGGATACACTGGCCGAGCCGTTTCACGGCGCTGATGCCGAGTGGGATGATGAGCTTTTCGGGCCGACCCCGCTCGCGCTTCTGATCGCGGCGGCCTTCGACGCGACTGATGACGAGCTTGCAGCTTTGCTCAAGCCGGATGACAACCTTTGGCTTAACGGACCATACCTCCGCTTCTGCGAGCGGTACGGATTCTCCTAATGCCAACGGCGTCTGACGAGCTTCGCGAGAAGATGAAGGGCTACTTCGGCGACGCCATAAGCGACTATTGGCCCGAGCGCTTCCTCAAGAAGATGGGCTGGACGGAGACCAAATGGGTTTGGACCGAGCCGGCCGGCGCCAGCGAAATCTCGGAGAAGGAATGGGACTGCATCAAGTTCCTGATCGACGAATGGGATCACGATTATAAGCCGAGGGCGAAATGACTTTCGCGTGGCAGAGCGGCGGGCGTTTCCGGGCGATGCGGATGATCTGGCCCGAGACGAATTACAACGAGCCGAAGTACGAGCTTGTCAAATGGCGCAAGCCCTCCATTCGAAGAATGCCGAGGGTCTGGCTCTTCTCGCCTTGTCGCGGCGAGAGCCGCATCGAGAGCGACCGCGAGCAAAGGAAGCGCTTCCCCGGCCTAACCGGGCACTGGCCGCATAATCGCAAAAAACGGAGGGTAAAATGAGCGTGGATATATCTGAAATTGTCGATAAGATTGCCAAGCTCCCTAAGGGTGCACTTCTGCGGACGGTCGATACGACACAGCCATCGAGCAAGAAGGAGTTTGACGAGGCCTTCTACGTCAAGCTCGGGCCGACGCCGGCTTTCCCAAGGGGATAGGATGCGGCCGGGTTATCACTGGCGACATCCGAAGATCGTTGCCGAGCCAGTTCGCAATACGAGACGCTGTCTCGATTGCCGGGCGTCGATCTCTGTATGGGGCGGCAGAAAACGATGCATAGACTGCGCGGCACAAGAATGCCGCGCGAAGGAAGCGGAGGGCATCGAAAGGAGAAAAGCAAATGATCGCCGACAAGAAAGCGAGGCAACGGAAGAGGCATAGAATCCTTCAAGGCGCCTATGAGGCGCTCCGCGCCGTGCGCGGCGATCCCGATGCGCTCGCCGGCATCAAGGTGACTCCATCCTGCGGATGCGTTTTCTGCGATCTCAATTTGCCGCCGGACGAGGACGGCATGCACCGGGACAAGACCCGGGAAATAAAATGCACAAGGGAGGCAACATGACCGAGGAAGACGGCAAAGCCTGCAACGCGGCTGCCCAAGAAATCGTCGATAAATATTTCAACAAGCTTGGGCTCTCGCAGCTCGGGGTAACCATGGCCGAGGTCGTCGCGCGCATGGTCTTCATGTATCCGCCGCCGATGCAGGCCTACGTCATGGGCGCGTTTTTCAATATGACCATGGGCTTCCTTCACGCCGCCAACCGCGAGGCGGCATCCGAGATGCAGGACCTCGATATGACCATCATGTATCCCAAAGAGACGGTCGAGGCGATGGCCAAGGACCCCGTCCTCGCGGCGCAGATTCATGAGAGGACGGCGCAGATCAAGAACGTGATGGAGGAGTACAAAGCCGGCCGCATTCCTTCGCTTATGACCGCCTTTAAGGCGCTTGGTATGGTCGACCAGATGGACCCCGAGGAGGTGAAGGAAGCGATGGAGGAAGAGGCCAATGCAACTCGACGACCTCATTGAGTTTTGGAAAATGATAGCGGAAAACTCGGCCAAGGAGGGGAATCCTATGATCTCCGTCCGCTTCGACGTTGCCGAGGCGACTCTTGCGGAACTGGAGCGCGCCGAGAAGGCCCGCGAGGCGATCGGAACCGCGCATGATCTCTTCGAGGAAGAGGAATGAAACGCCCTCGTCCTCTCCCAAGACCGGGGACGCCCTTGAGGAATATTTTCGCGGCCGGCAAGTCCGCGCAGATACAGAAAGCGCGTCGGACCGGCGAGCCGCTCCCTAAGCTGCCGACCAGCAAGGCCGAGCTAGACAAGCTATTGCCCAAGGATCGCGACAAATGAAAAAAACCTTCTTCTTTTTTCGGCTCGCCTTCCTTGTTATTTTCTTCACGAGCCTGACCATCATTGGCGTTTCGCTCGGCCGCCAAAATGATGGCATGAGCCCGATCCTCATTATCGAGGGCATTCTGGTCGGGCTCTCCAGTGCCGGCTATATCGCGCTCGGCCTCATCGAGCGTCAGTACGGCGCATTCCTCGATCTTTTCGAGCAGAACCGGGTTCTCCGGGGACACGTCAAGCATCTCGTCGAGTTGAATGATTCAATGCGATCGGCATTTGCGCCGGAATTGCCGGCGATGCCGGACCGGCCAAGCGGGAGGGTACACTAATGGACTTTGTTTATTACATCGGGCTCGGCGTCATCCTTTCGGCGCTCGCGCTGATCCTCTATGCCATCTGGCAGGAGCGCAAAGGCCACATCTGGCGCGCGCCGGATCGCAAACGTTAAGCCTGTTAGCAAGATCATCTTTTTTCTTGCGCCTATGTGTAAGGCTAGCTTAACGTTCCTCTCGGTTCTCCCGAGGGACCACGCGGCAGAGGCGGCTAATTTCGTCCCCGAGATAAGAGGCCTCTGCCGCTCCCCAAAATAAATCTGTTAAGCCGGCTTTACTTCTCAGAAAAAGGTCCGTACCTTCCGAATCCTGTCCTTAGGAAACATCGTGCAAACAGCCGCCGCCCATAGCTCAATCAATATCACCCCGTTTTTGGGCGATATGAGGCTTTGCGCGCGCTATATGCCCGAAGGGCGCAAAGACTAACCCGGCCAGAGGAACCGTCCTCTGCCCGGTGTGGCAGAGAGAAACTCCTCAATCCCCTCTTTGCCAAAGAACAAAGTTCGCGCATGGACCAGAAGGTCCCCGCGAATACCGTCTGACTGGTAGGACCCCGCTGGCGCGGGCAGGACTGGTTTCCAGCAGACAGAAATTGTTTTTGATGCCGCTTTAGCTCCAGCGGTAGAGCAGCGCTTTTGTAAAGCGATGGTCCGGCGTTCGAATCGTCG
>Ga0137409_10001098_pt1 | contig 29299 bp, 26 predicted proteins | sample CZODoug1_16funga_FD_122059 | JGI IMG/M metagenome (GOLD analysis project Ga0137409, IMG submission 122059) | Vadose zone soil fungal communities from Angelo Coast Range Reserve, California, USA - CZODoug1_16fungal (Hybrid Assembly) | ecosystem: Environmental > Terrestrial > Soil > Vadose zone...
CAGGGGCTGTGCGCGACACCGACGGCCTGTATGTAGGCCCGGAGCACGAGTGGTACGACATTCATGCTCAGCTATAAGAGTTCGTTGTATACCGCTTCATAGCCTAATCGCATTTGCTCGAGGCTGTAGTGGTCCTGCCAAAGCCGCCTCGAGAATGCTCCCATTTTCAATCGCTCGGATTCGGCGAGCTCAGCAGCCGCTCCGAGCGCTTTGACAAGCGAACCGAGATCACCCGCACGAAACAAATAGCCTGTCTGCTCCGGACGAATCACTTCCGCGATTTCGGCAATGTCACTGCCGATCACCGGCACGGCAGCACGATAAGCTTCTAACACCGAAAGCGGCAATCCCTCATCCATCGATGGCAAGACGAACCAGTCCGCAGCGCGCAGGAATCGGGCGGCGTTTGGCTGGTATCCGAACATATGAACGCGGTTCTGAAGCCCATTCTGCTGAATCAGCGAATTCAGCAACGGCACTTCCTCGCCCTCACCCACGATAGCGCAGGCGACGTTCGCTGGAGTCCCGCCATGCGCAATGGCTTCAATCAGGAGACGCTGATTCTTGCGAGGCCCAACCGTTCCTGTACACAGCAGAACAACGTGCCCGCTGGATTTCCACTGTCGCAGTCGCTCGATGCCGGCCTCGTCGGCAGAGTGGGCCAACGGTGGAATTCCATAACGTACGACGCTGATGAGATGCGGATCCACTCCCAATCGCTCCAGGAGGCGCTTCGATGCCATCGACGGTGTGATGACCCTGTCGACGGACTTCATTAAGGCAATGTCGGTTGCCGCTTGCGTCGAATCTTTTCGGATACCCCATCCGTGCATCGTTTGTAAGACCGGGACAAGACGCTTCGTGGCCGACCGTATCAGCAGCCCCAGCATGCTGGGTATGGCGGCATGAGTATGAATGATCGATAAATGCGCGACGTCCACCGCGTTGCGAATATGCTGGAATGCCGCGATGTTGAGCGAAATATCGCGCTTGAACGTGGAGTCGGTTTGCAGAACGCGGACATCGCTGGTTGCGAGCCGATCCAGCCACTGGGGATAGTTGCTGTAGTCCTGCTCTTCGGTACGGCTCGTAACCACGGTGACCTGATGTCCTCGAGCGGCCTGACTGCACGCAAGTTCGGCAATCGCCAATCCTGCTCCGCCCTGAAGGAAGGTTGTGATGTGCAGAATGTTCACTGAAGGACACACCTCACCCGGCTATTGCTTGTTCCATCAGCTGTATTCCCCACTGGATCTTTTTCTGAATCGTGCCGGAATCGTTCTCGAGCAATGCCTGCTTGGCCACGAGTTCGAGGAAGGCCGAGATGCAGCCGCAGTCCTGACGGCCTAACCGCAAAACGTCAAGGAAGTGCGTCAGCGCCTTATCCGTCGTCCGCTGGATACGATATCTATCGCGGAGTATCGCCGCAACATCGGTTCGACGCTTGCCAGTCAGCCGGAGCGCCTCGCGCAAGGGAAGTATGTCGACCCCGAGGCGCAAAATGCCGCCTTCCGTAGCATTAATGAATCGGATGTCCGGGCGAGTGCGAAGCTTTCTCGAAAAGTAATCCCGGTATGCGATCATGGTTTCAGTCGTGTGCACGAGCTCGCCCCAGATATCCATCTCTTTCAGCGGTCCGGACCACTCGGCCGAAAATGGCAGACCATCGAAAATCGTATGGCTCGCATAGGCACGACCCCACGAATAGGCAAAATCCTGACCGATGAAAATGACCGGATTGTTGCCCATGCGGCAAGCCAGATCCAATGCTGCCGTGGCGACCGAGCCCCACACTTCGAGGGAACTCTTCGCAAAACCAAACTTCGCGAACAGCGGATCCGGAAACAAACCAAGGCCGAACAGGAAGCGCCGGTCCGCGGATTCCAGGACGGACGGCTGAATGCCCTGTTCGGCAATCAGGTAAACCTGCTCAGGCACCGCGCCGGCAATATGGCGGGCATTGAGTTCGCTCGGATCCGCAGCCATGACGGCATGAGGAGTGATGCCGGCTGCGAGGAGAGGACGGAGTGAAGTGTCCATTGAGAGGATGAAACCGCGGTCTTCCGCGCCGCGGAGATCGGCGATGTTCCGGTCCAGAGACGGTCCGGCGGAAACGATCACAAGCGGTACGTTCTTGAACTGCCCGAACAGCCAGCCGACGTCGGCGGATGCCTGGAATCGAAAGTTTGCCAGCGCGTTCTGGAAATACATTTCGCCGTTGCGAAAATGCGTGAGGAGATTGGCTGCCTTATCCCGCAGGCATTTCCGGAAATCCGCCTTCAGAGATTCGAGCATTTCCCGATGCTGGACAGCGGCGGGAGGCCATTCGATCCAGAGGAAATGGTCGGTTTCCCGACAACCGTTGAGAGCCCAATCGTCAAAAAACTGCCGGACTGAGTCGCCCACAACGAATTGAAAAACCCCGTGTTTTAACGCTTCCCGGGTACCGGCATGAGCGCGGGAAATCTCAAAAAGGCCCGCATTCGGCTCAAAAACAATCACGCGCGTGCCCGGCTTCATTCGCCTTTGGAGGACTGCACCGCAGTACCCCAACCCCCAGCCAAACAATAAGATGACGTCCGCATCTTCGACTTTCAGCGCCGAACAGAACTTATCTGCCTCACGGACCGGATCATACGGGCTGTGGTACGGAGCGCCGTTCACCTCAATGCTTACAGCACCAGACCGGGCCGTAAATATGCTAAGTTTCCCAGGATCCATCATTCCCAGTGACTGCACGCAAGCTGCCTTAAGCCAGTAGCAGAGCGCAGACGCATCGAGTCAGAAAATCGTTTCCTTAAGCAAATCCAAAAGATATTGCCCGTAGCTGCTTTTCGCGATCGGCGCCGCCAATGTTTCCAGTTGTGATCGATCGATGTAGCCCATACGGTAAGCGATCTCCTCTGGACAGGCGATCTTGAGACCCTGGCGCTTTTCGATGGTCTGCACGAACAGCGATGCCTCGACCAGCGATTCGTGCGTCCCCGTATCCAGCCACGCATGCCCGCGCCCCATCACGGTCACGTTGAGCGCGCCCAACTCCAGGTACCGCCGGTTCAGATCGGTGATCTCGAGTTCACCGCGCGGGCTCGGCTTCAACGACTTCGCAATCGCGGCAACGCGTTCGTCGTAGAAGTAGAGTCCGGTAACGGCATAGCGGGATTTGGGAACCTTCGGTTTCTCCTCCAATCCGATGGCACGGCCCTGGGCATCGAATTCGACCACTCCATATCGTTCTGGATCTTGCACGGGGTATGCAAAAACGGTGGCACCCGAATCCGTTTCACTCGCGGCACGGAGTTGAGTCGGAAGGTCGGCCCCATAGAAGATGTTATCTCCCAGCACGAGCGCAGAATTGTGGGATCCGATAAAACGCTCGCCAATGATGAAGGCCTGCGCGAGGCCCTCGGGAGCAGGCTGGACGGCGTAGCTGATATCAATACCCCAACGACGGCCGTCGTCCAATAGCTGCTCGAAGCGAGGTATATCCTGCGGCGTCGAAATCACAAGAATATCCCGGATGCCTGCCAACATCAGCGTCGACAAGGGGTAATACACCATCGGCTTGTCGTAGACGGGCAGCAGTTGCTTGGATAGCACCTTTGTGACGGGGTACAGGCGAGTGCCCGATCCTCCCGCGAGAATGATCCCTTTACGTCGAGTGCTTGTGCTTCGATCTTTCATCGGACTAAGAATGATTGCAGGATCATTCGAACATTTCGGCCTGAGCAAAGGCCACGCCGGCGCGGTCCTTGGTCGAGACTATCGGCTCGCCGTCGAGCGGCCAGACGATACCAATTGAGGGATCATCCCAACGGATGCAGCGCTCGAATTGCGGCGCGTAGAAGTCGGTCGTTTTGTACTGGAATTCGGCAGATTCCGAGAGCACGGCGAAGCCGTGGGCAAAGCCTCGAGGTATCCACATCATGCGTTTGTTGGCCGCCGACATTTCCACTCCCAACCATTTGCCCAGCGTGGGCGAACTCCTTCGCAGATCGACAATTACATCGAATACCGCGCCTGCGGTGACCCTCACCAGTTTGCCCTGCGGCTTCTGAATCTGGTAATGCAGTCCTCGCACTACATTTTTCAAGGAACGCGAATGGTTATCCTGCACGAATACATCTGTAATCCCAAACTGGGCCATCTGGATTTGATTATAGCTTTCGAAAAAAAAGCCCCTTTCATCTCCGAAGACTCGCGGTTCAATTATCAGCACGTCTGGAATGTCTGTATGCCGGGCAATCATGCGCTTGTTAGGGACGCGGTAAGCCGAGGCAGATCAAGTATGAGGATAGCTGACGATACTTCCACAAGTCGAGGAAATGCCAATACCGCATAACAGGTGAATCCAACTGTAGCGACGCTCTATGAGCGCCGGTTTTTCCCGGAATCAACGAAATGCCGGCGGTCATAGACCGCCGCTACAGTTCGGTCTACCTTCTCGCGCATCGGCTTTCCAACGTTCGGGCGATCAGCTGGGAGGGTCGGGGTTGGTCTGCCTGATAACACGCAACGGGCGGATTTCGACATCCAACACGTTCCAGACGGTCGGAAAGTTTGGATGCTTGGGGCACCGAGGAAAAGTCGCGCCTTCACGAACGACTATTTCATATTCGCAACACAGGCTCTTGTAGACCCCGAATGCCGTATTGATTTCGCCGTTTCTGGGCACTGGACTGTACCTGCCCGCCACGCGCCGGGGCCAGCCGTAAGGCTGGCTCTAACGTCCTTGTCCGGCACTATTTGTCGGCGGTTTCAGATTGTTGTAAGCCGGGGATGTCTTTCGGAGTGGGGAATGTTCACGCGTTCACAAGAACGATTTTCAAATCCACAGCCGAGACCGATACACCCCGAACTTCGTGTTCATTTTCGCCATTACTTGGCATGGATTCGATTCGCCGCCTCCCTGCCGTAGACTCTTCACACGGTCGAGTCGGGAGGCGGCCTCCCTCTATTAGACTGCCGGGCAGGTTGCTATCAGTTGCCGGCATTGTTCAAATATATTCTAGCCTTATGTACTCTGGCAAACATAGTAACAGTGTCTGCAAGAACGCATTTTGAGTGGCTTATCGGGGGTTGCAGATTACCACCAGGAAGTGGCACGAGATCAAAGGGGTCAACTCACGATCTCCATCCTCAATTTTCGTGAGTCCTTGCATACAGTCGTCGGAAAGCAAACGTGTTGCCTGTTTCCGATCCTCTTCGCGGTCAGAACGCACGCGGCAGCATCGATGAGGTCATCGACCTGGACGAGGTGACGCCCCAGCAGAATCCGCTGCTGACAGATGTCATCGAGCGAAAGCTTCATCCCTTCGCCGGCCAGCACAGCCAATCGTTTCGCACGACCTTCGGCACGCTTCTTATTACCCAGGTCGGTCCGATTGGTAAGAACAGCGAAAGTCACCTCCGGATGTGCTTCTCGGACGAATTGCTGCAGCCCGGGCGTCATAAGTCGATCGATCTCAATAATTTTCGGAAGAATTCCGAATGACTGTACTGAAATGCGGCGGCCGGATGCTTTGTGATTCAGGAGACATGCCTCAAGGTAGCTGGTCGCCGGGAGTGCCGATCGCATCGGCACCGGAAAAACGCAACTCTTACGACCCGAAGGCAGCTCTTCACGGGCACTGATATCGCAATGGCGCTCACCCGTTTCAGGAATCCCGATCGGGATGTCGATCGCTACGACGGCGACGCCTTTCCTGGCCTCGGCAAATATCGGCTGAAGATTCGTTCGAATGAAAAATTCAGGATGCAGTCCAGGTTCGTTGCCTTCTACGACCCGCGCCACAAGCCATCCGCCCCGGCAGCCATCGATTCCGTAGAGGACACTCAAGGCCTGGACCTTCGAATAACGTCGTCGTAGTCTTGTATTCGGCCCTGATTGAAGGCCTTGATAAGGTCTGCCATCGGACAGAGCAACTGCACAAAGTTCCCACCGCTGAGTTGTCTGGTCGGTTGCACAGAACCGTTGTTGTAAGCAAAGTGCGCGCTGCGGATGAAGGTGCTGGACGCGTCCATTGGAAATGTTGCGACGTTCGAAAGGAAGCGCCGCCAGTCGTCGCCCTGTTGAAAGAGGTACTGCTCGACGTTCGATGTATAGAAGGCGCTCACCGTTGCATTGTGGTCTTTCAGGTATTGCGCAATCCGCCGGAGCGCCTTCGGTCCTGCGAAGTCGCCCACCACGGGTACAATGAGATTCTTCTGCTCCATCTCGCGAACCACTCGAAAGTTTTCCTCCGTCGTGAGGTAGCTTCTGGCTTCTCCTCGCCCATCTGTCGCCGTCATCAAGTCCGCGTAAGTCGCGCCTCTGAAGCCGCCGAAACCTCCGGTGGAGTAAATGAATGCATCGCCGGCATTGAAGATCGTCCTGTAGATATATTCAATCGACGCGTCGTCCTCGCCGGTGAATTCGAAGTGATGAAGTTTCTTCAGACGATCCCTTATCGCCTCCAGATTGCGGGTAAACATCTCGCGATCCGCTTCAGTCGCCCGGTAGGCCTGGAATAAGGCCCTCGCTGTGGACCTCGCGGTCAAGCCGGCGGGCACCTTTCGCGAGAAGAGCCGTGAAACAAATTCGACACGGTTCGAAGACATCTCAAAGATTGCCTTGTAGATCAAATGTTCGAGCATGTTCTCGCGGCGAATATCCGTGATGAAGGCCATCTTTGGCTGAGTCGCCGCAATGTATGTGAAGTTTTGCTCCGGCCCCACGCCCAGATAGACACCTCCTGGTTTCGTTGTAGCTATCAAGTCGGGCATCACGGACTGAAACTCCCTTTCATTCGACATGAATTCGAAACGAAAAGAGCCACTTCCCTCGGAAAAATCCGAAACCATCCGCCAGAACACGTCGTCGCTCAGTTGGGAGGGAAGGGTGTCGGCTGCGAAGAAAGATGGCGAGCTGAAGAACACAGTGCTGGCCAGAACAACGACAACCAACCTCATGCGAAGAATGGGGCGGCGATAGATGATCCTCACGATCGAACCTCCAGCGGTAAAAAAGCGATTCTCTGCCAAACTATGCATGCAAGTTTTGCCGATGGCTAGTAAAAGATGGGAATTCGGGGACAGACAGAAATTAGCCGCGGATTACGCGAATTACGCGGCTAATTTCTGTCTGTCCCCGAATTCGGTGTAAACTGTCGCCACCCCGCGAATGCAAAATTGAAATGCACGAGGAGGCTTCGATGAAGAAGACTGTATGTGTTGTGCTGCTTGGTTTCGCTTTCATTTTTTCAGCCGCAGCCCGGCAGCAACAGCAAACCGGTAAGGACATGAGCTGGGCTTTCCCGGCGATAAACGGATCTCTTCCGGCCGAGGAGGGCGGGCCCAGGAATTTGCCTGGGAGCACGAAGGCATACACGCCGCAACAGATCGATGATCTGTCCAATCCGCCGGACTGGTACCCCGACGAGCACGCGCAGGCTCCACAGATCGTTCAACACGGACACGCGGGGGCGCTTGCATGCGGTGCCTGCCATCTGATGTCTGGAGAGGGCCACCCGGAATCTGCCGGCCTTACAGGCTTTACGGCGGAATACATCATTCGTCAGATGGCGGATTTCAAAAGCGGAGCGCGAAAGGACGCCGCGCGGATGAACGGGATTGCAAAGGAACTTTCGGACGAGGAAACACGACAGGCCAGCGAATGGTTCGCCACATTGAAACCCACCGTCTGGACCAAAGTGATGGAAGCCGCCACGGTCCCGAAGACTTTCGTAGGTCAGGGACGCATGCGTTTCGCGCTGGCCGCAGGCGGAACGGAGCCTATAGGAAATCGAATCATTACGCTCCCGCAGGACCAATCGAAAGCGACCAGGCGTGATCCTCACTCCGGGTTCATCGCCTACGTACCTCCCGGCAGCATCGCAAAGGGCGAAGCGTTAATCAAGGGCGGCTCCGGCAAAACGATCGCCTGCAATATTTGCCATGGCGATTCCTTGAAGGGCCTGGGTAACGTGCCACGGCTCGCAGGGCTTCACCCCATCTATGTCGCTCGCCAGCTCTTTCTGTTCAGGGACGGCACTCGAAACGGTGGCGATGCTCAATTGATGAAGAAACCCGTTGCTCAGTTGACCGATGAGGATATTGTGGCGATCGCGGCGTACGTTGCTTCGCTGTCTCCTGTGAAATAGGTTTTACCGACGCAATCGATCTATTTTGAACTCCTTTGTGTCCATACTGCTCTGACCGGTGATGGCGAGGTCGGCCACGACCTCGCCGATAGCCGCCGAGTGTTTGAATCCATGTCCCGAGCAAGGGGAAACGATAAGAACACTCGAATGGAGTGGGTGAAAATCGATCACAAATCCGGAATTCGGAGTACTGGTATACAAACAAGTGGTGGTCTTAACGCACTTGTTGCTTAGTCCAGGGAGCCTGTCTCGTACATATCGCTGATAAATTGAATCAATTTCTTCCTCTCTGACCTCACGTTCAACAGTTTCGGGATTGGTTTGGAATGCATGTTGTTCCGAAGCGACTTTGACCCCGCCACGCACACCATCAATCGCAGGGAACCCGTAAATGAAATCGTCCTGATGCCTGCCAAACACCCAGATGAAAACCGGAAATCTGCCGGGAAGAAAAGGCTCCAACGAATCCTTTATGTCAAACCAATAAAGCGCCTGCCGATACACCTTGAAGGAGCCCGCAAATTCCTGTTCGAGGAATTGAGTTATCCAGGAACCGGCGGACACAACAACCTTCTCGGCCGTGTACTGTCCCGATGACGTCCTGATCAGGACTTCATGCGACGAAGGTATCAGTTCCAACACTTTCTCGTTCCTTCGGATCTCCGCTCCATGTTTCTCCGCTAAGAAAAGCTGGCACTCGATGCACAATTCCGGACGAAGGAAACCCATCATCGGCTCGTAGTAAGCTTGCTCATCGCCGATCAGGTTGAATTGAGGAAATCGAGTTTTGATCTGGTTGGTATCCAAAACAGAATGGCGAATCCCAAATTTCTTCGCACACCGGATTGTCTCCTCCAGAAAACCTTTCGCGCCATGGATGGGTATTCCCGTCGTGGCACCGGCTATGATCAATCCGCCGGTTGTCTCCAGAATTCTTTTTCCGGTGGCAGCTTCTATTTCGCGCCACAATTCGTAGGATCGAAGCGCTAAGGGGACGTATTCGTCACCCTCGCCAATCGCCTGTCGAATGACGCGAGTGCCGCCATGAGACGAGCCGAGGTTATGAGGCGGCGAAAATTGATCGATACCAAGCACGCGCCTTCCCTTCTTTGCGAGTTGAAAGGCGGACGCACTCCCCATGGCGCCTAAACCAAGGACAATTACGTCGAATGCCGTTCGCATGATTGCTTCCCTGTGGTCTCCTGAGTGGGAGATCCATCTATAATTTTAAGTGCTCGGGAAGGAACTACAAGTCGATGTCTGATACGGTGATCATCGGGGCTGGCCCGTCCGGTTTGGCTGCCGCTTACGAATTAACGAAACATGGCGCGTCAGCCATGGTTCTTGAAACTTCGAACAAGGTTGGCGGCCTGGCCCGCACACTTGAACATGAGGGCTGCCTGTTCGATATCGGCCCGCACCGTTTCTATACAAAGAACCGCGAGGTTCATCAACTCTATCTCGACATTCTCGCCGAAGACGTCGTACTCGTTAAACGGCTGACGCGCATTCTCTACAACAACCGGCTCTTCGATTATCCACTCACACCCCTCAATGTCGTGCGCGGGCTTGGCCTGGCGGAATGCGGCCTGGTGATCAGCGCTTACGGCCTTTCGCAGATCCGGCAGTACGTGAGTCCACGCGAAGAACGAACCTTCGAAGACTGGGTCACCAACCGGTTTGGCGCACGCCTCTATGAAACCTTTTTCAAGAACTACACGGAAAAAGTCTGGGGAATTCCCTGTTCGCATCTTGGAGCCGATTGGGCTGCGCAACGCATCAAAGGTCTCAGTCTTCCGGAGGCTGCTCGAAACGCTCTGTTCCGCAACAATGGCCGCGTTAAGAGTTTGATCAACGAGTTCCTGTTTCCCAGATTAGGCTCCGGTCAGCTCTATGAAAAGATGAGGTCCATCATCGAGGAACGTGGCGGCATCGTGCAAACGAACTCCCGCGTGAGCCGAATACTTCGAGAAGGCGGACGAGTTCGATCGCTCGTGATACAAGGCGTCGACGGTGTGCAACAGGAGCTGCCTGTAAACTTTCTTCTGTCCAGCGCTCCGATCACGGACATGGTCGAAATGATGGACCCGCCGCCGCCTGACGCTGTACTTGCGGCCTGCCGGGCCTTGCAGTTCCGTGACCATCTCGGAATTCATATCAAGCTTCAAGGTGTGCCTTTTCCTGACAATTGGATTTACATTCACTCGAAAGAAGTGAAGATGGCGCGCTTGTCGAACTATCGGAATTTCTCTCCCGTCATGGCCGGTAGCGTTGCGGAAGTCAGTCCGGTCACGGCGGAATACTTTGCGACCCGCGGCGACTCCGTATGGAGTTCAACAGATGAAGCCCTGATCGCGCTTGCATTGCAGGAAATGAAACAGATGAAACTGATCCGCTCTGATAAACAGGCGCTCTCGGGATTCGTTGTGCGCAGCACCAAGGCATATCCGGTTATGGAAATCGGATATGAAAAACATATTGGTCTGGTGAAATCCTGGCTGAAGGATTTTGAAAACCTGCTGCCGATCGGCCGCTCCGGCATGTTCAAGTACAACAACCAGGACCACGCGATCGCGACGGGCTTGCTGGCTGCACGAAGCGCTCTGGGGCTTGGAAAGTTTGATCCCTGGCTCGTCAATATTGATGCGGAGTATCTCGAGGAAGTCAATGGGCGCTGATGGCAAGTTCCCGATTCGGGGCCTGCTGTTCTGTTTCGTTATTGTTGCGATCTGTTACGCCAATTCCATTGCAAACGACTTCATCCTGGATGATGCGCTGATCGTCGCGGCGAACCCGGACATACGAAGCATCCAACCGCTTCATACGTTCAAAACCCCATTCTGGGGTGAGAAGAGCGGCGACGGCATCTATCGCCCGCTCGTCATCCTTGGTTACTCAATCGAGTACTCGCTCTGGCATCGATGGGCTCCCGGCTTTCGCCTGACCAATCTCGTCCTGCACGCGATCAACGGCTACCTTGTATTTCTTCTGGTCCGCAGCTTCCTTTGGGCAAGTCCTGCCGCCTGGGCGGCCAGCGCGATCTATCTCGCTCATCCGGCGCACACCGAAGCCGTGGCCGGTATCGCCGGGCGAAGCGAATTGCTGTCCGCGACGTTTTTCTTTCTGGCATGGTTGATGTTTCGAAAGGGCCGCATGGGATGGTGTGTCACCGCGTTCCTTCTGAGCCTCCTCAGTAAGGAAAATGCCATTTCGTTTCCGGCTGTGATCGCCCTGGATATCTGGATTACCCGGGGCAGCGTCAAAGCGGTTCTACAGGAATGGAAACGCCTGGGGTCACTTGTCGCGACCGGGGCACTCTACTTTGGGCTCCGTTTGTGGGTTCTGGGCATCGACAATCTGACCCCGCCGCAATACCTGAACGGGGCCTGGACGCTTCTCCAGCGCGAACTGACATCGGGCCGCGCCTTCCTGCAGTATTTCCGTTTGATCCTGGCGCCTGTTAATGTGACCGGAGATTACGACTTCAACTCGATTCCGATCGCAAATGCCACGGATTGGGACGCCTGGTTCGGCGTATTGCTCATCGTCTCGACAATTGTCCTGGCCATCCGCCTGGTCCATCGTCAACCCCTTATCGCTCTCGGCATTCTTTTCTTTTACGTGACACTCTTCCCCGTCTCCAACTGGCTGGTGCCGACGAATGCCATCATGGCGGAGCGTTACCTTTACGTACCTCTTTTTGGTATGACGCTGATCGCAGGGATGCTTTGGACCAGGATTTCCAGGCGCGAAACCAGGTTATGGGTCATCGGCGGGATCTTAGCCGTGTCAGCCGTCCTGTGTATCAGTCACAACTACGTCTGGAAGGACAACTACACCTTCTATAAGAATATGGTGCGTGTGTTTCCGAACAATATCCGAGGCCGTCAAGGCTTTGGCGTGGCCCTGCTGGATGGGGGGTTTGCATCCGAGGCGGGAGTCCAGTTTGAGGCCGGACTGACAGTGGCACGAAATGCACCGCTGTTGCTTGGACTCGCCGGCGTCCAAATGAAGTTGGACCACAACTGTGATCGCGCACGCGAATCCATCGATGAAGCCCTGAGGATACAGCCGAATAATTCGTCCGTTCACTGGCTTCTGGCGGAGTGTTTCGAAAACCAAGGCGATTTGGCAAGTGCTTCCGACACCTACAGGCGCGCCGTGGAAGAGACTCAGTTTCCTGATGCTCGCCTCCTGTTCGACTGGGGAATGCTGATGGAAAAAATGGGAAAGCACCAGGAGGCGGCCGCTCTTTATCAACGCGCTGCCCTCATCGATCCCAACGATTTATCGATCAAGTTCAAGCTGAAATCACAAGGTCGCGAGTGGTAGAGTTGGCAAAATGGCTCGACCGTTTTTCATACTTTTTCTCATCATTTGCGCCCCGGCCGGCGCCTTCGCGTCCGAAGACTCTGAATTCAATCTCAGATCGATTCCGATTTCCGATTGGCTCAATGCCGGTGAGAGCGTCGAAATCCCGTGGCGGGTCACAGTCCGGGAAGCGCAACTCCGGATGGATCAACGCCTGGAAGTCACGTATTTCGCGAGCATCAACGGCAAGGATCTCAACCGGTCGGGAAACCAGCATGACCTGTACCTGGTGAGCCGCATCAGCAGTCCCGATGCCGAATGGCTCAATGAACCGATCGTTCTGCGCAACACCATCGAAAAAGAACTGCCTAAAAACGTGGAGGCGCAGTTCCTGATGCGGGTTTCGGTTCAGCCGGGTGATTATCTATTATGGCTTGTGCTCTATGACCGGAAGACCGGAAAGCACAATGTCGCAAAGCGCCGCGTCAGGGTTGCTGAAATCCGAAATGATCCCTTGCCCACCGCCTTTCAACATCTGCCCCTCGTTGAGTTCCCGCAGCAAACTGAGGACGGCGGGCTCGGCTTTTTATCGAGTGAACTTTTCCTCCCCGTCAAGAACAGGCGTCCGCTGGAAGTCCAACTGATTTCCACACTCAGTCCTCCTGAACAATGGGCCAACCGTGGGCGTATGATTCGCAATCACAACCTGAATACAATCGGGGCACTGGCTGCACTATCCCAGTTGGAATTGAGTGCGGGTTCGATTTCCGCGACAGGGCTCGATCTCTCCCGGCATGAAGTGCTTTTCGAGCAGAAAGACTTTCAAAAGATCGACTGGAAGGCTCTGACCGAGGCACTCACGAAAGCAAACAGCACCCTCATCAGCGCGAAGGCGCTCGAAGGCCGCAAAAACAACGGCGCATTTTTCCGTGAAGTTCTGGCGCAGCGACTCTCTGCCGATAGTTCATCGAAGGAACAGCCTGTGCGCGTGATTATCGTCGTCACCAGTTCGCTGCTGTTTGAAAAAGGTTCCGATCTCGAGCCGCTGCAACTGGCCGGTGACTGCCGCTGCCGGATCTATCACCTTCGATTTCGCCTGAATTTGAACGATGTTTTCGACCAGCTTGCGAACTTCATGAAGCCGCTTCGGCCAAAAACGTTCAATCTGGCCACGCCCCACGACCTTCGCAAAGCGATTGCGGAAATTCTCGAGGATTTGCGCAACCTCTAGTGTGGATTTCAACGAAGAGGTTTTGAGCCGCGGATTACGCGAATTACGCGGATGGGCGCGCCAGCAAACCATATCCCCGGCTGTATGAAGATATTGCGCGCCCATCCGCGTAATTCGCGTAATCCGCGGCTCAAAACCTCTTTCTATTATTCGATCCGAATACTTCCCGAACCGGTCCTGACGTCGAGGGCAACTCCTCCACCGCGGACTCTTCCACTGACTTCATTTCGCCGAAGTCTTCCGCTGACAGTGATTGGGTGATCGACAGTGACGGAACCGGAAGAGGTATGCGCATCCAGATCGAAGGCGGCCTGTTGCGGCAACCGGACAACCACAGGACCGGAGCCCGTACTCAGGTCCCATCGGTCCCCGAGATCACCATCAGCCTTGATTCCCCCGCTTCCCGTTCGAGCGCGCAAAGCGCCCTTAACGTCTTCAGCCACGATTTGGCCACTTCCGGTGTTGGCCGACACGCTTCTCACGTTGGTGATTCGAATCCTGCCCGAACCGGTGGTCGCGTCCACTGGTCCTTCGATTCCTGCAATCTCCTGGCTGCCCGAACCGGTACGTGACCGCGCTCGCGTATTTGCCGGCACGGTAATCTCATAGCTGATGGAAACGTGGTCCCGGTGACTGAAACGGTCGGTTCTACCGATTCGAATCACATTGCCGCTCTGTTCAATCGGAGGATCCGACTCGATGTCTCGAATAAGCCGGCCCACGTCGCGTGTCCCGAAAAGTCCGTCATAGGCGCGGATTCTCCCGTGCACTTCCACACGGCTGGAGGTTCCAGCGTGGATCTCGATTCGGCCGGAGCCGGTTGAAACGTCGAGTTCGACAGGACCGGAAACATTCAGGGTCCTTTGGAAGGAACCATCCGCGTAATTCTGGGCTCTCGCAACACGCGCGCAACCGCAACCAATAATCAGCATAATTGCGCCCATCACAAATCGAGACCACGTCTTCATGAACACCCCCGTTTCGGTAAAGAACTGTGACTTTGGTCAAAAGTTACAGTGTTCGTTTCCGCAACGGGTTTTTACGAAAACGAGACGCAAAGTGTTCACGCTTTCTGGAACTTGCAGAAAACACAGGCCTAAAATTGCATGTTGTTGGCAGGCAATTTGCAGTTCGTGATCTCGAGGATGCAAACATGGCGACATTCCTGAGCGATCTCCGGCATGGTATCCGAACATTTCTGCGCGATCGCGGTTACGCCGGGGTGGTCATCTTCACGCTTGCGCTCGGTATCGGAGCAAACACCACGATCTTCCAGTTCCTGAACGTTCTTCTGCAGCCCCTTCCTTTTCAGGATCCTGATCGTGTCGTTTATCTGGTACGCACCAATGCCGAACAAAACGTTCCCCGGGCGCCTGCCAACACCAGGGACTTCGCGGCCTTGAAACGCGAAAGTCATTTGTTTGAGGACCTGGCCGCCGATGCTGCGGAAAACTACAACCTGAGCGGAGTGGGTAACCCGATTCGCGTTCCCGGGCGGCGAGCCACCGCGAGTTTTTTCCGGACCATGCAAGTCACTCCGGAATTTGGCCGAACGTTTACCGCGGATGAAGAAGTTCCCGGCAAGGATCATGTGGTCATTCTGGGTTACGGTTTGTGGGAGCGTTCTTTCGGATCCGATCGTTCAGTGCTGGGTCGAACGCTCCGGCTGGATGGTGAGAGCTACGTCATTGTCGGCGTCATGCCGCAGAGACTGTGGCTCTTCTGGCGGGAAATAGACGCCTGGACCCCGCTTGCCGTTTCCAGCGACGCTGCAAATCCTGGTCCGCAAAACCTGACTGTGAGCGGCCGCCTGAAACCGGGGGTTAGCCTGCCGCAGGCGCAATCCGAAATTGCTGCCATTTCGCGTGAATTGGCGCGCAATTACCCTGCAACCAACGCAGGCTGGGGAGTAAATATCCTTCCTTTCCGCCAATACTACACTTCTCCGCAAGACAACGTTGCATTAGTCGTACTGACGCTGGTGACTTCGCTGGTCCTGGTCATCGCCTGCGCCAATGTGGCCAGCCTCATGCTGGCCAGAGGAACAATCCGCTCAAAAGAAATCGCGGTTCGCTCGGCGCTTGGAGCATCTCGTTGGCGCGTGACCCGGCAATTGTTGACCGAATCCTTTGTTCTCGGCACGGCCGGCGGCGGGCTTGGTTTGCTCTGCGTGTGGTGGATCATGGACATGGTTGCGGCGGCGATGAGCGCGGATGTTCCGGTGCTTCGCGAGACTCGCGTTGACGGGAATGTCGTTCTTTTCACCGTATTGCTGTCGCTATTCGCTACGTTCTTGTTCGCGCTGCTGCCGGCGTGGAGCGTGTCCAGAACGTCGCTCAACGAGGTTCTTCAGGATACCGGTACGCGATTCACCGGAGGCGTTCGTCACAACCGGGTCCTTAAGGCTCTGGTGATGGCCGAGATTTCGATGGCGGTGCTGCTGTTGATCGTGGCCACTCTCGGAATCCGCTCCATCATGAACCTGGAAAACATTCCCCTGGGCTTGAATCCGGACACTGTCGTTACGATGCAACTCGAACTGCCGAGGAACAAGTATCCGGCGCAGAGCCAAATCAGACCTTTTATCGGATCCATCCTCGAGCGGACCGCCGCTCTTCCGGGCGTCGATGGCGCTGCGCTGGCGGACGGCGTCCCCATTGTTGACCGAAGCCCGAGGCGAAGTTTCGTCATCGATGGTCAACCGCAGCCACCACCGGAATCGATGCCCTGGTGCGCTTCCAGAAGCGTGAGTTCGACGTACCTCTCGGTCATGCAACTTCCGTTACTGCGGGGCAGAGATTTTTCGGCAGGAGACTCGGCGACCGCTCCGGCGGTGGCGCTGATCAGCAATACGATGGCGCGACGCTACTGGCCAGGGAAAGATCCCGTTGGAGGGCGAATCCGTTTCAATGATGGTTCGGGTTGGATATCCATTGTTGGCATCGTCGGCGACGTCCGTAATGACGATGCGGATGCGCCTCCTCTGCCTCAGTTGTATGTGCCTTTCGATCAGTCGCCAGGGCGGGCAGCGACGCTGATCGTAAAGAGCAAGTCTGACCCATTGAGCATTGCGAGCGCGGTGCGCCGTACTGTGACCGAGCTCGACCCGGACCAACCCCTCTATCAAATTCAGACAATGGCGGAAGCATTGCGCTCGGATCTGGCAGGACCACGAGTTGTTATGGGTCTTCTATCGGCATTCGGCCTGCTGGCAGCGCTTCTTTCTGCGCTAGGCGTATATGGACTGATGTCGTATTCGGTCGCGCAGCGCAGGCATGAGATTGGCATTCGCCTGGCGCTGGGCGCAAAGCGGATCGACGTGCTGAAATCTGTTGTGGGGCAAGCATTCCAGTCGGCACTGATCGGAACGGGCGTTGGCCTGGTCATGGCATTGGCCATGACCAGCATCATGAGCGGGATGCTGTTCGGAATCGGCCCCCGCAACGCACCGACCTTCGTGCTGGTGGCTGTCTTTATTTCGGGAATCGCGATCGTCGCCAGCTACATTCCGGCGCGGCGAGGCTCCAGGATCGATCCTGCTGAGACACTGCGGTAGGCCGACCAGAGCATCGAGATCGATGTGTATATGACCACCACGATGACGAGCCAGCGAACATAGTAGAGATCCAACGTTTTCACGATGTATGCTGCAAGAAGAACCGCAGGGATTCCACCGATAGCCAATCCCAGCGCGGCTCGCGGGCTGTAGCTCTTTTCCCGGATGAATCTTAAGCTCCCGACCGGCATCAGGAAAGCGCATGAGCCCATCATGATGGGGAAAGCGACCGTCGGATTCATCCCAAGCAGGCTGACCAGGATCATGCACGGCGCATAAAGACCGATTCCCAGCGTCATCAAAGCGCCCAGGGCGAAATTCACCACAACCGCTACGACGAGCCGGACACCGCTGACGCCGATGTCTGTGCCTCCACTCGGAAATAGTTGGAGCTGCTGCATGAAAAAAATAGTAGCAGCAACGAGAAGCGCCACACCCATTCCGATCTGGACGTTCCGTTTTGGCCATCGAGCGACCACGCCCGCGCCAAGCCATGATCCCAAAATCGATGCCGCGATCATCGAGAACAACGTTGTCACGTCCACCTGGATAAGAGTCGTATAGATCAAGGCTTGCGCAGTCGTTGGAAGCGTATGACCGACGTTGAGGGTGCCTGGGATCACCCGGTCGTCCACATTCCGCGTCAACCGGTATGTGCTCGTCGTGGTTGCAAAAGAGCCGATACCGAGCGTATCCAGGAAGTTCGTGGCATAGCCGACAAACAACTGAAAAGGTGAAGGAAAACGCAGGTCCTTCATGGCCTTCATGGCACGCCCCCACACCACACCGTAAACCGCCGTTATGGCAATTAGGGCAAGGCGGAGAACATTAATTGGATTCATAGCGGCAGTCTAGCATAGGGACACTGTAGCGGCGGTCTATGACCGCCGGCGGTCACAGACCGCCGCTACAGGTTAAAGCTGTGATATACGTTGCCTCCGAGTATGCGGCTTTTCATTGCCATCTTCTTTTCCACGTCCGGCCTGCTTTTTGGTCAGCCGGGGTCCGTACCCGCCGGCACCATGGTGCAGGCAAAGCTGGAAACCTCGGTAAAGACGGCTTCCTCAGAAGTTGGCGATGCCGTCGTTGCAGTCCTGACGAAGCCGGTTCTGGCGGCAGACAGGATCATGGTTCCCGGAGGAAGCCGGCTGCACGGCCGTGTAGAGACCATTCAACATGCCACTCGAACCAATGAAGGGCGCGTGAGGCTGGTCTTTCGCGAGATTCAGCTTCCCGACGGGAAGCGCGTTTCAACCTGGATGACGAACTCCTTTGTCGCTCCGTCCCCGAAACGTACCGCTCGATATGTGGTTTACATGGGCCTTGGAGCAGCGGCTGGCGCCGCAATCGGCGGAAAGACTGCCCGAGTCGCCGGCCTGATTGGCGGAACGATTACAGGATTCGTCATCGCGGGCAATCGCAATGGCTCGATGCTTCGCGATCTCACCTTAAAGGAAGGCCAGCAAATCCGGCTCCAGCTCGGCGAGGACCTGAGTCTCGCCGGCGAGTAATCCGCGGCTAATTTCTTTCTCCGAATTACTCCAATGCGCTGATCGCGGCCTGAGCGACCTGCTCATCCTGAGCCGACATCACACCGCTGACGCCGACGGCGCCGATCAATTTGCCGTCGACCATTACAGGCAGCCCGCCCTGAAGCGGAGTGATTCCCTCCAGTGCGATAAAAACGGACCGGCCACCCGCGACGATATCCTCCAGCGCCTTTGTCGGGCGTTTAAAATTCACAGCGGTTCTCGCTTTTCCAATGGCGATGTTCACGCTGCCGAGTTGGGTATCGTCGAGTTTCTGAAACAGGATAAGGCTTCCGCCGGCATCCACAATTGCGATAGCGACGTTCCAATTGTTCTTGCGCGCCTCGGCTTCGGCGGCGGCCAGCATCTTCTTTGCGGCTTCCAGCGTGATGTACTTGGCAGTGCCTAACATATTGTTCTCCTCTAAAGTAGAGCGTCAATTTTGGCGACGCGGCGGCGATGCCGTTCTTCGGTGAGGTCCGTTGCGAGCCACACGCGCACAATGTCGCGCATCTTTTCATTCGAGATTACTTTGCCGCCCAGGGTGAGCATGTTCGCGCCGTTGTGTTCGCGGCTGTTTCGGGCGGAAGCTTCGTCGTAACACATGGCGGCGCGGACGCCCGGCACTTTGTTGGCCACCATGCAGGAGCCAATGCCGGCGCCATCAATCATGATTCCCAGATCGTATTTCCTGCGGGAAACGGCGAGTGCTACGGTCTGAGCGAAGTCGGGGTAGTCGACGGGGTCGGTGGAATGCGTGCCGAAGTCCTGGTACTGGATGCCGAGTTGGGTGAGGAAGCCTTTAAGAGCTTCCTTCATTTCAAATCCACCGTGATCCGCACCAATAGCAATTTTCCGGCGGTCATGGACCGCCGCTACAGACAAACGTTCCAGGCGGATGTGGCGCTCGCGAGCGAGGTCGGCAGCCAGTGGAGTGACCAGAGCCCTTTCCCCGATCCGCAATGTTGCGCCGACCGGAGCCGCGCGGACATCATCTTCAGCGATAAGCGATTTCTCAGAGAGATCGATCATCGCTGAAGATGATACCAGCGTCTAGTTCGGCTCGCTCACCTTAAAGAGGATGCGATTGGAGTTTCCTGAAACGTTGGGATTGGTAACGCTTACAGGATAAATATCGGCCCTCTTCACCAAATATCCGGGCACGGTCACAACGATTGTGTTCGAAGTAACCGACGTCGGGAACAATACTGCCGTTCCGAAGTTGACGACAACCCCAGGAACGAAGTTCGAGCCGACGATCGTCAGCGTAAACGAATCGGAACCTTTGGCAATAGTCGCCGGCGCAAGGCCATCGACGGCGCCGACGGCGATGGTGACGGGATTAGCTGGAACAGCAAGGGGTACCACGGTAAATGTCAGAATCCCGGACACGCCGCCACCCGGTTGAGGGTTTCCCGCGCCTATCGAGTAGGTTCCAGTACAGGCAATGTTGATTTGACCGATGAGCATGGTCGAACTGATCCGTTCACCTGAGAATCCACCGGCGTCTGCGTCGCACGGCGTTGAGTAAAGATAGAACCCGCCCGACTTCGCAAAATTAGTACCGCGGATGACGATCTGCGCCGGGAATTTCGGTTTGTCGCCCAGGAATCGGGGAGTCGCATCGTACATGAGCTGCGAGACATCCAGGCTTGTCACCGTCGGGATCAGGTTAAACAACGAGAGCGGCAGCGCTTCCGATGTACCCAATGTCGGAGCTGGATTTTTTACTTTCACGATGATGATTCGACCGACCTCGAGCTGTGCCTGCGGAACTGAAGCCAGAAGCTCGATCGTAGTGTGGAATTCCGTGGGAACGTCCACTCCATCGATTTGGACAACGGCATCCTGCCGGAAACCAAAGCCCTTCACAGTGAGCTGCAGGGGCAGCGCATTGGGATCGAGCCGTACTTCAACCCTGTTCGGAGAGATCGAAGTCAAACCGGGAATTGGGTTGAAAAGCGGAACCGTCAATGCATTCGACGGTCCGACCGTCGGCGCCGGATTGATCGCCGTTAGACTGAGCACGCCTCCATCCGCAAGAAACTGCGGCGGCACGGAAGCACGAAGCTGCACAGCGCTGACAAAGTCTGTCGAAACAGAGCTGCCGTTCACCTGCACCACTGAACTCGGCGAGAATCCAGTCCCGTTCACAAAGATCGTAAAACCAGGATTGCCGATCAGAAGCGGATTCGGAACTCCGGTCACACTGGTGAGAACTGGGGCCGGGCCGCCAACAACAAACGTTTGTGCCGCGGACGAAACACTTCCTCCAGGGCCGCTGTTGCGCAGGACGAATGACGTCGTGCGTGCGACGGCAATCGCTGAGGCCGGAATCGTGGCCTTCAGGGCCGGCTGCACTTGAAACACGGTAATTGTGCCGCCGGTAGCGCCTGCCACGGTTACGGGCACGGACAGGCTTGTGGTTGTGCTCGGAATCGGAGTGCCGTCGAACACAATTTCGCTGGTTGGAATGAGGGGGCTGCCCACCACGAAGAGATCGGTTGCAGGACTACCTACTTGAACCGAGGCCGACTGCACCACGGTAATAGTCGGAGTAACCAAAGTCCCCGTAAAATTGTTGCCCCGGGTGCTCTCGGAACTGATCGTGACTGCGATGGACGAAGGAGTGAACGTGAATCCCGCAGCCTGAGGCCGCAGCGTGTAATTGCCTTGCGGTACGTTCTCAAAAAGGAAATTGCCGGACGCATCCGTGGATACGGTGGCATTAACGGTTCCGGTTACGGAAACATTGAGAGCAGCAAAAGGCAGGTCGTTGTGTTTCACGTTTCCGGTGATCAGAAATCGAGTCGGACTTGGCGGAACGTAGTCCGGCTGGGAGTGCATCGCAGGAAGATTCGCCAGAACGCTGTTGTCGCTTTTTCCCTCTATTGCCGACGCGACAACTGGTACGTCCGACGAGATATGGATGAAGCCGCCCGTGCGCGCTTCAGGCAAAAGTTCGGTTAGGTTTCGCCTTATCGATGAAAGCGGTGCGACCGTTAAAGACATTAAAGAAACGCCGGAGCCGTCGTCCGGAACGTTTCGGATAGTCAAGTGTGCTGTTGAGTCACCTGGGTTCGAAAATGAAAACCCCGTGAACAACGAAGGATTCGCCGCTTTGGTCCTGAATACGAAGTTCGTATTCGGCACCTCTGCGGTCGGTATCAGCACCACGCCGTTTTGAGCGACGCTCGCAAGAGCTGTCGTGGTCACGACGGAGACGGTACTTTGGACGCTGATCGAGCCGACCACAATGGTCGAAGGAAAATTGAAAAGATTTTGGGCACCGCGGCTGAAGGCGCCATTTGCTGGAATTTCCACTGTAGCCGGGTTATTAGACGCGGCGATAGGGCTCCCATCAAGTCCGACGGCCGTCAAGGTCGCGGAACCGGGTGTGGCCGTAGTATTGATCAGCTGTACCATCGTCGCATAGTCGCCACCCTGCACGAAGAAGGGAACCGTCGCGCTGGATGTTCCGGAGGAGGTCGGAATGGCCGTCACGATCGCTGGATCAAAGTGCGCCCCCACAACTCCTTCCGTGTCTGAGCCGAAGTTGTCGATCGTGGCCTGAACAAACAATCGCTTGTCTGATCCGAAGACGTTCGAAATAGTACGGATAACCAGGTGCGAAATAGCGCGAGGCGCGCCGAAGGTGGGCTGTGGAAACAAGACATCGACGTTTTCCGTGATGGTTCCCAGTCCGGGAATGACGCGCTGAACAGAACCTACACCCTGCCCGTCAGCTCCGACTGCGGTGATGACCGCCGCTGTAGATGTCAGCTCGGCGTTGAACATGGTGACGTCCATCGCGCCTGACGTCCCTCGTGCAAACGGAACAATCAGGGCGCTGGAATTCACTGCCGGACCAACGCTATCAAAGTTTCCGCCGGCATCGGCTATTGTGGCTGTTATGGAAAGCGGGACTGAACTGCTAACGACTACCGTCCCAGCAAAGGCCCCGAGTCCAAAAGAGCCTGTCGACAGCCGGAGTTGAGATCCCGGCTGGATCGCAAGAGAGGCCCGGACAAACAGAGCCGTGCTGGATTCAGACAGCATCACTTCGGGCGTTGCGAGCCTGGCGCTCAGGTTACTCAGTATTAACTCCGAACCTGGGTTGCCGCTGAATTGTGGGATAACGTAACTGAAATTCTGAGTGGACTGACTCAGTGCAGGAACGCTGGTTGAAAGAACCATGAGGCATGCGGCAAGGCCGCATACAAAAAGGAACCGAAATCTAAGAAACATTGAATCGCCGACCTCCGTGTGGCTGCCAATCTTGCTTCATGCAAAGCCTGTAAAAACTAGCGAAAGGGCATAGTCATGTCAAGGGCACCTGCACCCAATTAATTGGGTCCATAAGTTATTAGCCTTGCTAGACTTGGTGCCGTGTCTCAAAAAACGTTGTGGATAACTGCAGGAATTTTGGTCCTTTCCGCGGGGTTTGCGTACTACGCGTGGTCGCACCCCATGGACTTGCGGGTCTACCATTACGGCGCGCGCGGAGTATTTGAGGGAACCCGTCCAGTTTATGGCCCAGGCAGTGGGTTGGGCTGGCCGATGCACTATCGCTATCCCCCGCTTTTCCTGCTGTTGTTCGCCCCTTTGGCCATGCTGCCGTTGGGCTGGGCGGCGGCGATTTGGGTAGTGGGCAAAGTGGCAGTCCTGGTAGTGCTGCTTCGGGCACTGGAACGCCGGCTAAAGCCGGCGACTACATTCGGGTCGCAAAATGGCCACCAAAACGGCCCCCGCGGACCCCAAAATGGGCCCCCGAAACCCCAAAATGGCGACCAAAATGTAGTCGCCGGCTTTAGCCGGCGTTATGCCGTTATTATCAGCTTTCTCCTTATAACTCCATACCTCGTCGAGGAATTTCGCTATGGGAATGCGCAGTTCTTCGTGGTCGCCTTGACCGCGGCGAGCCTCCTGCTGGTACGGGAGAAGCCGGTTCTTTCGGCCGCGAGCCTGGCGCTTGGGATCAGTATCAAAGTGTGGCCGTTGTTCTTTGTGCCGTATCTGGCGGCCAGGCGGGACTGGAAGGTTGCCGGCTACACGCTGGGCTTCGTGGTAGTGCTTGCTATTCTGCCATCTTTATACTTCGGTTTTTTTGGCAATATCGATTTGCTCGGTCAGTGGTTCTCGCAGGAATCGCAGACGCAACTGGGAAATAGCGAGATCTGGTTCCCGAACCAATCGCTGCGGGGTCTCTTGACGCGTTACCTGACAGTGGTCGATTACTCGCAGGTTCCGGATTCGAACTATCCTCAAGTGCATATCGCGGCACTGGATCCAGGATTGGTTCGTTGGATATGGCTGATCGTAGCGGCAGCGGCGTACACTGCGTTGCTGGTAGCCGCATGCCGGCGCCGGAACACGAATGGATGGCTCGACCATGGGTTGGCGTTTTGTCTTCTGCCGCTTCTCGAGCCTTTCACTCAGAAATATGCGTTAGCCGTACTGTTGTGGCCTGCGTTGATAGCCGGATTTCTCATCGCAAAGCCCGGCCTGCGTATCTTTATATATCTTTCGATAGTCCTGGCTCTCGTCCAACCCCTGGCACCGGGTTCGGCCACACAGCGATTACTTCAGGTGCTTGGTCTGGATTTTGCGGTGACTTTGTTCCTGGCTGCGGCGATCGCCTATGCGGGCCACGAATTTGCCGAAGATTCATTTCGAAGTCACAAAACTGAAAAGACGTGACGCCACGCTCATCGAATGGGCTCGCCGGAAATCACTGCGGTCTCAGTGCGCACCGCCGACTCGATATCCGACGAAATCGAAGAAATGTACGAACAAATCACCAGGCGGGCCTATGAGATCTTTCTCGAGCGTGGTGGCGTATGCACGCTGGATCTGGAGGACTGGCTTACAGCGGAACGCGAACTGTTATGGAAACCGGATGTTCGCATTGAGGAGCAAGGTGACCGCGTAATCGTAACGATTTGCGTCGGCAACGTGCGGCCATCGGACCTGCAACTTCTGGTCACACCGCAAGCCATGGTCATCCGCGCCGAGCTTGAATCGACCGCAAAAAAGGTCTTCCGGACGCTTCATTTTCCGCGGCGGATCGACGTCAACACGGCCGAAGCCAAATACTGCGATGGAGACCTTATTTTGACGGTTTAGCGTTCCTCTCCATGGTCCAAACACGCTCCGGGCGAACCTTGTACATTACCCGCACTTCCCCAGGCTGCCGATTCGTGTATTTGTCCTGACCGGTGTACTTCTTGGAAAGCGAATCGATGTGGGCGTCCGCGCCATTCTCAGTGACTTCGACGACCTTCCCACGAAACCCGAGATACCGATACGGATTCTCGGGATCCTGGATGCTGATCGCAACGTTGGGATTTCGCCGCATGTTCTTATCCTTGATGCGGCCTTTGGCGCTGTTCAGGATCACATGCGTTCCATCGAAATCGCACCACACGGGTGTGACCTGCGGAGTTCCGTCTTTCATCACCGTAGCAAGATGTGCGAAGGCGCGCTTATTAAAAAGGTCCCGAAAGTTCGTTGGAATTTCGTTGGCCATGAAAAACCTCCTTGAACATTGTATATTGGAGCCGGACAGTATCTGGCAGTAACAACACTGTAATAATTTAGTAATCAAATTGTCACCACCGCAGGTAAGATTCGTGGGCCTCTCATGCCGACCGTCGCCGCCATAGATGTTGGAAGCAACGCGATCCGTCTGCTGATTGCAAACGCTAACGCTAACGGCGGACACGAAACGATCCTCAGCACTCGCGAACCCGTTCGCCTGGGCCAGGATGTCTTTACAAAGGGCCTGATTTCCGCCCACACGATTGAACGGACGCTGCAGACGTTCCAAGGTTTCAAAGAAAAACTCGACGAGCATGCCGTCAAGCACGTCAAGGCGGTTGCAACCAGCGCGCTTCGCGAAGCCACCAACCGCGATTTATTACTCAAACAGATCGCAAAAAACACGGGTATAGAAATCTCCGTGATCGGTGGTGAGGAGGAAGCCCGGCTCATCCATCTTGCTGCCAAGGAAACCGTTAACCTTAAGAACAAGCTCGCGCTGCTGGTGGATATCGGCGGCGGGAGCGTGGAGGTCGTGCTGGCGGACGACAGCGCGGTGCTATGCACGGAAAGCTATGCCATGGGCAGCGTGCGCCTTCTCAAGATCCTCGACCAGAAGGCGGGTGAGGAGCGGTTCAATCAACTCGTTACCGAGTACGTTGATGCGACGCAGCGAAGGCTCGCACAGGAAATCGGAGACCAGAAGATAGACGTCTGCATCGGCACCGGCGGAAGCATCGAGTCGATCGGAGAACTGCGAAAGGAACTCTACAACAAGAACAGCAATGCGAAGGTTACTGTCGATGAGCTGAAGTCACTTGTCAAAAAGCTGCGTGGAATGACGTTCGAGGAACGTATCCAGGAACTCCGGCTTCGTCCGGATCGCGCCGACGTGATCGTTCCGGCAGCAATTGTTCTGCAAAAGATCGTGCAACAGGCCGGGGTCGCAGAAGTCATTATTCCAGGTATTGGTCTGAAAGATGGGGTTCTACTGGAACTGGTTTCGGAAGTCCGCGATCACGAAAAGCGTCTTCACCGTGAGCAGGTGCTCGAGTCGGCACGCCGGATGGGAAAGAAGTACACTTTCGATGAGCCGCACGCCACGACCGTTGCGAAGCTTTCCGTTCAGATTTTCGATCAGACAAAGACAGTTCATGAAATGGACATCGAAAGCAGGTTGCTTCTTGAAGTTGCGGCCTTACTTCACGACATTGGCCACTTCGTGAACGTTTCCAACCATCACAAACATACCCAGTACCTTCTTCAGTCGAGCCCGCTCATCGGTTTGACGCAACTGCAAATGGACATCGTGTCGAATGTGGCGCGATACCACAGAAAGTCCCCGCCCAGGCTCCAGCACAAGCCTTACGAAGACCTGGCGCCAAAGCACCGGCTGACGATTTCGAAACTGGCCGCAATACTGCGTCTGGCAGACGCGCTCGACCATGAACATGCGTCGACCGTGCAGGAAGTGATCGTGGACTACAAGCGGCCTCGATTTATTTTCCGCCTGAAAGGAAAAGGCGACATGTTGCTCGAGAAATGGGCGCTCGTGAACAAGCGCGACTTGTTTGAGAGCGTATTCGACGGAAACGTTGTTGTGGAGGACCTGGCAAGTTGATACACGCTGCAAAAAACGAAGACATTCCGGGCAAACTGGTGGCCGTTGAAGGTCTGGACGGCTCCGGCAAGTCCACTCAGATTTATCTGCTGAAGCGATGGCTCGAACTGGAAGGCTACAAGGTCTTCTTCACGGAATGGAATTCATCTGCGATCGTGAAGAAGGCAACGCGAAAGGGAAAGAAACGGCAGTTGCTCACGGCAACGACTTTCTCTCTCATTCACTGCACCGATTTCGCGGACCGCTATGAACGTCAGATTCTGCCATTGCTCAATGCCGGTTACATCGTGCTGGCCGATCGCTATATCTTCACGGCCTTCGCCCGCGATGCGGTGAGAGGCTGCGACCGCACGTGGATCCGAAAGTTGTACAGCTATGCGATGAATCCGGACGTCACCTTTTTCTTCGATGTTCCTTTGAAAACAGCTCTTGGCCGGATTCTTGACGGCCGGACCCGGGTCAAATATCACGAAGCAGGTATGGACATGGGGTATTCCAAGGATCCCTTCGAGAGCTTTCGGATATTCCAGGGAAAGATCAATCTGGAATACCGCCGTATGGTCCGGGAGTACGACTTCATCAAAATCGATGCGACCGAGCCTCCCGACGTTCAGCAGGCAAAGGTTCGCGAAATACTCGACAACAAAATCGATCTGCCGCGATACCGCTGGCATGGCCGCGTATATCCGCTGCCGCCAGTATAGCTATGGTTAAACCAAAACGTTTTTATGGAAAAGGGATACCGGGCGTCAACCTCGAACAGCTCAAAGGTCAGCTCATCGTTGTCGAGGGCGCCGATGGCTCAGGACGCTCGACACAAATCAACTTGTTGCGCGACTGGCTCGAACGCCGCGGTTTTCCCACGGTCAACGTGGGTTTGAAACGTTCCATGCTCGTGAGCCGCGAATTGGAGCAGGCCATGCGCGGCAACATTCTGGGCACCCGGACTCTCAGTCTTTTCTACGCAACCGATTTCGCAGACCAGCTGGAGAACGTCATCATTCCAGCACTCCGCTCCGGCTTCATTGTTCTGGCCGATCGTTACATCTACACGCTGATGTCGCGCGCCATCGTCCGGGGCGCTGAACCGGCCTGGATTCGAGAGGTCTACAACATTGCACTCGTTCCCGACGCCGTCTTTTACCTGGCTGTAAGTCCGCGAATCCTGGGCGAACGCAATTTACGTAAACACGCCGTGCTGGACTACTGGGAATCCGGCATGGACATCCACCGGTCTGCGAACATGTATGCCAGCTTCATTGAGTATCAGCGTCAGATCCAAAAAGAATTCAAAGCCATGCAAGAACTCTACGGTTTCGATACTGTCGATGGAAACCGCTCACCACGCGCCATTCAAAATGAGCTTCAAGCAAAGATCGATCTGATCCTCAACGGAAAGACGGATCACGACGATGGGGAAAGTAATGAATCAGAACCAGACAATACGGAAAGAATTACTCGCACAACTGCAGCATTTGCGGTCCGAAGCGAAAGAAATCAGCCGCATATACGTCGCAAATCTTCAGCGTGACATCGTTGAGTTGATGGACTTCCTCAATGAAAAGCGGGACGGCCGGTCCCAGCAGGCGCGGAGCCTGGGCCCGATGCTCGTACAGATGAAAGAGGCACTGGATGGGATCAACCTGAAGCCTGAAAAAGGGCGGCGCAAGGATTTGAGAAGAATCGAACAGGCGGTCCGATCGATGACAAAGATCGTCGCCAACCGGAAAACGACCTAAATGGAAATCTATATACTGCGGCACGGAATCGCCGTCGAGAGGGGAACCCCGGGGTACAAGAGAGACGGCGACCGCCCGCTGACGGATGAAGGCGTTGAGAAAATGCGACAGATCGCTAAGGCGATGCGCGAAATGGATCTTCAGTTCGATGTCATCTTTTCGAGCCCATATGTCCGGGCAAAGGCCACGGCCGACATCGTCGCCGAGACTCTGGGCGAAAACGTTACGCTTACCGATTCATTGCTGCCCGAAGCCGATCCGCCCGAACTCATCGACGAAATCAACGACGAAAAACCTCAGCGAGTCCTGTTAGTCGGCCATGAGCCCGATCTCAGCGCACTCATATCCACCCTGATCTGCGGGAAAAGAAATGCGGACATCGAATTGAAAAAAGGCGGGCTCGCCAAACTGACTGCGGAAACGTTGACGTACGGCAAGTGTGCCACGCTGAACTGGCTGCTTACCCCCAAACAGCTCCGGCAATTGGGGTAAAAGGGGAGGAAAACATTAGCCGCGGATTACGCGAATTACGTGGATGGGCGCGCCATCACACTGTATTCCAAGTCGTGTGAACCTCTTGCGCGCCCATCCGCATAATTCGCGTAATCCGCGGCTAATGTTTTCCTCCCTC
>Ga0137409_10001099_pt1 | contig 29263 bp, 48 predicted proteins | sample CZODoug1_16funga_FD_122059 | JGI IMG/M metagenome (GOLD analysis project Ga0137409, IMG submission 122059) | Vadose zone soil fungal communities from Angelo Coast Range Reserve, California, USA - CZODoug1_16fungal (Hybrid Assembly) | ecosystem: Environmental > Terrestrial > Soil > Vadose zone...
GGCGGCGCATCGCGGCGATCACCTGCTGTGTCAGGTCCGCGCTCGCTGCGTAGGCCGGCGCGTAGTTCTTGTGGTCGCAGCGGCCGGAGTCCTCGACGTCCTCGCCGCCGGTCACGCCGTATCCGATGCGGGTCGGGATCACCACGACAAATCCATGTTGCACGAACCACTGCGAAGCCACCGTGTATTGCGCCCGGCCCAGCGCGGCGCGCGCCGCCCGGTCGGCAGCCCTTCCATGGTTCAGTACCAGCAGCGGACGCGGCCCGGTGCCCGCATCATCGAAAAAAACCGTCACCACCACGTCGCGGGTGATCGCCACCCCCTGCGCGTTGTTGACCGTGACCGGCACAGCCAGGTTCTCCTGCACGACGCGCGCCGCCGCGGCAGCGGCAACCAGCCACAATGTGCAGCCCACCAGCAGGGTTACGCCGCCCGGCGCACGCCGCTTCATTGCAAGCGCTTCTCCATCTCGACGAATGTCGGCTCGGTGTAGCCCGCATGTTTGTGCAGTCCGATCGGCGTGTAACCGCGCGCGGCGTAGTACCCGCGCAGGGTTTCGAGTGCAAGGCGCACGCGCAGCCGTACGCTCGGCAGGCCGAGGGTCGCAGCGTGAGCTTCGGTCCTGGCAAGCAACAGGTCGCCGATGCCGCGTTTACGAAACTCCGGTGGCACCGAAAGGCGGCCGACATACAGGTGATCGGATTTGGGTGCGTAAAAGACACATCCGACCGGAATCGACAGCTCGGCATCGTCCTGGTTGCTCAAGCAGAGGAATGCGCCGCCTTCGCCAAGCCTGCGCCCGAGCGAATCAACCGTCTCGTCATTGGCGCCCGACGGCGGGTCGAGCTTGCCGGTGTACTCGGCAAACGCGCGCCGTAACAACCCGTGCAGCACGGCGACTTCGCCCGGCTGCGCCGCGCGCACCGCAAACGGGTCGCTCATCTTGTGGTCTGGGGAATGCAAGCGCCGCGCTTTTCGAACCAGTACACGGCGTTGCCGGCAAGCACGATGCTGCCGGATACGACCGCGCTCGCCACCGTGACCGCGCCCAAGGCGACCAGCAATGCGACGCATCCCTGATTGGAGCAGCCGGCAAAGCCCCCAACCTGCTGCAAGTCGAGCGTCATCTGCTTCGCCTGGATGCGGCAGTCTTCGTCATAGACCTGCGTCGTGCGCGGCACGTACACGCAACCCGCGCAGATCGCTGCGAGCAGGAACGCGCCCAAAAGGCGTGGCGCCAGGCGTGCCACGGTTACTTCTTCGGAAACAGTCGCGCGCGCCGCTCCAGGCTCTCCGGCGGCCACATCTCCGACGACTTGTAGTACTCGTGCACGGCCGGCGTTCCCGCCGGCAGCACCACCCACGGCTGCTTCGACATCGTGAAAATGTGGATGTCGGGCGGCAGGCGATCCGGTTCATCGAGCGTGCCGACGCGCACGAACCGCACCTTGTCGCCGCCGCCGCCGTAGTTGCTCCAGACCGCAATGTGACAGCGCGGACAACGCGAAATCTTCTGCCCGGCACCGCTTGCTGACGGCGTATCGATCACGTCGACCTCGCCGCTTAGCAACTGCACGCGGTCCGCCTCGATCATTGCGTTGAGGGCAAACGCAGCGCCGGTCTCGCGCTGGCACCAGCGGCAGTGGCAGCAGTTCACGAACAGCGGCTTGCTCTGCATCCGATAGCGGACGAAGCGGCACGTGCAGCCGCCGTCAAACGTGGTGTCGGTGGTCATCGGGGCTCGATCCGTCGGTTCAGGCAGTACGCGCAAAGATAGCGAAAGTACCGTTCGCGCGAGCGACCAGCACCTGGTCCAGGTAAATGCTGGATTCCATGTTGGCGAGGGTGCGGCCGCGATTGACGACTTGCGTCGTGCAGGCCAGTTCACCCGCGCGCACCGGCTTGAAGTAGTTGATCTTCAACTCGACCGTGGCGCACGCCTGGTCCCGGGCGAGGGTTGGCGCCAGCGCCGCGCCCATGCCGGTGTCGGCAAGCGCGAAAAGCACCGCACCGTGCACGCGGCCCGTGGAGTTCATGTGCATCGGTGCGATCGTTAGTGCGCAGACACTGTCGCCCGGCCCATATTCGCGCACCACCAGGCCGATGTGATCGAGAAACGGAAACCCTCCGCCCGGTACTGCGTCGCCCATGTTGCTCGCGCCCGTGCCGCTCGCGCCCGCGCTCCTCATGGTGCCCTTGATTCGCTCACCGAGATCACCAGGTCGTCCGGATCGGCGTATTGCGCGATGCGCGCTCCGAACGTCTCCTTCGGCGCTTGCACACAGCGCACGCCGAGTTGCGTCACCCGCGCATGGAATTCGTCCAGGTTGGTTACACCGAGACCCGGTCGACATGATCCGGCCGCCGGCTCTGCCGCTGCTCCGGCCGCCCGTTTCGCTTCGTGCAGCGCCAGCGTTGCGCCGTCCGTGGCAAATTCGGTCCAGCCCGGCGACTGGAAGCGCAGCGGCAGGCCGAGCGTGTCGCGATAGAAGGCCACGCTGCGTTGCATGTCGCTCACGAACACGATCGCATAGTTGATTCGCATCACAACCCCCTGTCTGGCGGCCCGGGCGGGTTCAACCGCGTTGCTCAATGCCGGGTGGTTTTTTCCTGTCCTTCGTTGCGCCTCAGGACGTTTTCGATGCGCCGGTCGGGAACCAGCCATATCAGCGCAACGATGACGTAGATGGCGTTGGCGATCACCGGCAACCACAGCGTCATCACGATCGCCACGATGTACAGGAACGGCGAGAGCTTGCCTTTCCAGTCACGCCCGACCGCTTTGCGCAGGATCGAATCAGACCCCTGCGTGCGAATGATCACCAGCTCGAGCACGTAATACGCGATCGCAGCCATCAGCAGCACAACACCGTAAAGCGCGGTCGGCATGGCGGCGAAGTGGTTCTCGCCCATCCATGCAGTGGCAAACGGGAACAACGACAACCAGAACAGCAGGTGCAGATTGGCCCACAGCATGGCGCCGGTGACCCGGTTGCTCGCGTGCAGCATGTGATGGTGGTTGTTCCAGTAGATGCCGACGTAGATGAAGCTCAGCACGTAACTGAGGAATACCGGCCAGACCGGCAGCAGCACGTCGAGGGTGTCGCCGTGCGGCACCTTCATCTCCAGCACCAGGACCGTGATGATGACCGCGATCACGCCGTCGCTGAACGCTTCGAACCGTCCCTTGCCCATCGGAGCTGCTCCGCACTATCGGGCGAGCAGCACCAGCACGAGGCCGATCGCCGCCGGCAACGCCTGCACGAACAGGATCTTGCGGCTCGCGGTCGCCGCGCCGTACAGGCCGGCGACCAGGACGCAGCAGAGGAAAAAAATCTTCACGTCCGTGCCGGCCGCGCCGAGGATCAGGCCCCAGAGGAGGCCGGCAGCGAGAAACCCGTTGTAAAGACCCTGGTTCGCAGCCAGCACCTTGCTCGCCGCGGCTTGTTCCGGCGTTTGTCCGAACGCACGCAGGCCCGCCGGTTTGTCCCAGAGGAACATTTCGAGCACGAGGAAATAGACGTGCAGGATGGCGACAAGCGCGACCACGAGATTCGCGACGATTGACATGACCCCTCCTCGGTGATTCTTGGCTTTCTGCTGTGGCCCGCTCCCTGACCCGCCGCGCAACGGCGGGGACAGGTCCTTTTATTTTCCGGCGAGGTTGCGCACCCGTTGCGTCTCCGCCCACAAGGCCTGGCACTGCGCGTCGAGCGTGCTGGCGGGCGGCGCGCCTTTTTTCGCTTCCTCGTCATGGATGCGCCGCGTTTCCGCCTGGTAGGCGGCGCCTTTGCGAACGGCGGCGAGCTCGGAGCGCGACTTGGCATCGACCTTCGCCCGCCACATGCTCAGGTACGCCTCGTCACGCGCGCCGCGCATCTGCGGATACCTGGCCTCGCAACTGATGTAGCTGTGGTCAAAGCGGGCCATGCCCTGCGGATCGATGGTCATAGCGTTCGCGCTGGCGCTCGCAAGACACAACGCGGCGCCGAGGATGGTGTTGCGCATGGCCCAGCCGAAAGTACAGTCGTGCCCGGATGGTGCCGCGAACCCGCAGCGCCAGCAAGCCATGCGGTCGGCCGATCGCCGCGGTCACGCCGCATCCGGGCGATCGCGTTCGACCAGTGCAAGGTATTGCGCCAGCGTTTCGGCACCGAGAGGTTTTGCCATCACCCGCACGGTGTTGACGCGCTTGCCCATCTCGATCCCGGTGCGCTTGCGCAGCTCGAGATAACCAACGCGGTGCCAGAAACGCTCGGCGCGTGCATTGCCTTCGACCACGCCGAGTCGTATCCACCGCGCACCGTTGCGTTCCATCCAGACTTCCAGCGCGCGGTACATCGCGTGCGCGATGCCGCTGCCATGCAGCGACGTGGCAACCACGAACAGGCCGATGTGCCAGACGCGCTCGGCGATCAGGTCCGAGACGACGTTGGCCATGCCGATGATCGATCCGGCCTCGTCATCGAAGCCGATCGCCCACTTTTTCGTGTACGACCACCCCGCTGGAAGTGCGCCGTGGATCTCTTCGTGCGCGTCGGCCGCGGTTGGCGGTTGGCCGCTGATGTCATCGAAGTATTCCGGGTTCGCCTCGAAAAACACCTGCAACGCAGGTTCGTCGCGCGCGTGCAGCTCGTACGCGCGCACCTTGCCGGCCATGAACAAGGTGCCGCTGTTCACGTGGGCGTGCCCGGAGTGTCGTCTGTCGGTTGTCGCATGGGACCCGCTGCAGATTCTTGTCGTCGCCTGCAAGCGCGCTTGTCGCGCTCGCCGCGGTCTCCTATTCTGACAGTCCTACACCTCGGAGACCCCCATGATCAAGGTCAGTGTGATGTATCCCAACAAACCGGGCGCGCGTTTCGATCACGCGTACTACCGCGACAAGCATATGCCGCTCCTCAAGGCGCGGATGGGTGAAAGTTGCAAGTACTACACCGTCGACAAAGGACTGGCCGGAGGCACGCCGGATTCGCCCGCCACCTACGTCGGAATGTGTCACATCTTCTGCGAGTCGGTCGAGACCTTCCAGGCCGGCTTCGGCCCGCACGCGAAGGAAATCATGGGTGACATTCCAAACTACACCGATCTGACGCCGGTGATCCAGATCAGCGAGGTCGTGGTCGGCTGATTTTTCCCTGGCTAGCCGCGTTTGCCGTTGTTTGTTCGCTGGTGATACGTCAGCGCGGCCGCAACGCAGAACGACAGCGCGTCGCTCGGTACCCTGCTGTCGGCGCCAAACACGATCGCCCGGTTGCCCTCGTACGTGAAGTCGCGCGGAAAGAGGGTGCGGAAGGTTTCGACCAGATTGGTCTGGCAGTGGAAGTACATCGCGTATTGCGCCGGACTGGATTTTTTCCAGTCGATGCGAATGGTGCTGCCGCTGCCGCTCTTTGACGTGACGTAGGCCGGTTCGCCCCATTTCAACGTCTCTTCCAGTTCGCCCACGCCGTCGGTTGCCGCCGCGGTCCTGAAGATCAGGGTGCGCAGCGCGAGCAGCTTGCGGTGGATTGCAGGCGGATACGCGTCGAACACGCGCGCGACCGCGGGATCGGCGAACGAAGCGCCTTTTTTCATCAGTCGAGCGGTTTGCGCGCCGCCACAAAATACGGCGCGTAACCGGCGCTTTTCCACAACTCGTCCGCGCTGCGCGCGGAGGTCATGTAGTGGGTCTCCACAAAACGCATGCCGCCTTCGCGCAGCCACGCTTCGGCCCGGTCGAGCAGTTCGCGCCCGAGGCCGTGGCGACGTTGCTGCGCATCAACCCACCACAGCCCGATCACGCCCACCAGCGGGAACACTTCGGACCCGAAAATGGGCGGACTGATGAACGCAGCGATGAATCCGATCGGTTGCGGGTTTTCGCCGAACAGGACCAGCCCGGTATCGCGGCCGATATGTACCTGGAACCATGCCATCCAGTTGACGATGAACGCCTCGCCACTGGCGGTAAGAAGCGGGTCTTTCGCACTTGCCTCCACTTCGGTGTACAGGTTGCGCAGGAATTTTTCGAACAGCGGTGCATCACCGCTATTGGCGCGACGGATGGTCATTTTGAAACCCGCAGTCTCGTGGATGATGGTTGATCGCCGTGCGCCGCCATCAGCGCGACGACTCCCGGCGGAATCGGCCGGCAAGCGCAGTTGGCCGCATGCCCGATGTGCCAGTCGATCCGCTGCCGTGCCGTGGGGTTCTTCGGCATCCGGTTCTTCTCGTGCCAAAGGCGATTCATCGTCATTACGGCAGCCAGCGTGATCGGCGTGCAGTTTGCCCGAGGGACTCGGCCGCGGGCAACACAAATTCCGGCGACCCGCGGCCTTGCTCTTACTTTGCGTCGACGTCGACGCCTTGCCAGTATTCCATCGGTGCGGCCTGGTTGTACCCCTCGCCCATCAACTTCACACTCACGCGGCCCGTGTCGGTATGCACCGCAACGTCGTGCGAGTGGGGGTTGCCGATGATGAGGTATCGGCACGGCGCGGCGGTGTGATTGAGAAGCGCATGACCAACCTTCTGCCCCGCCGGGAAGCACACATAGTCGCCGGCCTTCATCAGGTAAGTCTTTTCGCCGAGCCGCAACGTCAAGGCGCCCTCGAGCACCAACACATGTTCTTCCTCGACCATGTGATAGTGGGTGGGGTTGGCCTGGCGTCCCGGCTCGAGTATCTCGTTGGCGATGCTGATCTGGGTACCGCCGCCGAACGAACTCAGATGCTGGTAGCGCATCCCGAAGCGCGAACCGCGGGTGAACTCCTCCCACGGCACCGCGCTGATCGGAAACGGTTCGAACACGCCCTGCGGGTTTGCGGAATTTTTGGGTTTGTCCTTCACGTCTGCTCCGGGATTGGCATATGACTTCAGGCCGCCTCGGTTCGTTCCACAACGACTTCCCATGCCGCCTTGGGATACACATACCGGTGAATGAGGTTCTCCTCCTGGCACAACCAACGCCAGCCATGCGCGAACAACGCTTGCACTTCGGGCTGGCTGAAGAAGCGTTTCGGCGCGCCGTCGACCAGGTAGTAGTTTCGCTCGAGCGCGGTGTGCCCCACCGCGCCATAGTGACGATCATTGGTGGAATTCAAGCGGCACAACAAGACGCCCGCTTGACCTAGCACCCGGCGAATGCGCCCCACCAGCGCCCTCGTCTCGTCCCACGGAAAGTAGTGCAGCGACAGGCTCGCAACCACGACATTGACGCTCTCCGGACCAACCGGAAACGGCGCGCGTACGTCCTGGCAATGGAATTGCGCCGCCGGCGCGTGCGCTTTTGCCTTCGCTATGGACACCTGCGAAAGATCAAGCGCGATCACGCGGTGACCGGCTTCGCACAAGACCGCGGTATCCAGGCCGGCCCCACAGCCAAGCTCGAGCACCGGCAGATCCCCCGCGCGTTGCGCGAGCAGGGGCAACCAGCGATCGAGCCACGGATCGTCGTTCATTTGCCGGCGACCGCGCGCAGACCGCGCGGCGAGGACCTGCTACGCGCCGCGATAGAAGTAGTACGTCGCCGTGTACGGCACGCGTGCCATCTGCCTGGCACTTGCCGCATCACATGGTTGGTTCGGCGCAAGCCCGCCCGTGGTCTTGGCGCGCAGGATGCTGCGCGTGTCCGCGAATATGCCCTTGCCCGAGGTCGATTTTGCATTCAGCAGCAGCCACGGGATGGCCGACGGCGTCGGCCCGGGATCGCGCGCCTTCACTTCGCCGATCACCTTGCTGCCGTCGATCGCTTCCCAGGTGGGGCCGCCGTAGTGCCTGCCGATCGGCTTGCCCTCCTTGTCCGCCAGGTTCGCTTCAGGTGCGCGAAACACCCATTCGAATGCGCCCGCCGGATCACTCTTCGGCACGCACTCGTAGATCTGCACGCCGGTTGCAAGCGCTTCGAGATAGACAACCTGGTCCTCGCCCGGTCGCATTGTTGCCGGAACTTGCGGCGGGAAGATTGTCGGCTGGATCTGCATCGAACAACCGGCGGCGATCGCCAACGCGGATGCCGCAGCCAGGAGTGAACCCCGTTGAGTGCGGAACAGTCGCATTACGTTTCCTTCAATTCACGTTGCATCTGACGAGTGTAATTGCGCGCCCTCACTTGCGCTTTGGCGTCTCGAACTTGCGCCAGTACTGGAACTCGTCTTCATGAATCTCGATATCGAGTTCCATGATGCGCGCCTGCAGGCGCTCCTGCACGTCCGCGACCGCCTGGTTGTAGACCAGCGGACCGATCTCCTCGAGGAAAAAACCGAGCAACGCGCCGGCGGCGATGTTGCCGATTTTCTCGTCCAGGTTCTGCTGGAAGTACCGCTCGATGGAAGCGATGGCTTCCTTGCGTGCCTCTTTGGGAATTTCGATCGTCATGGGGACCTGCTGACGGGGAAGAGCGAGGTGGATCAACCGGGCGACAACGCGTGGCGATAGAACTTCGTGTCCACCGTCATGACCGGAAAAGCCGACGGCAGCTCGGCGCGCGATATTTCAGTGAAGCCGCTTTTTTCGTAGAAGCGGTGCGCAGCGAGAAACTTCGCCGTCGTGCCGAGATACACCTCGGCGATCGACTGCGCGCGACACCATTCCAGCAGCGTCGCCAGCAGCCGTCTGGCGACGGCATGCTCGGCGCCGCGATATTCGGCCTTGACGAACATCTTGCGCAACGCCGCCTGGTTGTTGCCGATATCGAGCAGGCCGAGCGAGCCGACCACGCGCTCTCCTGCCACCGCAACCCAGAAGTTTCCTGCACCACACTGGTAGAACGCGCAGATGTCCTGCAGGTCACGCTGGTCGTCCAACGAGATGGCGATGCTGAACTCCGCTCGCTGGATCGGCAGGATCACTGCGGCCACACCTTCAGCGAACCGCGGATCAAACGGGACGATTTCGATCGCGGGCATGCTCGGGCCCTTCAATCCACGATGTCGTAGTGGCGAACCATCCGGTCGTACTCGATCATCATGTCGCGCGCGGCTTGCGGTACCACGGCCGCGTCGGCGTCTGCGCCGGCAAATGCGCGGATGAACTCGACGGATTCCCATTCAGTGACTACGAGGAACTCCACGCCGTCGGGCACGTCGCGGCGGAGGATGGTCGCGCCGCGAAATCCAGGCAGCTTGCGTAGGGCGGGAAAGGTCTCGTTCTTCAAGTGCTCGACATAAGCCTGCGCAGTCTCCGGCCTGGCGAGGCCGCGCCATTGGCGGGAGATCATCGTTTCACCTGCGCTTCACCGACGAGGGACGGTCCCTGAACAGCGCGCCGCAACGCCGCTCGCCCGAGCAGACGCGTCGAGTCCAGCGTCGGCAGCGCGGAGTTGGCGTCGCTGATGATGAGCGGAATCTCGGTGCAGCCGAGCACGACCGCATCGCAGCCATCACGCTTCATGCGCTCGATGATGCGCTGGAAAGTGGCGATCCCTTCAGGCTTGAAGACGCTGCGTACCAGCTCGTCCATGATGATGCGATTGGCTTCGTCGCGCTCGGCAGCGCTCGGCAGCAGGTATTGCAACCCGCGCGCGCGAAGCTTCTCCGGATAAACCTCGCTGTTGACGAGCCAGCGTGTGCCCGTGATTCCCACACGCCGGAATCCGCGTGCAACCGCCTCGGCGGCGACGACCTCGGCGATGTGCAACCAGGGGCGCGGCGAGCGCGGCAGGACGTATTGCAGCGCTTGATGGATGGTGTTGTCGGGACAGATGAGGAAATCCGCGCCGCCGCGAGCAAGTTTTTCGGCGGAGGAAAGCATCAGGTCTGCGACACCCTGCCAGTCTTCGTGGTCCAGGTGCTTCACGTATTCGGCAAGCGAATGCGTGTGCATCGAGACCTCGGGATGGGCGTGCGGGCCGAGCAGGCCAACGCCTTCGACGCAGATGGTTCGATAGCACAGCGCTGCACCCTCCGCCGAGCAGGCAACGATTCCGATGTGCTGTGTCATGTCGGGCACGCGACGCGTTGAATGGTCAGAGGGGCATCTCGGTCTCGCGGCCAGGAACTGGCGCCTAGCGCGCGGATTTTTTCAGCGGGCCGATGCAATCCGGCCCCTCGGGCGAATTGCAGAGGATCAGCGTCTCGCGGGAGCCGCCGAACAGGACATAAACGACGCCCAGGCGCGCCTCCCGGTCGGCAACCGTATCGGCACAACCCGCTCCTCCCGAGTCCTTGATGGTGGTCATGGAGAGTTTGTACCGGCCGGTCGGTTCTGCGGCCCAGGCCATCAGGTACTTGCCTTCGGTCTGCGCGTCGCCGCTGTTGACCGACACGGTGCCGTCGTCGCGAAAGACGTAATGCTCGGCGCAGTTGTTGGTCTTGCGCGTCCACTCCCACGTTCCGACGATCGAGGGCTGCTGGGCAGCCGCCGATGCGCAGATGCCGAGCAGCGTGGCACTTGCCAGCCGGCGCATGAAACGATCAATCGACGACAAAGAGCTTGGCTCCGACCGACGTGGAAGAGCGATGCGGCTCGGCGTTGTCAGCGACCTGGTAGCTCATGCCGGGTTTGAGAATGAACGTGCGGCCGTCTTCCAGCTCGGTATGCAGTTCGCCTTCCAGGCAGAACAGGATGTGACCTTTCACGCACCAGTGATCGGCCAGGTAGCCGGGTGTGTACTCGACCAAGCGAACCCGGACGCCGCCGAAGGTGCGTGTCCGCCAGTACGCTAGCCCGGTTTCTCCTTTGCGTTCGGTGCGCTCCACCGCAGACCAGTCAGTGGTGCCGAAGGGAATGTCCGCCATGTGCATGTGTGTCGATTCTCCGCGGGTTCAGGTTGATGCTTGAGTTGCAGCCGCCAGCCGCATCATCTGTATCTCGTCGAACAGTTCGCCGTCGACAAGCAACGATCCCGGCTCAACGCCAAACGGTTTGAAACCGAACGATTGATAGAGCGCAATCGCCGCCGCATTGCCGCCGGTAACCGACAGCGTGATCTGGCGGATGCCAGGCTGCGATTCGGCAAACGCCACCGCTTCGCGCAGCAGTTGCCGACCCGTCCCATGAATCCGGTGCGCCGGCGCGACATACATGCTGCGAATCGAGGCCTTGTGTCGCTCCTTCAGGCGCGTTGCCCGGGCGACGCCGACCACACCCACCAGCTGATCTTCGTAGAACGCCCCGAACGTGTTCCTGCCCGAGCCGGGCGCGAGCGATGTCGCGACCGTGTCGGCGGACATATCGCATTCCTCCTCGTAGCTCGAACCGAACGCGCTCGGGCTCTCGCGCAGCGCAAACAGCCGCAGTTCGAGGAACGCAGCTGCATCCGCAGGCGCCAGTCGCCGGATCAGGTAGAGCGTCGACCTCATGAGCAAGCGGTCGAGGGACTACCCGCGTAGGCCTGCTTCAGGGTGGCAATGTCGATCTTCTTCATCTCGAGCATCGCCGCCATGACGCGGCTGGCTTTTTCGACATGTGTCCTTGCGGGCTGCAGCCCGCACAGGTTGAACGTCGCTCGAAGATCACGATTGCCTGCCACCACTGCAGAATCATAGTCATCGCGACCCTGACGTTGGCGAGGCAAAGTCACCTCCTTGCGCGGGTCGATCTGCGATTCACCAACGGCCACCGCGACCGGCTCAGACATCGCGCACGTACACGATGAATCCGTGATGACTGCCAAGCTTCTCATAGAGCAACCGGCCCGCGCTGTTCGACTCGTGGGTCTGCCAGTAGACGCGCTTCACACCGGCAAGCCGGGCCTGTTCATAGACAGCCTCGATCAGAAGCCGCCCGACCCCCTGGCCGCGGCGGGAGTGAAGGGTGAAGAGGTCTGACAGATAACAGCTTGGTTCGATCCGGGTTGTGCTGCGATGAAAGAGGTAGTGCGCAAGGCCAACGAGCTGTCCTTGCTCTTCAGCGACGACTGCGAAAAGCGGCTCGCTCGGATCGAAGAATCGCTGCCACGTAGTCTGGGTGATGTTCTCCGCCAGCGCGGTCTCGCCGTGACGGCCGTAAAAAGCGTTGTAGCCGTCCCAGAGAGGCCGCCACGCGGAATAGTCGCCTTGCGCAACCGGACGGACTTGTACGGGAAGGGTCATGACTGCATCGACGATCCTGGGCCCGGGCGCAAGCAGCCCGTCCGCCAGTGAATGCAGGTCCGCCTTGGACAGCATCTGCAATTGCGCATGTGCGGCGGGAACATGGGCGGTTGGCATGCTCAGGTTGGGAGGCGTTTGCCGAGCAGGTGCGCGCGCACTTCGTAGCCAAGCTCTGCATACATGCTCAGCGCAGTCTGGTTGAACTCCCAGACACCGAGGCGCAACTCGCGCGCCCCATTCTGCGTGGCCCATTGTTCGGCCAGCGCCATCAGCCTGGACCCGATACCGCAGCCGCGCCGAGTGGCGGTTACCGAGATGGAGCCAATGCGCGCGAAGCGCATGGGTTGCAGCAAGGAATGGGTCTCGGTGGTGACGCTCACATTGACAAAGCCGACCACGCGAGCGTCTTCTTCCGCGACGAACGTCGTTGCGTTGTCGGCAGCGACGCTTTGCGACCAATGTGCAAGGTCGCGATCCGGCGCGCCTGGTCCGGCGAAAACTTCGGGCCAGGCCGCGTGATGTATGGAATTGACCTCTTCACCCAACGCACAAAGGGATGGGAGGTCAGCGGGATTGGCCTCGCGGTAGAGCATCTTCCGAAAGAGGATACCCCGCGGTGAACGCACGCTCCAACACCGAATTTATGAAACCGGTCTTCAACGACGAGTAGTGCTCGCGGGATGCCAGCGTGGCGCCGTCGTGATCGACCGCCAGGGTTCGTTTTAGCGCCGCATATTCGGCTGCGACCGCGGGATGACCGCGCAAGTAGTCACGAAAGGCGAGATGGCGGCGTTCCTGTTCCCCGCCGAAAACACAAAGGTGAACGTGGTGGGTACTCGGCCACTGCGCCGGCTTCTGAAAGAACGGATAGACGCTGTCGAACGGACCAAGTGGTATGTGGTGATAGCCAAGTTCGCCCAGCTGCGCCGAATGTGGTGCCAGCGGCTGGAGTGTCGCCACCGATACCTGTATGTCGATGACCGGCTTGGCAGCAAGGCCCGGCACTGATGTCGAGCCGACGTGTTCGATTCGCAGCGCCTGATCGCCCAGCGCTGCCCGAACGTTCGCCGCCTCGGCCGCGTACTGCGCGGGCCAGCGGCTGTCGTAAGGGACGATCCTGATCACGCATGGGCTCGCGCAGTCGGGCCTTTATTCGTCCTTCTGGGTTCGCGCGATCCACCAGCCGATGGCGCCCAGCGCCACCGCAACCGTGCCGAGGAAGGCCCAGAACCACGCAAAACCCTTTGCATCCGATAGCTGCTGCGGGTCCGTGATCGTTCCAAGCGAGCTGAATCCTGTGATCGCGAAGCCGAATGCCAGGGCGGCGAAGATCGCGGCGAGAACGACGCTCATCTGCGCGGATATCTTCAACTATGGCTCCTTGTATCCAGCGCCGGCTTGAACGCGCGCGGCCACGCGGACAACCAGTGTGTTCGATGGCCGGGCAAGTGACAAGAGGTCGTCCAGGATCTCGCCCGATGCGCCGGGTCGTTTCGACGCACGGGTGCTCGGCCATCAGCCTGATCTCCGGTTGACACCGTCTCCAGTTTACTGGACAGTGTGTCCATTATGAAGGATGGGGCCAACCCGGACATCAACGCGCGCATCGCGCGCCGGGTGCGTGCGCTGCGTGGCGATCTCGGCCTGACGCTGGATGCCCTCGCCGCCAATTGCACCGTCAGCCGCTCGATGCTGTCGCTGGTCGAGCGCGGCGAAAGCAGCCCCACCGCCGTCGTGTTGGAGAAGATCGCCACCGGTCTCGGCGTACCGCTGGCAACGCTGTTCGACGACTCGGGCGCATCGGTTACGCCGCTGTCGCGACGCGACGACCGAACGCCCTGGCGCGATCCGCAGTCCGGGTACATCCGTCGAAACATCTCGCCCGCCAACTTCCCTTCGCCGATCCAGATCGTCGAAGTTGTCCTGCCCGCCGGCGCGCGAGTGGCGTACGAAACGGGCGCGCGCGAGGTGAGCATCCATCAGCAGATCTGGGTGCAGGAGGGCAGCATCGAGGTGACGGTCGGCCGCGCCACGCATCGCCTCGCCGAAGACGACTGCCTCGCGATGCAGCTCGACGCGCCTACGGCGTTTCGCAACCGCACCCGCAAGTCCGCGCGTTATTTCGTGATCATCGCGACCGAGCGGATGCGCGCGGCGCGGCGCTAGGAGACGACCGTGACGGAGGGCATTCGAATCCGCCGCCTGCGAACGCTCGGTGAACCCGAGATTCGCGGACTGGGCGATGTTCTGATCGATTGCGTGCAAGGGGGTGCATCGGTCAGCTTCATGTTGCCGATGACGCGTGCCAAGGCCGACGCGTTCTGGCGCGGCATGTCGGGCAACGTGGAACACGGCGAGCGTGTCGTGCTGGCGGCCGAAGACGAAGCGGGAATTGTCGGCACCGTCCAGGTCATCTTGCAGCAGCCTGAAAACCAGCCGCATCGTGGGGATCTTGCCAAGATGCTGGTGCACCGTCGTGCGCGCCGGCGCGGTGTGGGCGCGGCGCTGCTCAGCGCCGCGGAGCGGCATGCGATTGACGCCGGCAAGACGCTGTTGGTGCTGGATACGGCCAGCGATGACGCGCAACGGCTGTATTCGCGCCAGGGCTGGCAGCGCGTCGGGGCGATCCCTGGTTACGCGCTGCTGCCCGATGGAGCGCCGTGCGCCACCACGGTTTACTTCAAGTCCCTGCAAACCTGAGTCACTGGCGGGCCGCCTCGAACTGCGGCAGGTCGATCCTGCGTCGCTTCATGCAGGGCGCCGCGCGAGCAACGCCCAGATTCCCGCGGCCGAAAGCAGCGAACCGCCGGCGAGATTGAAACGTCGCTGCGCCCGTGGCGAGGCGAGAAGCGTGCGCGCGGAGGCCGCGAACACCGCGTAAAGCGAAGTGTTGAGCGTGGCCAACGCGACAAACGTGATTGCAAGCAGCCACAGCTGCCGGCCGCCACTTGCGCCAGCATCGATGAACTGCGGCAGGAACGCCACGAAGAACACGACGCTCTTCGGATTGAGCGCGGTGACCAGGTAGGTGTTGGCGAACAGTTTCCAGCGTGAGGCTGGTGCGGCAGGCGTCGCCAACGGAATCGGCGCGAACCCCGCGCGCAACAGCCGCGCTCCGAGGTACAGCAGGTACAGGCCACCCGCCCACTTGACCACGGTGAACCAGAGCGCGGATGTGGCGAGCAACGCGCCCAGGCCAAGCAGCGAAACGACGAGCGCGGTCGAATCGCCCAGTGCAACCGCGGCGACCAGCGGCACGTTCGCGCGCCGGCCATGCGCCACGGAATAACTGATGACGGTGAGGATGGTCGGTCCGGGGATGATCAGCAGCACTACCGACGCCGCGACAAAAGCCAGCCAGAGTTCGATCGACACGATTTGGACCTTCCAGGTAAGTCAGTGCACCCCGCCGGCGATCTCGACGTCGGCGATCCAGTTGTGTTTGCGCCGCGCAAGGCGCGATTGTTCGGTTTCGCCATCGAAACTCGCCGCTGCGCGCTGAAACAGCGACGGATCGACGTTGTCGAACGCATTGACGCTGACGACCGCGTAGAGACGGCCGTCGATCCGGCTGGTCACCAGCGGCACGATTCCACAGCGCGAGCAGATGTGGAATTCGGCGGTTTCGGTTCCGAACAGGTACTTCGAGACCAGCGCCGGGTCCTCGATAGTCACCTTGAGCGATCCTGCTGCGTACGAAGTCCAGACCCCGCCGTGCTTGGAGCAGAACGAGCACGAGCAGGCGCGCGCGGGAATGGCGGTTGGATCCGGATCCCAGGTGAGCGAAAAACCGATATTCCGGCAGTGGCAGCTTCCACGTATCAGCATGAGCACCTCTCACCCGGCTGCACCGGACAACGCTTTCACGAAGACCCGATTTTCGTACTGCTCGTCCTGGTTCAACTCGGCAGGGCGCGACGAGGTCACCAGATGATGCTGCGCGCACAACGTCAACTGAGCGAAGGCCAGCATGTGACCGGACCGCTCGCAAACCAGGAAGCGCGCACCGGGCGCAGACAGCAAGGCTTGCACGACAGGCGCGGACAGTGCTGATCCCTCGCGCGCCAGCGATGCCCGAATGCCATCCGTTGCATAGGTGTCGAGGAACACCTGGGTCGCGAGCATGCTGATGCACAAGGCATCTGCGGTCGTGGCGACCCTGAACGTATGAGCGAACTCGCCTTGACTCACCGCTTCGATACGCGTGAAAGCGCGGCCTGCAGCAAACCCGCAACCGCGAAGGCCGCGACACCCGGACAGAGGAAGAACCATATCTCCAGACCACCGAGATACCGGGCCACGTCGGCCTTGCGGCGGTTCGCCCCGTGCAGGACGTCGAGGCCGATATTTGCACCGTAAAAGACCAGCGCCAGGAACAGCGCGTAGAACAGCACGATGAACCACTTGCGCGCAGGCCACTTCAGGTCGACAACGAAGCGGAAACAGACGAATGCAAGCACAGCAAGAGCGTAAAGCGACGCCCACGCGGCTGGCGTAACGGACCCGGCCGGAATCGCGGCGACCGCCGACCAGAATGCGGCGAACTGCACGAGCAACGCGGCCGCGGTCGTCACTGGCGCAGACAGCGGTGCACGGCCACGATCGATCAGCGGGGCGCGCGTGCGTAACTCACGGTGAGCATCTCCCACTGGTGTCCGTCCGGTTCGTTCCAGTAGATGCCCTTGCCGCCAAACTGGGTGTCGATCTGCATGTCGACGGGTCCGCGCACCGTGCTGCGGTACTTGATCCCGGCCGCCTTGATGCGCTCGAGAATGGTATCGAAGTCCTGCGGTCCGACTCGGAAGCAGAAGTGATAGATGGGGAACGCCTCATCGGTGTCGATGAAGTCCAGCGTCAATCCATCGTTGAGGTAGACCGGCGAAAAGGGTCCGATCCCGCTTTCCGCCCAAGCAACGCTCAGCAGTTCTCCGAGCAGTTTCGCCGCCGCCACCTTGTTACGCGACGGAACAATGAAGTGATCGAGCTCGACTCTCATCGCGAATCCCCAAAACAAACCACGCTGCTGGTCTCCAACCTGGCGGATCTGAACGTCGCGACGGATTTTCCCCGAACGGGAGCGCGTCCTCGCAAAGCCCGCTAGTTGATCTTCGGAAATGCGAACGCGAGCGCGGCGGTAAAGGCAGCCGGAATCATTCCGATATGACCGCCGACATAATCGTGCGCTTCAACCGTCAGGTTCGGGTAGTGGCGATTCTGCAAGGCTTGCGCGAACGCAGGGTTCTCCACGTTTCCGCTGTAGGAGACATGCAGCCGGACCGGCAGGTCGGCGTACCCCGCGGCATAGTCCTGCTCCCACTCGGCGACGGTGGCAGGCATGCACCAGATCGAGGAATCGCTGGCCAGGTAGACCGCAAAGGGATGATCGGCCGGCGCCTGGGCCAACAGTGCGTAAAGGACAAAACTGCCGCCGTGCGAGTGGCCAAGCAGTGCGCGCTTGGTCGGCGCACCGCCGATCGTGCTTTCGACAAAAGGAATCAGTTCGGTACGGATGAAATCGAGGAACGCCGCCTCCCCGCCGCCATTGGGAGTGCACGTGTTCGGAGGCACGTAGTCGTGCGCCCGATTCGCCTCGTTGCCGATCCCCACGACGATGAATGCCGAATGAGAGGTCTCGACAATGTTCACCAGTTCCGGAAAGCGCGACTCGCCATCGAGCGCATAGAGGATCGGAAGACTCGCCGGGCTGCCCGCGCTGGCCGGCGGCAGGTAGATGTTGAGCGGGTAGCTCGTGCCGTTGACGCGCGACGTGATGATCTTCCTGTCGATGGAACCCGCCGTCGACGGACCGGACGAATCCGATCCGGAACCGCAGGCGGAAACGCCGAGCACCGCGGTGAGGATGATCAGTACGTATCGGGTTGCCAGCACTGGTTTTCTTGAAGTAATCGGGCAGCGGCCGATCAGGTTTCGGAGCTGTTGCCGGATGCCTTGCTTGGCACAGCAGAGCTGCTCTGGTGGAAACGCGGCAGATCATCGGCAACGCGGAACCACGGGATCTGCTGGTCGGTCCAGACGTGGTCGTCGATCCGCACTCCCGAGGGGTCATCCAGGCTACCCACGGCGATTTGCACGCGGTCGTTCAGGATTTCCTCGTGCATCGAAAGCGTGCTGCCACAGTTGGAACAGAAGCCGCGATGCGCGTATTCGGAAGACTTGAAACGGGTTGGCGCGCCACGGGTCCACGCGAAATCACCGGCGCGGAAGTGCACCAAAGCCAGTGCGGGTGCACCAGAATGCTTGCGGCACATCGTGCAATGGCAGATGACGCCTCGAATCGGCCGCGCGGTCGCGCGATATCGCACGGCCCCACACAAGCATCCGCCCTCGAATGCCTCTGAGTTGTCCCCGCGTGGAGCGGCCGTCATTTGCGGCGACGTGACAGGCGTTTGGCGTTCGCTACCGCCTTCTTGTGGAACGGCGACAGACCGGCGGACAGCACCTTGGTGGCGGCCGTTTGTGTTGCCGTCGACAATCGCGAGCGGTTTCCTGCGCCAGACATCCCGCTCATCGCGGCCATGGCGACGGACTGCGCCAATGCGATCTGGCTCATGTACGTCTCCCACCACATCGCGCCCCGGGACTGGTAGAGCGCCAGAATCTTCTCGGTACCCATCAACGCAAATTCTTTTCTGTCCCTGGCCGAAGGTTTTGTTCCAGCGGCGGCCATGCGAGAAAGGCGATGGGCGACAACCAGCGGGGCCGCGACTGAAAGCTCCAGGGCTTGATTCGCGAGGCGCTGCGAAGAACCGCTGCGATAGGCTTTCATGACGACCATCTTTCAACTTGGAAGGCTGAAGGCGGCCGGCAAGGTACGTGCCCCAAAAATCCCAGGCGCGGAAGAACGCCAGCCCCCTTCAGATAAACGTCGCTTCGGCTGCACGACGTTCGCATCTACTCATAGTGCGCCGGGGCGTGACGCAGTTGCGCGGTTTGCGGCTTGTCGTGGTTGATCCAGAGCTGCGCTTTCTGCTCCGTGAGCACGGTAGCAATGCGCTGCATCGAGGCGATCGATTGATCGCGGTTGGTGTTCATCGAGGGTACCCGGCGGTTGTCCCAGTTGTCGCGAAAGTGAACCGCATCCCCGCTGAGCACGATCGCGCCGGTCTTCGGCAGGCGGACGAGAAGAGACTGATGGCCCGGCGTGTGCCCCGGTGTCGACAGGATCATCACGCTGCCGTCGCCGAAAACATCCTTGTCTCCGCTGAGCTTGTCGAACTTCTGCGATGGCGCGAACGCCGGTTTGACCGGCTGCGTCATCGCCCACTCGTACTCCGCCTCCTGGATCAGGATGGTGGAGGACGGAAACAACGCGACATTGCCGACGTGATCGCCGTGGGTGTGCGAGAGGGCGACGTAACCGATGTCGGCGGGCTTGACCCCGATCTCGGCGAGCTGCGCGGCGAGCGTCTTGGTGCGCCGCTGCGTGATCGCACCGTTCGCCGTCACCAGACCGTCGGGCATGGCGGCGACCGCATCGGGAATGCCTGTGTCCCACAACAGGGTCCCGTTGGCGTGGCGGATCAGGTAGCAGTTGTCGGAAAACTCGATTGGCTTGCCCTCGTTGACGCCGGGCGACCAGCGCGCCTGGTCCTTGCCTTGATTGATCCCGCAGTCGAGCACGTACAGCCGTTGCACGCCGCTCTGCGCCGCCGCGACCGTTGCCGTCAATGCGAGTGCGGCGAAGATCCCGATCACCTTCATTGGTTCCTCCTGAAAACTCGAACGGCGATCGTGTCCGTCACGCCGCGTTCAATTCAATTGGACAAACTGGACGACGTTCGCGTCGGTGCCTGCCGGACGCCGTGCCAGTTCGATCGCCTGGGCGAGTTCCCTGATATCGACCGGCTTGGTCAGGTGCTTGTCGAACCCCGCGCGCGCCGCCTCGTCCTCGTCGCGCGCCGTGCCGTAACCCGTCAGGGCGATGAGAATGAGCTCGGGGCCGAATTCCGCCCGCGCACGCCGCGCGACCTCGTAGCCATCCATTTCGGGAAGCCCCACGTCGAGCACCGCGACAGGTGGCCGCGCGCGGCGCAACGTTTCGAGTGCGGCGGCACCATCGGCGGCCTGCAGCACGCGATAGCCCACCATCTCGAGCGCAAGCGAAAGGCTCTCGCGCGCATCGGCATTATCTTCGACGACAAGAACGGTCTCTCCATCCACGCTTCGGCCCAACGCCACTGCAGCCTGCACCAGTTCCGGCGTCTCAATGGCGGGCAACCGGACCGTGAACGTGGCGCCCTTGCCCGGTCCGTCACTCTCGGCGCTCGCGTCGCCGCCGTGCAGGCGCGCCAGGCGCTTGACGAGCGTAAGACCCACTCCCAGGCCGCCCGCCGCGCGATCGACTGCTGATGAAGCCTGGAAAAAAAGTTCGAACACGTGCTGCAGGTCGTCCTGCGAAATACCCTGGCCATCGTCGATGACCTGCAAGATCGCTTCGCCCGCATCGCGCACTACCCGCACGCGGATGTGGCCTCCGGCGTTCGTGTAGCGCGCCGCGTTGACCAGCAGGTTGTTCAGGATCTGTTCGATGCGCGTCTGGTCGCCCTCCACCCATGCGGGCAGGGCGTCGAGTTCGACGTGGCGGTCGACAAACTGGTTGGCTGTCTGCAGCGTCGCCACGACACGGCGCGCGGCGGCGGCGAGATCGACCGGCTTGCGCTCGGGAAGAATCCTGCCGGTCATCGCGCGCGCGACATCGAGCAGGTCGTCGATGAGGCGCTTGAGATGCCGGCTCTGGCGGTCGATCACGCCGGCGGCGAACGCCACCTGGTCGACGCTGCGCTTTTCACTTTTCAGGATCGCGGCCGCGGTGACGATGGCTGCCAGCGGGTTGCGCAACTCGTGGCCGAGCATGGCCAGGAACTCGTCTTTCGCCCGGTTGGCGTTCTCTGCAGCCGCGCGCGCCTCGCGTTCGGTCTCGAACGCCTGGTCGCGTTCGCGCATGGTCGATTGCAGCAGCTCGCTCGCCTTTTCCAACGCCTGGAAAACGCGCGTGACTTCGTCGACCTGCGAATCCGTCAAACCTTCGATGCGCCTTCCATTGGCGAAATGCTTGGCCTGGTTCTCGATCGATTCGAGCGATGCGGCGATCACCCGCCCCTTCGAGAACGCGTACACCATTCCCACCGCGAGCGCGGCCACCCACAGGAAGCCGAACAGCAACAGGTGGCTCCAGAAAGCGTCGTCGACCGGCGCCGACGGCGTCGCGAAGGCAACCGACCAGCCGCGCCGCGTGAAGGCCCAGGCCGTATAGACCGCGGTGCCGTTGAGATTGGTGTAACGACCAATGCCCTCGGGCCGAAGCTTCAGGTCGGCGACGATGGCGGGAGTCGGATCGGTACCGCGCCGTTGTTCGCCCTCGGTGCTGCGCGCGACAAACTTGAAATTGCGATCGAACAGTCCAGCGACCGCACCATCACCCCCCTGCCTGGTCAGCAGCCGGTCGTACCAGCGCAGATCGAGATTGGCGATCAAGACGTAAACAACCCGATCATCACGAAGCACGGGCACGCCAACGCCTATCACTGCGTCCTTGCGCACCGGATCGATCAGCAGCTCGGACACGACCGGTTTGCGACCCGAAATCACCGGCCGCCAGACGTCCAAGCCAGGGTAGGCGGGGATGGACGCGCCGAACGGCACGTCGGTGCGGAACACGCCTCGCCCGGTCGCATCGAACGCGATGATGCCGGCCCAGTCGGCGTTGGCGCCCAGCGCTTCCTTCGCCTGCGTGTAGATCATCTGCTCGCTCAGCGAACCTGACGACCACAAGCGCGCGAAGATCGACAGCCGCTCCACGCTGCTGTCGAGCGCGTTGTCCGCCGCCGCCGCCAGCAGCCGCACCGATTCCATCTGCGAACGCTGGCGTTCGTGCTCCTGCGCCTGCCAGTGGACGTACAGCAACGCAGCCGCGAACAAGCCGATCGGAACGATGCTGACCAGTTGTACCTGGAAGAGATGCCAGCGGATGCCGCGCAGGCGATTCATTTGCGCTTTTTACGCACTGTTCCCCGGGTCCGGGGAAGATATACGAGATCGACCAGCGGCTCAAACGAGTTGGCGGCACAATTTGCCGATCAAGCTTCAACGTAGGCTCCGTGCGTTCCCTCGTTCACGTCAGCCCGCCGTGTTGCGGACGCTCACCGGCGACGGCGTGGTCGCGACCACCGTCTGTCTGTTCCACCCGAGGACCTGGCGCGCTGCCTAACCCCGTTGGCGCAGCACCTGCGTTTATTGCGAGACCTCCTCCTCGACAGGTCCTGGCAATGACATCGTTCAATCTTCGCGCGACCGGCGCCGCCGTCGCCGCAGCATTCGCGGTTGCTCCCCTTGCTTCGGCGCAACCGCCCGCGGGCGGCGCCGCGCTGACGATCTACTCGAGCGCCGGCGCGGGTTCGATGGCGCCGGCGTCGTATCGCAACCCGGGAGCCAATGCATTGCAGGGCTACGCCGTGGTGCGGGAAGAGCGCGAGCTCGACCTCACGCGTGGACGCAACGAAGTGCGTTTCGCCGATGTCGCGGCCCTGATCGATCCGACCACCGTCGTATTCGAGTCGCTCACCGATCCGAAGGGGACTTCGGTGGTCGAACAGAACTTCCAGTTCGACCTGGTGAGCACCGAAAAGCTGCTGCAGAAGTACATCGACCGCCCGGTCGCGGTGGAACAGGTTCGCAGCCAGCAGACCGAGTCATTCACCGGCACGTTGCTTTCCACCCAGGGCGGCCTGGTGCTCAGGAAAGACGACGGCACTGTGCAGATCCTGCCCTACAACGCCGGCGTGAAGCTGCCGGCCCTGCCCGGCGGCCTGATCACACGTCCCACGCTGGCGTGGACGGTCAACGCGCGCAACGCGGGCAAGCAGCGCACACGGGTCAGCTATCAGACGCAGGGCGTCACCTGGGCGGCGGACTACAACGTGGTCTTCGCGGAAGGAAAGGACCATGCCAGCTGCAAGCTCGACGTCGCCGCCTGGGTGAGCATCCTCAACCAGTCGGGCGCCACATACAGCGACGCCAGGCTCAAGCTGGTCGCGGGTGATGTACACCGTGCCACGGTGCCCGCATCGGTCGGCCTGACAGCGAAAGCCAGCCGTCCGATGGTGCGGGAAGAGGCGCGTGACGCGTTCGCCGAGAAGGCGTTCTTCGAGTACCACCTTTACACGCTTGGGCGGACCACGACGGTGCCGGACAACTCGACCAAGCAGATCGAACTTTTTCCGGTTTCGCGCAACGTTGCCTGTGAACGCACGCTCGTTTATTACGGCCTGCCGGAGGGATCCTATGGATTCCTGCCCAGTCCGGCCACTGATCGTACCTACGGCGTGCAGAGCAATACCAAGGTCGACGTTTACCTGCAGTTCAGGAACAGCGACGAAAACAACATGGGCATGCCCCTGCCGCGCGGTCGGGTGCGGGTGTCCAAGCTGGACCCTGCCGACAACACGCTCGAGTTCATCGGCGAAGACGCGATCGATCACACGGCACGCAACGAGAAGGTGCAACTGAAACTCGGCAGCGCGTTCGACGTAGTCGGGGAGCGACGCCAGACCGACTTCAAGGTCGACACTGCGCGGCGCACGATGACCGAAACGATCGAGGTCAAGCTGCGCAACCAGAAGAAGGAGCGGGTCGAGGTGCAGGTCAAGGAGACCATGTATCGCTGGGTCGAGTGGACGATCATCTCGAACAGCCAGAAGTACCGCAAGGACGACGCAAGAAGCGTTTATTTTCCGGTTGTGATCGCACCAGGTGCGGAGGAAACGCTGCAGTACACGGTCAGGTATTCGTGGTGATGCGAACAGGACCAAACGTGGCTCAAGGCGCGTCTTTCTCCGTTAGAGCGTGCACACGAATCGAGAACACGGGCAATCCACCTTGCGGCTCCGGATCCTCCGTCGGCGCGAACGCTTCAAGCGCGCTCGCTTGCCTCACCCGGCGGATTTCCGGATAGTCCATTGAGCGCAAGCGCCCTAGCGAACAATAAAGCGCCGTCGCGAGGGAAAAACGAACGTCCTTGTCCTGCTCGGCGTTGAAGGCTGCCAGCAGTGCTTGCTTGACGTCCTCGGCGGTATCGCCGCTGCGCAATGCGGATGCAATGCGCGTTCGCACCAGCGCGCAATGCGGAAGCGACAAGTGGCGCGCCAGGATGGGGTACGCCAGCGGATACGGCCCGGAGAACCGCCGTCGAAAGTTGCGCCGGAAAAGACCGGCGGAACCGGGCCCGCGCTGATACGTAAGGTCGAAGATGGATGTGATCGGATACCCCACTGCGCGGATCTCGCGCACCAGATCACGCTCGTCCGCCGCGACCAGCGCCCGTTGCCGCATGAGTTCCCGGTGTCGCTGTCGCCGGATCGCCTTCAGGTGCGGATTGCGGCGCATCTGAGCGAAGAGCTGCCGGCTTATCGGGGCGAGCCGCATCCCACTCGGCGGCACAAGCCCCAGCCAACGCCCGACTAGTACAAGAAGACGTTGCAGTCTTGCCGGCGTGGACAACTCACTCATTCTGCTCAGCTCAAGAGCCCGACGAACTGGACCCTTGCTTCGCATATTAGGCGCGGGCGACCCGCGCCCCTTGCAAGGCGAAGGATTAGAGCTTGACGGCGACGATGACCCCACTCGCCCATGCGAGCTGGGTGATGCGGAAGTCGGTGCGTTGTTCCAGCGCGGCAACCAGGTGCGCGACCTTCTCTGCGTGCCCGTCGGGCCAATTGGGTTGCGCCAGCATGTCGTCGATGACGTAGAAGCCGGAACGCCTGACGAGCGCCAGGGCCTCATCGAGGAGCCGGTATTTGCCTGACCAGGTATCGGCAAAGACCAGATCGAACTGCCGCCCCTTGAGAGAGCGCAAGAACTCGTCGCCATCGGAACAGACGACCTGCAACCGCGGATCGTGCCCGAGGTGCTTTCTCAGAACAGACAACACACCGTCGTCGTTGTCGACGGTGAGCAGGCGCGAGCGCGGGTCCATGCCGTCGAGAAGCCATGCAGTAGACAGGCCGGTTCCAGAGCCCAACTCGAGAAATTCCCCACCGGTCTTCGACGCGGCCAGTGTCCGCAACAGGGAGCACGTCAGCGGCTCTGAAGCCATCGTGAATCCGGCGGCGCGCGTGTCGGCCCAGATTGCGGAAACGACCTTCGGTTGGTCGAGATTGATGTGATCGTTCATTGCAGCAAGGGCACTCTCAGATCTCGCCGCCCGGGGGGCCGTAGAAAACAGCCCACGCGGCCAGGTCATCCGTAAAGTCCTCGAAATGGTGCTCGGTGCCGGCCGCAACGAACATCGCGTCGCCCGGGCCGAAGCGGTCCCGCTTGCCATCGTGAAAAAGAACTCCTTTGCCCTGCATGATCACGTAGAGCTCGTCCTGAGCATGTGGGTTCTGCTGGTTCGGGCGCACCGGCAGCGAGAGCAGCAGCCGCAGGCTGCCGCGCTCCAGGACACGTGCGAAGTGCTCACCTGCCGGGCCCGGTATCTGCGCTCGCGCGTCGGCCAGACGGATCACGCAACTACGATCGCGGTTATCCATGACGCACTCCTGATGGCACGAACGCGGCGAGAACGATTCTGGATCACGCCGGGGTCATGGAAAGACACGGGGTGACCTTTTCGTAATCATTGGTCTTACTTGTGACGCTGTGGTGGAAGGAACCGCTGCTTCCCTTCGGATATGAAATGACTACGACGTAGGTGTAGGGCTCGACAAATCGGGTGGTGTGCAGGCGCAGCGGGTACGGACGGTCCTTGTTCCTGTATTCGAATACGCGGCTGACGGCTCGCACATCTTCGCGTTCGCGGCATTCACCGATGAACTTGTAGAGATCGCTCGTCAGATATGCCCTGACCTCGATCGTCGCGCTGTCCGTTTTCGAACTCAGCAGGCAGGACGCAAACTTTGCCTGCGAGACATTCTCGGCCGCCGCCGCCCACCTGATATCCGGATGTGCGTCAGCGGTCTGGAGCGTGAGAGCCTCTTCACACGGCAGCGAATCGCCCGGTTGCGGCGATCTCAGTTGGGCTGGCGAATTTGCACAAGCCGACAGCGCCAGCAGGGCTGGCAAGGCCACAAGCGCAGTTGCCTGCATCAGAACTTGATTCATGGCCACGCCCCCGTTCGGGATGTATTCCGCCCTGGCCTTGGCTTCTGCGAATGTCGGCATGGCAAGAGCCTCCGCCTGACGATTCAATCGTTCGAATCTGGTGCACCGCCGGCGACCTTCGCCTGCAAGGCTTTGGGCGCCTTGCGCAGCCACGCCTCGCTGACGGGTTGCTTGACTACGAAGACTTTCGCTGGGGACAGGCGGATGCGAAGACCGACGACCTTCGCCCCCCAATTGAGTTTCTCGACGAACTCGGGGTGAATGGCAAGCGCCGCTTCCCGGCGCTCTTCACCCACGAACACGTGAGTGTGCTGTTGGTCCGGCGGAACCGTGACGAAGATCTTTCCGCGCACCCTGAACGATGAATACTCGAAGTGCGGCTGTTCAGTCACCTCCGGCAGGGACAACGCGTGCTGGCGAACGGCAGTGACTTTCATGCGAGACGACCTGGACGACCAAAAATCTACGCCGTCGCTTCACTTCGCAACGCGCTCCACGTCCAGCCAGCAGCAGCGGCCGGATCCACCGCAGCACCTAGACGATCGGTCCGTCGCCGTTCAGTCCGAACTTGGAGGTGAGTTCGTCCCAGATCGCCGGCGGGCAATTGCTTCGGACAATCGGACGCAAGCGGTTCCATTGACTCGGTGAACATGCGTGCTGCAAGCCCCACGCAAATACACGCGTGGCGACATTCGCCGGTTGTGCTGCGGAACCGTGCTGGCTCAGCATGCTCACGACCCAACCGATGTACCAGTCGAAGTTCGGCAGGCTCTCGCCGGGCCCCAGCAGCCGGTCGTGGACAACGCGTGCGCGCGCTTCGGGAGTTGCCGCCGTCTTCATCGTCAGCGGCATCATGACTTCTTCCTCATGCACGAGGTGATGCAGGTGATCCTCTTTCCAGGCCGACCACGCGGTGCGTAGCGCGCTCGCGTCGGCGCCCCCGAGCGCAGCATCGACCGCGGCAGCAAGTCTCGAGTCTTCCACATGCTCTGCCGGCAGCTTGGCCGAAGTGATCGCGCCGGAGCCGACCTCGTCGAGCAGGCCGAACATGGCGTCGTCCTCCATCGCCATGTGCACGGCCAGTGCCCGACGGAACGTGCGCCATTCCTCGCCAAAGGCAGCGCGATCGGCGGCCTCGAGTTTCTGTTCCTGCAATCGGATACTCGCGCGCAGCGCCTCGTGGGAATTGCGCATGATGGCGAACGGCATCGGCTTCGGTGGGTCGGCACTCGCAGCAGGTTTGGGATCGGACATGGAAGGTCTTTGGGCAAGAGAGGCGGCGAGCATAGAGCAGGAAGGCACGCGCGGCCATCATGCGCCGCGCCTTGGCCGAGTTCGTTGAGGGAAACCTATTACTGCGGATCTGACCTTGAACGTGATGTCATGCGCGGCCCGGGTACGCGGGCTCCTTGATCGCGTACAGAGGTTCCACCTGCGTGCGCGCCTCAGGGCGACGCTGCCGGCGCAGATCGGGCATCGACATACACCCAGGCCTGTTTGCCCGACGCAAGCACCGCAGTTATGCGTATGTAGGCGGCGGTCTGCTCGTACTGGTCGGCCAAAACAAGCTCGGAGTCGGTGACCTCGAACACGGTTCCACTCACGCGACTGTCGCTTCCGCCGTTGAACGTGACGTTGGCATGATGCGTCCTGCCGCTCGCGGCCGCCACCTGTGCGTCTTCGATCCTTACCAGCGACAGCTCGAAGCCCGGGAGGTCATCCTTTTGCCCGTGCAGCAATCTTCCGAATGTGGACAACTGCACGTTGTCCTGCTGGAGGGTGCCGTAGGAGAAGAGGAGCGGCATCGTGAACTGGCGCGGCTGGCGGAATCTCAGGCGTCGCCGACGGAGTAGACGCCGATGATGCGATAAGGACCGGGTTCGCACCCATTGAACCGGCCGCTCTCGAGCGCATGCCTGGCTTCGTCGAAATCCCGAAACAGACAGTGACTGTTGGTCGCAGCGGTTTCAGCACGCCCGTTGCAGGACAACGGCGAGCACTCGGGAGAGGTATGCGCGGCAAAGGACACGACGTCGAAGCCTTCGAAAGTCTTCTCGGCTGGAACTTCGATCTTCGTTTCGAATGAACCTTCGGTGTGAAGCGTCAAGAGGTTGTTTCTTGACGAGCGAAGTCGGGACATAGGGGCAAGACCTCCGATGCCCTGGTGTGGGCGATGCCAGTTGTAGTGATGCATCCAGCGGTCGAGAGCGGCGCCGCGTTGGCGCGAGTTCTGATAAGTGAAGCCGTAGGCCCATTCACGCAGGGCGGATTGGATGAAGCGTTCAGCTTTACCGTTGGTCTGCGGGCGATAGGCGCGGGTGAAGCGTTGTGCGATGCGCAGTTCGCGACAGGTCGCAGCGAAGTCCCTAGAGCGAAAGGCGCTGCCGTTGTCGGTGAGAACGCGCCTGATGCGCACACCTAGACGGCGGTAGTAGGCCACGGCGGTACGCAGGAATTGCACCGCGCTACCCGCGCGTTCGTCCGCATGCATATCGGAGTAGCCGACGCGGGCATGGTCGTCGATCGCCACGAACAGGAACTCCCAGCCAGCGCCGTCGACACGATCGCGCCGGTCACCGGTGACACGGTGGCTGGGTCGCTCGATGCGGCCGAGCTTCTTGATATCGATATGCAGCAGATCGCCCGGTTGGTCGTGCTCGTAACGCACCACGGGCTCGGCGGGCTGCAGGTCGCGCAGTTTGGACAACCCGCAACGGCCGAGCACGCGGCTAACGGTGCTGGCCGAGACACCCAGCGCTTCCACTATCCGCGCTTGCGACAGTCGACGACGGCGCAACTCCACAATGGCCAAGACTTTGCTCGCTGCAATCGAGCGCGGCGAGCGGGCTGGCCGCGAAGAGCGGTCGGCCAGGCCCGGGTCGCCCACCGCCAGATACCGGCCCAACCACTTGCGGGCCGTCGGAGCACTCACGCCGTGCGCAGCGGCCGCCGCGCACGGCGCAAAGCCGCGCTCAACTATGTCCTGAACCATTTCGATTCGACGCGCGTACGTCAGTCGGGCATTCTTGTGCGTGTTCATTCGGCTGAGTCCCTCGGGAAAGTGGTTTGGGTCGCACCTTCCAGTTTCCCAGACTCAGTCCGAGTGAACAGAAACAACCTATTGGAACTTCACA
>Ga0137409_10001100_pt1 | contig 29247 bp, 27 predicted proteins | sample CZODoug1_16funga_FD_122059 | JGI IMG/M metagenome (GOLD analysis project Ga0137409, IMG submission 122059) | Vadose zone soil fungal communities from Angelo Coast Range Reserve, California, USA - CZODoug1_16fungal (Hybrid Assembly) | ecosystem: Environmental > Terrestrial > Soil > Vadose zone...
TGCATGCCGAGCTCGTCCGCGCCGGGTTCGTCGCGTCGCTCGCCGTCGGCTTCGACCGCTTCGCGGTGTACGCGGTGGCGAAGGGACGAAGGGGGCAGCACAAAGGGGACACTCCCCTTTTTTCCGACAAGCTCCCCGGATACCGCTTGTCGGAAAAACAGGGGAGTGTCCCCTTTGTACGCATTTTCGACGACGTCGCAGCCGAGCGCACCGCGGCGCGCGAGGTCCGCCTCGACCGAGTGACGCTCCCGACCGGAGCGCGCGACACGCTCTTGAAGTTGGGCGTCACGACCGTCGGCCAGTTCGTCGATCTCCCGTTGGACGGCGTAGGCGTGCGCTTCGGTCCCGAGGTCCGCCGCCTTCATCGTTGGGCATCAGGGGCCCTAACGCAGCCGCTCGTCCCCGAGCACCCCGACGTCCCCGCGATGCGGCGGCTGATCCTCGACAACCCCGAGCTCGACGCCGCGCGCATCGTCGCGCGGATCGAAGAAGCGATCGGCCCGATGCTCGACGAGATCGCGGCGAAGGGGCGCGCGTTGGCCGAGCTGCAGATCGCTTTCCGCTTCGAGCGCTTGGGCGACCACCTCGAATCGATCCAGCCCGCGGCGCCGACGCTCGTTCCCAAGATCCTGCTCGAGTTGATCCGCCTGCGCCTGCAGGCGGTGCGGCAGCTCCCCGACGGCGTGATGGAAATCGTTCTCGTCGCGCGCGAGGCGCCGGCCGTCGAAAAGCAACGCGAGCTCTTCGCCGTGAAGAAGCGCCGCGACCTCGAAGCCGGAGCGGCCGCGCTGGCCCGCGTGAAGGCGGCGTTGGGCGACGACGCCGTCGTGCGCGCCGAGCCGCGCGACGCGCATCTTCCCGAGGCGCGCTTCGTGTGGGCGCCGATGACCGCGCTCCCTCCCGCTTCACCCCGCCCCGTGGGCGAGCCGCGCCTGATCCGCCGCCTCTACACGACGCCAGTGCCGCTTCCGCCGCGCGAGCGCCACGAGCCCGACGGTTGGCTGCTGCGCGGGTTGGCGCAGGGGCCGGTCGTGAAGGTGAACGGGCCGTACGCCGTCAGCGGTTGGTGGTGGAAAAAGCCGATCGAGCGCGAGTACCACTTCGCCGAGACGAAGCATGGGCAAAATCTATGGGTGTTCTATGACCGAGGAATGAACCGGTGGTTCCTTCAAGGGGAGGTGGGGTGATGTCGAGTGTTCTATGGGGCGTGGTGGCCGGCGTGGTGTTCGGCGGTGTGGCGGTTGGACTGATGCTGCCCCTGCCCTTCCCCGACAAGCAGGCGGCGCTGCTCGGGGTTCAGGTACTCTTTCTGCGCGACGATCTCCGGCAGCGTCGGCGCCGCCGCGTTCTGCCCGTGCACCTGCCGCTCCCGCCGGCAGTCTTCGACCTGGGCGGGGGAGAGCAGCCTGGCCTTTAGGGCCAGGATGATGAAGAGATCGTCGCGGTCCACTCGCCCAATTGTGCCTCACGGGAGCGGGATCGGCAAATGATCCCCGGATTGCCCTTCAGTCCGGGGCGGGGGAGGGCCGATAAGGACAATGCCTTGCTGCAGAAAGTGCCGATGTCCCGGAACGCGGTCATCCTCCTCGCGGTCACCCTGACCCTCGTCGCCGTCGGCGTGCTCATGCTGTACTCGGCGACCGCCGTCATGGCCGAGCGGTCCCAGAAGTACAACGACTCGACCTGGTTCCTGAAGCGGCAGCTGGTCTGGGTCCTCCTCGGCGTCGCGGCCATGATCGTCACCTCCCGCGTCCCGTACACCTTCTGGGAAAAGCAGCGCCTCTGGGTGCTGCTGGCCTCGGCGGTCCTCCTGGCCCTCGTGTTCGCCCCCGGGATCGGCGTCTCGCTCAACGCGGCCCGGCGCTGGATCCGGTTGGGGGGCTGGTTCTTCCAGCCCTCGGAGGCGGCCAAGCTTGCGATCGCCGTCTTCCTCTGCGGGTTCGCGGCCAAGGATCCGGATCGCCTCCGGACTTTCTTCAGGGGCTTCGTTCCCGCGTTCGGAATCCTGGGGCTGATGTGCGCGATGATCATCGTGGAGCCGGACATCGGCACGACCGTCTTCATCGCGCTCGTGATGACGCTGATGCTGGTCGTTGCCGGCGTGCGCGGCCTGCACCTGGCGCCCTGCGTCGTGGGCGCGGGCTGCCTCGCGGCGTACTATGCGATCACCCATACGGAGCACGTCATGGCCCGGCTCCAGACCTGGTGGCATCCGGAGCTGGATCCGCTGGGAAAGGGACACCAGATCCTGCAGTCGAAACTGGCGCTCGGCGCTGGCGGCTGGCTGGGCGAGGGACTCGGCCGCGGGACGGCCAAGCTGTACTTCCTGCCGGAAGCCCATTCGGACTTCATCTTCCCGGTGATCGGCGAGGAGCTCGGCTTCGTCGGGACGACGTTGATGATCCTGCTCTACGTCACGCTCGGCTTCGCCGGATATCACATCATGCACCGCGCGAAGGACCGTTTCGGCTTTCTGCTGGCCTTCTCCCTGACCACGTATATAATCCTTCAGGCGGCGATGAACGTGGCCGTGGTGACTGCGGCCATTCCCACCAAGGGCATCCCGCTTCCGTTCGTGAGCGCCGGGGGGTCGTCGGTCCTGTTCACGCTGGCGGGAGTGGGCATGCTGGTGAACATCGCCAATGCAACGGAGAGGGGAACATGCCCGGAGGGGGATTCCGCATCCTGTTCGCCGGCGGGGGCACCGGCGGCCACGTCTTCCCCGGCATAGCCCTCGCGCAGCACGCCTCCGGCAGCGCCGTCCACTGGCTCTGCACCAGCCGGGCCTTCGACGCGGCCCAGCTTGCCCAAGAGAACATCCCCTTCGAGGCTCTGGAATCGCCGCGCTGGCGGGGCTTCGGCGGCTTCCTCGCCCCCATGGCCCGCGCCATCCTCGCCTCCGCCCGGCGCATCCGCGAGTTCAAGCCGGACGTCCTGGTCGGGGTGGGCGGCTACGGCACCGTCCCGCCCGTGATCGCGGCCAAGTTGCTCGGCCTCCCTTATGTGCTCCTCGAGCAGAACATCCGGCCCGGCAAGGCGAACCGCTTCCTGGCCCCCGGAGCGGCCCGGCTCTACGTCCAGTGGGCCCAGGCGCGCTCGGCGTTCCCGGGCTGCGGCTCACGCGTCCTCGTCACCGGCAGCCCGCTGCGGAAGCAGTTGCGCCGCGTGCCGCGCGATCAGGCCCTGCGCCGCTTCGGGCTGGGCGACGTCCTGCCCACCCTGGCCGTCGTCGGCGGCAGCCAGGGCGCGGAGGCGCTCAATCAGGGCGTGGTCGAGGCCCTGAATGGGACGGCGACCCGGCTGCAGATCATCCACGTGACCGGCAAGACGCAGGTCGACGCGGTCCGCGGCGCCTATGAGTCGAAGGGCGCGCGCGCGGTCGTCCTCGACTTCGTCTCCGATATGGACTCGCTGTACAGCGCGGCGGACCTCGTCGTGTCGCGCGCCGGGGCGATGGCGATCGCGGAGCTGGCGGCCTTCGGGACGCCGTCGGTGCTGGTGCCGATCGCGCGCTCGTCGGGCGACCACCAGCGGGAAAATGCGCGGGCGGTGGCCCGCGGCGGGGGCGCCTTCCTCCTGGAGGAGCGGGACGGCCTCGCGGGCGGCCTGGCGCCCATCCTCGAGAAGCTCGTGGGGCGGGATCCGGTCTTCGACGCCATGAAGGCGAAGCTGTCGCCGCTCGCGAAGCCCGGGGCGGCCGACGTGATCCTGTCCGACCTGGAGAAGCTCGTCGCGTGATTATCCATTTCATCGGGGTCGGCGGCATCGGCATGAGCGGCATCGCGAAGATCGCCACGGCGCGCGGCGACGTCGTCAGCGGCTCCGACCAGACGCACTGCGATTTCCCGGGCGCGAAGGTCGGGCACGACGCGGGCAACGTGCCGGCGGACGTCGAGCTGGTCGTGCGCTCGGCGGCGATCAAGGACGACAACCTCGAGGTGATCGAGGCGCGGAAGCGCAAGATTCCGGTGATCAAGTACGCGGAGATGCTGGGGCGGCTGACGAAGGAGAAGGCGACGATCGCGATCTCCGGCTGCCACGGGAAGACGACGACCACGTCGATGATCGCCTATATCCTCTCCCGGGCCGGCTCGGACCCGAGCTATGTCTGCGGCGGGATCATCTCCCAGCTCGGCTCGAACGCGGCTCCCGGGTCGGGCAAGCATCTGGTCGTCGAGGCCTGCGAATACGACCGGTCGTTCCTCAATCTGTCGCCCGCCTGCGCCGTCGTCACGAACATCGAGGAGGACCACCTCGACTACTACAAGGACATCGGTGAGATCATCGGCGCGTTCCGCGAGTTCGCGGAGCGGTCGACGGGGCCGGTCATCGGCTCGGGCGACAACGGGCACTCGGCCGCGCTCATGGCGGAGCTGAAGGGGAAGGCGGAGACCTTCTCGCTCGAGAAGGACGCGGACTGGCGCGCGCGCAACATCGAAGTCTTCGACGGGCGCTGGTCGTTCGATCTGCTGAAGTACGGGCGCCCTTACGGCCGCTACACGCTGGGCGTCGCGGGCCAGCACAACGTCTCGAACGCGCTGGCGGCGATCGCGGCGGCGACGTGGGCCGGGGTCGGCCAGGAGATCGTCCAGGTCGCGCTGGTCGAGTTCAACGGCGCGGCGCGGCGCTTCCAGAAGCTGGGCGAGAAGAAGGGCGCGCTGGTGATCGACGACTACGGGCACCATCCGACGGAAGTGCAGGCGACGCTGCGGGCCGCGAAGGAGCGCTATCCCGACCGCAAGATCTGGTGCGTCTTCCAGCCGCACCAGACGTCGCGGACGCGCATTTTCATGAAGGACTTCGCGCGGTCGTTCGCGGATGCGAGCGTGGTGCTGCTGCCGGAGATCTACGAGGCCCGCCCGAACGGGGAGAAGAAGGTGTCGAGCGCCGACCTGGCCCAGGCGATCAGCGAAACCGGCAAGGCGGCCCTCTTCCTGCCGACGTTCGACGACGTCGTGCGCTTCCTCAAGGAGAAGGCGACGCCGGACTGCCTGATCCTGACGATGGGGGCGGGGAACGTCGACCAGATCGCCCGCCGCTTCCTGGCGGAGTAACCTGCAAACAAACCCCATCCGGGGGGGCCGCCCGGATTGCTTGCTGTTGGAGGCCCGTGAGCGGGCGGCGCGGCTCAACGACCCCCTGAAGGCCGCTCCGGAGGGCTGGGGCGGCGTCTGGGACTCGCTTTGCTGACTGGACGATGTCGAAGCCGCCCTGCGGCTGGCGGAGCTGCTGAGGGACGCCATGGACGCGTCCTTCGAAGGGCCTGGATCCTGCTCGGCGAGAAGGTTGCGCCCCGGGACACGGCCCCGCCCGCGGAGACTTCCACAAACAAGCCAGTCACGTTTGTGGTATTCTGTGGACAATTTATAATTTATAGGTTATAAGAAACGGAGAGAGACGGGACGGGGTCCCGGACGAGACGGGCGAGAGGGGGAAGACCGTGGTTGCCGTCCATGCCTTCGACACGTTCCTCACGGAGCGCGGCATCCCCGTCCGCCTCGACCACCCGCTCGCCCCTTATACCACCCTGAAAGTCGGCGGGCCCGCCGACTACTTCGTCGAGCCCCGCAACCCGGAAGACCTGGCCGACGCCGTCCGCGCCGCCCGAGACTGCGACCTGCCCGTCCGCCTCCTCGGCAGCGGCGCCAACCTGCTCGTCCGCGACGACGGCGTCCGCGGCGTCGTCCTCCGCCTCACGCACCTGAACCGCCGCGACGGCCTCCACGTCCAGGCCGGCTACAACTTTGCCCGGCTCGTCAAGGAGACCGCCGCCGAAGGCCTCGCCGGTCTCGAGTGCCTCGCCGGCATCCCCGCCCAGGTCGGCGGCGCCATCCGCATGAACGCCGGCGGCCGCCACGGCGAGACCGCCGCCGCCGTCGCCTACGTCGACGTCATGACCCCGGCCTGCGAGATCCGCCGCCTGACGCGCGACCAGGTGGGCTTCCGCTACCGCGGCACGAGCCTCGGCGACGCCGTCGTCCTCGCCGCCGGGTTCGACCTGCGCCCGGGCGACGGCATCCGGGAGCGATACGAGGACGTCCTGAGCCAGAAGAAATCAAGCCAGCCGCTCGGCACCCACAACGCGGGATGCATGTTCAAGAACCCGCCCGGCGGCCATGCGGGAAGGATCATCGACCAATGCGGACTCAAGGGCCTGCGCGTGGGAAACGCCCACGTCTCGGAACGCCACGCGAACTTCATCGAGAACGACGGCGGCGCGACGGCGTCGGACGTCCTGAAACTGGTCGAGCGGATCCAGTCCCGCGCGCCGGTGCCGCTGGAGCTGGAAGTCCTGGTCTGGTGAGAGGCAGGGGGAGGAGCACCATGGGCCGTTCGCATCCCACCATCGGCGTCCTCATGGGCGGCTGCAGCTCGGAGCGCGAAGTGTCGCTCCGCTCCGGCAAGGCCGTCACCGACGCGCTCAAGAGCATCGGGCACAAGGTGCTCCCGATCGACCTCCAGTGGGAGGACGGGCGCGAGCTCGACGGCCTCCCGATCGACGTCGCGTTCATCGCGCTCCACGGCCGGTTCGGCGAGGACGGCCGCCTGCAGCGCGTCCTCCAGAACCGCGGCATCCCCTATACGGGCAGCGGGCCCGACGCCTCCCGCGCCGCGATGGACAAGGTCGAGGCCAAGCGCCTCTTCAAACTCAAAGGCGTGGAGACGCCGCCGCACCGCGTGATCGCGCGCGGCGACTCCGTCGACCTCATGGAGCACGCCGCCCGCGCGCTCGGATATCCCGTCGTGATGAAGCCGCGCGCGGAGGGCTCCAGCGTCGGCGTCACCGTGCACGAGGACCGCGCGACGCTGCTGGACGGCGCCGCGGAATGCTTCCGCCACGACCCGATCGGCCTGATGGAGAAATTCATCGGCGGCCGCGAGCTGACCGTCGGCATCCTCGACGGCAAGCCGCTCCCCATCATCGAGATGAAGCCCAAGTCGCGCTTCTTCGACTACAACGCGAAGTACCAGAGCACGGACACGCAGTACATCGTGAACCCCGTGCTCAGCGAACTCGACCGGCGCCGCATCAACAAATCGGCGAAGGAGGCGCACGACTCGCTGGGCTGCGAGGGGATGGGCCGCGTCGACCTCATCTTCACCCCGCTGCACTCCGTCCATATCCTCGAGGTGAACACGATTCCCGGGATGACCGAGCGGAGCCTGCTGCCGAAGGCGGCGCGCGCGGCCGGGATCGAATTCCCGCAGCTGTGCTGGAAGATCACCGAGCTCGGGCTGAAACGGAAGCAGGGGACGTTCTGGGCGGCCGCCGCGATGTTATAGGCCCCCGCGCCGTCCGGCCGTGGTGTAAAATCTGACGGATGGACGGCAACACCCACGGAACGCACCGCACCCCCGCCGACGAGCTGCGGGCGCGGCTCTGGCTGTCGGTCACCTCGCGCATCCCCGAAGGCTGGACGCGGGAGGTCCACTGCGGCCGCGGCTGGCTCCAGGTCGTTCTCAAGCTCATGAAGGACATCGACGCCGTCTGGCGCGATTTTCCGGTCGACGGCGCCCCGGAGCGTTGCTGGTGCCCCGTCGAGGTGAAGGAGAAGTTCGGCGGCCTGCGCTTCTATCCGCAGGTGCTCGTCTCCGCACGGAAGACCGATACCGAGGAGCGGATCGCCGACGTCAACAAGCGTGCCCAGAAGATGAGCGACCTCATCCGCGCGGCGGAGGAGGAGTGCGCGAAGCTCTGCGAGGACTGCGGGAACGAGTCGACGGGGCCACGCTGGGTGAACAACTGGGTGCGCACGGTCTGCCAGGGCTGCTACGACCTCTGGCTGGCCGAGGACGTGGAGCAGCTGAAAGAAGTCCATAAGGCGGGCCGCAAGCGCAGCCTCAATACGACGAGGATGTACTTCAACCTGATGGACGTGAAGGAGCGCGAGCGCCGCGGCTTCGGCGGCGCCGAGGGCGGGCCTCCGCCGGCGCTCCCCAAATCCGGCGACTAGAGACGCAGACACCGGGCCCCCATGAAAATCGACCCCGGCTTCCTCCTCGACGCGTACTCCCACCCGGGCGCCGTCCGAGACTACTCCCGCGCGGTGGACCGCGTCGGCCTCTGGAAGTCGGAGGCGGAGTTCTTCGGCCGTCATCTTCTGCGCGAGGGCCGTCTCCTCGACCTCGGCTGCGGCGCCGGGCGGACGACGTTTGGGCTATATCGCCGGGGCTGCCGCAACATCGTCGGTGCGGATCTCTCGCCCGCCCTGATCCGCCTGGCCCGGGACCACGCCGCCCGCCGGCACCTGGGCCTGCGCTTCCGGGTTGCCGACGCCTGCAAGCTGCCGTTCGCGTCGGGGTCGTTCGACGGCTGCCTGTTCTCCTTCAACGGACTGATGACGATCCCGCGCCGCGCCCGACGGATCGCCGCCCTGCGCGAAGTCCGGCGGGTGCTGGCGCCGGGCGGGCGCTTCGTCTTCACGACCCACGAGCGCGGGGACGACGCGCGCTGGCGGAAGGAGCGGGTTCTCTGGAACGCCGGACGCCAGGACCCGCGCCTCCACGAGTTCGGAGACGAGGTCGTCGAGGAGTTGGGTCGGCCGACCTTCGTCCACGTCCCCCACCGCCGCGAAATCCTCGACTGCCTCGACGCCGCCCGCCTCGAGTGGCTCGAGGACGCGTATCCCGGCCTCACCCGAGAGTCGAAAGCCGTGCGCGACTTCGTCAGTTTCCAATGCCGTTTCTGGGCGGCGCGACGGAAATTCCAAGGATCGCGGTCATGCCGGCGGCGCGTGCCGTTATATATCTGATCTCAACCAAGGAGACCGATCCATGAAGACCTCCCGCCGCAGCTTCCTCAAGACCGCGACCGCCGGCGCGGTTGCCGCCGCCGCGCCGTCGATGGCGTTCGGAGCCCCGCGCCGCGAACCCCTGCGCTTCGCCCAGATCGGGTGCGGCGGCAAGGGCGAAAGCGACCGCGACGCCATGCTCGCCGCCGGCGCCAAGCTCGTCGCGCTCTGCGACGTCGACGAGAACAACGCCAAGAAGGTCTTCATGAAGCACGCGGATCTTCCCAAGTACAAGGACTACCGCGAGATGCTCGACAAGCACGAGAAGGAGATCGACGCGGTCGTGGTCTCGACGCCCGACCACGTCCATGCCGCGGCGGCGCTCGACGCAATCCGCCGGGGCAAGCATGTGTATGTGCAGAAGCCCCTCGCGCGGACCTGGGCCGAGTGCCAGGCGCTGCTGGAATCCTCGCGCAAGCACGGCGTCGTCACGCAGATGGGCAACCAGGGCCACGCGGGCTCGGGCCTGAAGCTCTGGGAGGAGATGGCGAAGGCCGAGGCCTTCGGCGACATCCTCGAGATCCACACCTGGTCGGACCGCCCGATCTGGGCGCAGGGCATGACCGCGGCGCCCAAGGAAATGCCGGTGCCCGCGACGCTCGACTGGAACAACTGGCTGGGACCCTCCGCCGACCGGCCGTATTCGAAGGCCTACGTCCCGTTCAGCTGGCGCGGCTGGTGGGACTTCGGCTGCGGCGCGATGGGCGACATGGCCTGCCACAACATGGATCCGGCCTTCTGGATCTTCAAGCTCGGCCTGCCGGTCTCGATCAAGGCGCAGGCGTCGGCGCCCGCCGGGATCGCGTACCCGAACTGGTCGATCATCGAATACAAGTTCGGCCCCACGCCGTCGCTGCCGAAGGGCGTGAAGCTGACCTGGCTGGACGGACACAAACTGCCCGCCGCGCCGCCCGGAGCGGACCCCGCCCTGAAGCTCGGCGACAACGGCTGCATGGTGATCGGCTCGAAGATGACGGCGATGGGCGGCTCCCACGCCGGATCGCCGCGCGTCATCGCGGTCGGCGACAAGACCGACGCCGACGCGATCAAGGAGGCCGACAAGCACTGGCAGGAGGTCCACAAGACGGTGAAGGGCACGGACCACTACGCCCAGTGGGTGCACGCGGCGGAGGCGAAGGACCAGGCCGCGACGAAGAGCAACTTCGAATACGCCGCGCCGTTCACGCAGGGGATCCTGCTGGGCTGCATCGCGCTGCGCTTCCCGGGCCAGGAACTGCTCTGGGACAACGAGAAGAAGCAGTTCTCGAACTTCCCGGAAGCGAACCAGTGGCTGTCGTTCAAGCCGCGCGCAGGCTATGACCTGACCGTGGGGTAGGCCGCAGGCCCCCGCAAGGGGACCCGCGAGATCGTTGAAGCTCCGCCCCTCCGGAAAGCGTTAGTTTTCCGGAGGGGATCCATGAACAAGAGCGGGGCTAATTCGATTTGGCGGGCAATTCTGGCGCTTCTGGTGACGTCGTCGCTGGCGACCAGCCAGCAGGCCGGCAAGGACGAGAAGCCGATGGCGGACGATCCGCCGGTCGGCACCGGCAAGCTCCTCCTCCTGGAGGACTTCGAGACGACTGCGGCGGGCCAGGTCCCCAAGGGCTATCAGAAGCAGGGGGCGGTCGCCGTCGTCGAGGATGCCGCGCACAGCGGCCGTCACTCGCTGAAGTGCGACGCCGCCCCGAACGGCGCGCGCAAGATCACGCTGAAGGGCGACCTTCTCAAAGAGCTCGGCGGCAGCTTCTGGGGCCGCCTCTACTTCAAAGTCCTGACGCCCACGCCCGATCCCGAGAAGGTGCATTCGACGTTCGTCGCGGGCGCCGCCAAGAGCCCGCTGCACCAGGACGACATCGAGACGCGCCTCTTCGGCACCAACCTCGGCGCCAAGGGGACCTACAGTTACCTGTTCAACGTCCAGCCCCACACCAAGCGCGCGGAGTTCGGGAAGAGCAGCGCGGCGAAGTACAGCTACAAGAACGAGTGGACGCTCGCCGAGTGGCAGGTCGACAACACGACCCAGACGTACCGCCTGTTCATCGACGGAGCCGAGATCAAGGATGCGTCGTTCTCGAAGGGCGCCGGCAACTTGGAGGGCTCGGAGCTCCCGGATCTCTACGAGTCGCTCTCGTTCGGCTTCACGAACTACCAGCAGGCGGGGAAGGGCTTCACGGTCTGGATCGACGACATCGCCCTCGCGAAGGACCGCGTCGGCACTCGAGGCATCCCGGTGGCGAAGTCGGCCAAGAAGTAGGGCTTCAGGGACCGGCAACGGGGCGGTCGGTCCGGCGCAACCGTCGACGTTGAGCGCCTGCGCCGACCGCCGCCAGAAGCAGACCGCCGAGATACACCGCCATCGCCGTCTGCGACATGGCCAGACCCTGCGCGATGACCTTCTGGAACCCTGCCGGACCCCTCAGTTCCAGGACCGTCTCGCTCAGGAGGCGCTGCACTTCGGGGGTCGTTTCGTAACAGAGAACGACTTCCGACAATTCCGATCCGAATTCCAGCACGCCGTCCGAATCGAAGCGGTGTTTCGACAGCGTCAGGTGCTCGCACTTGGTGATCCTCCAATCGCAGAGTCGGAGCTTGGAGAGCAGGTCGGGGTCAAAGCGGTGGTCGCTCCGGCGAAGCAGCCGGCAGCGATATCCGGGGCAGAGGCCGCGGCGGTACAGCGTCAGCCTGTGCGGGCCCGGGGGATCCGACGGCAGGTCGTAGGACACCGGAACGGCGCTCTGCTTCAGCTGGTATCCCCGCCAGAAGGAGAAGGACGCGAGGCCCACGAAGCCGACCATCGCGATCCAGGCGGCCGCGAGGCGGGACGGATGGGCGGGGCCGAGCAGCGCCAGGAGCGCGAGTCCGAGGAGGATGGCGCTGGCCGCAAGGACCAGGGTGCCCGCGCCTTCCATGGCGTCAAGTCTATCCCCCCGGGTTCCGTGTCTCCATGTCAATATCGGCGTGGGAAATCGCAACCCCAGTCGCTAAGATACCCCGCTCATGAGCACGTTCGCCGACTTCACCCTGCTGCCCACGCTGCAGGCCTCCCTGGCGGAGATGGGCCTGACGACGCCGACGGAGATCCAGACGCGCGCCATCCCGGCGCTGCTGCAGGGGAAGTCCGTCATCGGCCTCGCCGAGACCGGCAGCGGCAAGACGCTGGCCTACGTCCTCCCCGTCCTCCATCTGCTGAAGATGCTGGAGAACGAAGGCAATACCGTCATGGATGTCGGCAAGCCGCGCGCGCTCGTCATCGTCCCGGCCCGGGAGCTGGGCGACCAGGTCACCCGCATGATCAAACCGTTCACCCACACGACGCGGCTCCGCGTCCGCAGCGTGCTCGGAGGGGCGAAGTTTGAGGCCGCCCGGCGCGCCATGGAAGGCGGCTTCGAGGTCCTCGTCGCGACGCCCGGCCGGCTCCTCCAGCTGATGGACCGGGAGCTCGTCGACCTGAAGGACGTCCGCATCCTCGTCTTCGACGAAGCCGACCGCATGCTCGACCAGGGCTTCCTGCCCGCGGCCGAGCGGATCGCCGGGGAGTGTCCGCCTGCGCGGCAGATGGGTCTCTTCTCGGCGACGGTGTCGCCCGCGGTGGAGAAGCTGATGAAATCCCACTTCGCCGGCGCCGAGCTGATCCGCACCGAGGGCAGCCATCAGCTCGTCCCGACGCTGGTCACCGTCAACCTGAACGTGACCACGGGGAAGCGCTTCCCGTTCCTCGAGGACCTTCTGACCAAGAAGATCGAGGGCGGGACGCTGATCTTCACCAACACGCGCGATCAGTGCGACGAGGTCGCGGAGCTCATCCGGCAGACGGGCCGCGAATGCCTCGTGTATCGGGGCGAGATGGACAAGGTCGAGCGCCGGGCGAACCTGAAATCGTTCCGCGACGGCGGCGTGCAGCTGCTGATCTCGACGGACCTGGCCTCGCGCGGCCTGGATGTCGACCACGTGGGCCGCGTCATCAACTACCACCTGCCCTCGGACCCCGAGAACTATCTCCACCGCGTCGGGCGCACGGCGCGCGCCGGCCGCAAGGGCGTCGTCATCAACCTGGTCACCGAGCGCGACGCGCCGCTGATGGAGAAGCTGACCCGCATCCAAGGGTAGGGACGTCGCCCCGTATCCCCGCTTGCGTTTATTTCCGTCAGCAGGTATGGATAGGGGCATCGATAACTCGTGCCCTATGCGACGGACCCCGTTCCTGCTTCGAAGCGGACTCCTGCTTTCGCTGCTGATCGCGCTCGGATCCGATCTGCGGGGCCAGGATCAGTTCGACAAAGACGCCTTTCTCTCCCGGAAAAAATGGTACGCGACGTTCATCCTCGCCCTCAAAGGCAACGGCAACGCGACCCGAACCGAGGCGGGGGCCGAGTACAAGACAAAATGGAACATCAGGAGGGAAGTCAGCGGGACTTTCGAACTGGACCAGCAGGGAGAGTATGGGCCCTCCAAGTCGGTGCTGGCCCGCGGAGAAAGGTACCAGGGGCGTTACATCAGCTGGGGTACGGTCGCCGGGTGGAGCGACGTCTCCTACCTGGTGGAGGACCGCGTGGAGCATTCCTCCAAGAGCCACGGGGAAGGCGGCGCGATCACCACCACCGAGGGCTTCACGAAACTGGCCGGGTACGGCAGCACGCGGATCGGCCGCTTCAAGGAATTGAAGTGCGATCTGAAAGACATGGATTTCGATTTCCGTCTCGACGCGCTCCGGGGTTGGGACGGAGACGGGCCGAAGACCCTGAAACTGTCGGGGGAATACCACGAGGCCACTCCGATCACGAAGCTGAAGTTCGATCATGTCTATGGGCTGGAGGAGTTCACGATTCGCGGGATACTTCCGGAGGTGACCGAACTCCTGCCTCAACTGTCCTCCCGAAAGCTGGCGCTGGTGAAGGGGGAGATCCGGTTCACCGCATCCCTGCCCATCATCCCGCTGCCCTACTTCTCTCATAGCGGAACGAACTACGGCGGACCGATGAATTTCAATGGATACACCACCCAAGGGGGAGCTCCGCTGGAGCTGAGCCTGGACGTCATCCTCTCTCCCACTCCGCCGTCCCGGGCGAAGCTGATCCTGACCCCGCCCAAGGATTACGCCACCACTTGGAGGCCGATGTGCTCGAACTCCGAGGAAACTCCGGGCAACCGCTTCGACCTCGGGTGGAAGCTGGAAGAGGAGGGCGGAGATCCGGCCAAGCCGACCAAGGCAGGCCGGGTGACGTTTTCGCTCCTGGAGACGAGCCGGGAACCCGGCGTCTGCATGAACCGGCCCCTGCAGCCGAAATCTCCGCCTGAGTTCGACCTCACGTTCGCGACGATGAAGCCGCCGCCGAACGGGTATACGGTGGCGATGGACGGCCAGAAACTGGTGATCGACGGTGCTCAGGTCGGCGCGGGAAAGGGAACCGTGTCGGTGGACTGCTTCGACTCTGGCGCGAACGGGATCCTGGTCGCCGAAGCGGAGCTGGAGGACGGCCGGACGGTGAAAGGGGTCGTCGAAGGTTCGAATGCCCCGAACCTGATGATCCCGGATTTTGAGCAGGGAGTTTCGAAGATCGCCCGCGGCTGGCGGGCCCTGAACGCGCGCGGGAAGCCGGACAACGCGGACGACGAGAACGATCCCGTCGGCGACGGGCAGGTCGGCGACGGGCTCACCGTCTGGGAGGAGTATCGCGGCTTCTGGGTCGGCGGACAATGGGAGGGGTGTGACCCGGGCGTCAAGGATCTGTTCATCCTCAACGGCGTCGGTCCCGTGGCGCTGGAAGGAATCCGGAAGTTCGCCGAGATCACGAGGCTGGGCGTCCACAACCAGCTGGCGGCGGAGGACGTCAAAGTCGACCGGGTGATCAATTTCAACCACGGCTCTCAACCTCATCTGGTGGACCAGCACTGCCTCCACGTCATCGAGGGCGGATTCGACACGAAGACCGACGACGGCGCTCCTCTCGCGGGCAGCATCTGCATGTATACCAACGGGGCGGATTTCCCGGGACCCCCGAAAAACACGCTGTTCGTCTCCATCCTGCCCTCGATGCTGCAAAACAATTTCCAGTCGAAGCAGTTTCGCCAGGGGGAGACCTACGAGGTGGCCGCCTCGGAAAGGACGATCTGTCACGAACTCGGGCATGCCCTGGGCATCCGCCATCACGGGGACAAGGACCTGGGGCTGCGCCCCTGGAAATTCGAGTTGAAGAAGGAGACCGGCCAGATCCTCTTCTATGCCGATGGGAAAGAGGTGACGGTGAGGAACGAGCAGAACTTCGCCGTGACGACCGACGATCTCTTTGGGGCCAAGAGCGCAGGCGAGAACATGTTCGTGTGGATCGGGGAGCGGAACGGCCAGCACGCCGGCGACGAAGCCTGCGTCATGCGCTACACCGTCGCGCAGGCGTATCGCTCCCAGCGGGATGCCAACGTCCTCTACTACCACGGCAGCGACGAGATCCGGGGGACCCGCTTGTGCATCTCGCCGGCCGGCACGGGACTGAACATGCCGACCCACGAACCCCAGTCGCGGTACTTCGGCGCGGAGACGAAGCGGGGGAACTGCGCGCACAAGTTCGTCGTCAGCGACCGCTGGGAGAAGCTCAACTGATGAGCATCCCCGCCGGTGTCCTCCGGACCCTCCTCGCGGGCCTCCTTCTGAGCGGCTGCGGGAAGAGCGGGGATTCGGCTGAAAAAAGCCCTGCTCCCGTCTCCTCGGCCGCACCGACGACCCTCCCGGCGCTTCCGGCGCCCCCCGCTCCGTCGCCGGTCCTGCTGTCGATCTCCGCCAACCAAAGCATCGAGACCACGGTCAGCGCCGGCTGGCCGGTCGTGATCGACGCGAAACTGATGCTGAAGCCGCGCGCCGGGGCGTCGTTGACTCTCTCGAATGCCTCGGGACCCTGGTCGGACGCGCTCTCGATCGAATGCAGCGGTCCCGGAGGCGCCCTGCGATCGCCGCCGTTCAAGCCCGCCTATGCTTCGGAGAAGGGCATCGAGCTCACGGCCGCGCGCTCGGGCCTGATGGTATGGGTCCTCGATTCGGTCGAGCCCTCGACTCTGCCGGAAGGCTCCTACCGGATCCGGGTCGTGGTGGATGAAAAGAAACTGGGCGGCTCGCTGCCCGGCGGCGTGGCGTCGAACACGGTCTCCCTGGTCGTCGCTCCAGCTCCGGCGAATCCCTCGCGCGGAGCGGCCCAGCGGAAGTGCCTGGCCAGGATGTCCGCGTCGGCGTGGGCGAACGACCCCGCCAAGGCCCTCGCGACGGCGGGAGCCTACCTTGCGGAGCATCCGAAGGACGTTGCCGTGCTGCTCCAGCAGGGCAACCTTCAGCGCTCGCAGGGCATGAAGGCGGAAGCGCTGAGCTCCTATGAAGCGGCGCTCAAGGTCGCAGAGGAACACCGCGAGCCGATGGGGGAAAACTTCGGCATCCTGGAGCTGATCGCGGACCTGCGGAACGAATTGAAGCCCAAGTAGGGCGGCCTACTCGGGGATGACGATCTCGCGGAAGCCGATCGCGCCCGGGCCGTGGGCCTTCAGGAAGTATTTCCCCGGCTTGAGATTCTCGGGCAGCTCGATCTCGGTTTCGAAGGAACCGTTCACCGACGTCGTCGGCGACCGCATCACGACCTTGTTGTTCGCGTTCGCGTAGCGACGGTTGATCTGGTCCTCGGCCGTGTCGCCCTCCAGCTCCGTCGGGTGACAGAAGCGGTCCCTCGCACATTCGAACGTCACCTCCACCGGGCCGTCCTTCGCCGACCCCGTGACGAAGAAGGTGCGCCCGGCGCCGGGATTCCCGCGCGGGGTCATCTCGATGGTCTCCAGCGGCCGGCGGATGCGCAGCGCGGGATCGCCCAGCAGGTTGTACTGCAGGATCACGTCCTTCCGCATCGGCTCCAGGCTCGCCGGGCCCTGGATCGTGCCCGCGATCGCGTCCGCCTGCACCCGCAGCGCCGACCCGTCCTTTTCCACGACCGCCGTTTTCGCCGCCCACAGCGCCTCGCCCATCGTCAGCGCCCGCTGTGCGAAGACCTGCTCCACCAGCTTGTGCGCGAAGAGGCCGTTGCCGTAGGGCTGCGTCGTGCGAGAGCCGCCGATGAAGGCCACCGGCCCCTTCGGCCGCTTGAACAGCAGCTCGCCGATGCAGTCGCCCGCGCGCGAATCGTATTCGCCCGTCGAGCAGGCGATGACCACCATGATGGGAAAGCCTTCCTGGACTGCGACGTCCTTCACGCTCTTCGGGTCGAAGATCGGATAGACGTCGTCCTTGTAGTGGACGTCGTCGAACCCCGTCGTGTAGCCGTGGCCGACGTAGGCGTAGAAGAGCGAGCCCTCGTTCAGCATCCGCAGCGCGTTCTCGCCGAACTTGGGCGGATAATAGCAGTACTTCGACGTCGGCTTCGCGTACGCGGTCTCGACGTCGAAGGCCGGCGGGATCTTGCCGACGACCACGTTGTTGAACTGCCGCTCGAGGAGTTCGTCGATCAGCGTCCCGAAATTCGCCTCCCCGGTGATGATCGAGATCTTCTTCTGCCAGCGGCCGGGAGGGAGCCCTTCGTAGGCCACCGTGCGGGCCGCCATCGACTGGAGCTCCTCGACGCCGCGGGCGGGGAAGCGGCCGGTCGGCGGCCCATAGAGGTGATCCGTCGCGAGATCGGGGTCGCTCGCGAAGCGGTCGCTCTGATATTCCGATTTGCGGATGAAGGTCGGAACCGAGTCGACGTCGCCTGCCAGAAGCAGGAACTTCGGGTCGACTCTCTTCACGAACGAGGCGAGGCCCTCCGGTCCCTTGCCGAAGTTCCTGGCGACGTCGTCGGTGCGCACGACCTGGACCTTATAGGTCTTCGAGCGGTGGTCGCAGAGGGAATCGAGGGCGTCGGCGAAGGCGGGGGAGGCCACGACGAGGTACTTCGCGTCGACTTTGTCGAGGTCCCGCTCGACGTACTTCGACCCTGCATTCGCGAAAAGTAGCAGGGCCAGGACGATTCTCACTAAAGTCATTCTACCTGAACCGTCGATAGGTTAGACGAATGCTGGGGAAATTCGTCGCGCGGATGCGCAAGTTCAATTGGGACAAGGGCGCCGCCCGCCTGGGCGCGTTCGCGTCCCGCCACCAGGACCACGCCCTCCGCGCCCTCTTCGCGGTCGGCCTCGGCCTCGTCGTCCTCCTGGTCCACCGCGAGGTCTTCGCCTTCATCGTCGCGCGCCGCACGTTCTCCGCCCCGACCATCAAGACCGCCGTCGTCCCGAAGTGGGCCGGCAGCCAGGGCGAGGAACTGGTCCGCATCGAGGGCGGCAAGTCCCTCTTCGACCCGCAGCTCGTCGAGCGCGTGGGAAAGACCTTCGAGAGCTGCCCGTGGGTCCAGAAGGTGACCGCCGTCGAGCGCGTCTTCCCGGACAAGCTTCTGGTCAAGTTCGAGTATCGCCGCGCCCACGTCGCCGTCCGCCGCGAGAACGGATTCGTCCTCGTCGACGCCGACGGCGTGCGCCTCCCGGGCGTCTATACGGTGCCGCCCTCGTGCGAGGTGGCGGTCCGGGTCACGGGCATCGCCTCCGCGCCGCCCGAGCCGGGCCGGCCGTGGCAGGACGATTCCCTGCGCGCCGCCGTCGCCATGGCGGACTACGTCCCGTCGAGCACGCTGCTCGGCCGCCTGGGGATCCGGGAGGTCGACGTGGCCAACTTCGCCGGCCGGCAGGATCCCCGCCGCAGCGAGCTGAGCCTGGTGACCTCCAACGGCTGCGTCCTGGCCTGGGGCCGGACGGCGCAGACGGCGAAATTCGGCGACGTCTCCACGGAGGAGAAGCTCGAAAACCTGCGGGAGGTGCTCGCGGTGTACCCCGACCTGAACGGCCTCAAGAAGGTGACGCTCTACTTCCGCGGCTCGCGCGCCGTGGAGGCCGCCGACTCCTACGTGCAGTCGCCCGGCCCGGCGCCGCGCCCTCGGGTCGTCCGCTAAATCGTCGCGGTTTGCTATACTCCCCGATATGCCGGCGCCCCCCCTCCATCGTTTCTCCGGTCTCTACCTGTCCTGGATCGGGGCCCTCTGCGGCGCGGTCATCGTCCTGCTCTATAACCTTCTGCCGTTTCCCCTGACCTTTGCCACGCCGGGCCTGTTCTTCCTCTCGATCGTCCAGGTCGAGGTCTTCTTCGCGCTCCTGATCTGGCCGCTCTTCGTTCCCGACCTGAAGCGGGCCGGGGTTCGGGGCGCGTGGATGCTGGCGCCCGTGGCGATCCTGATCCTCTTCGCGCTGCCGATCGCGCTGATCGGGGCGAACGTCTCCAGCGTCCCGCCACTCGCCGTCGTGAGAAGCCAGGCGCTGGTCGCCGGGCTGGCGGCGCTCTCGGCCGGGATGGCGTCCCGCCTCCGTGCGGCGATGCCCTGGTACCTGCTGGCCCTCTTCCTGCTCTCGACCGTCCCGCCGTTCCTGCTGTTCCTCAACAGTCAGCTCCTGGCGACGGTCCCGTCCGTATCCCCCTATATGAGCCCGTTCTGGAGCGCCGCCTCCGACGGCCCCCCCGGTTGGGTGCTGGCCGGGGTCGGCGCCGTCGCGGGCCTCGGCCTCCTCGCCTGGAAAGAGCCGGCATGATCGCCGCCCTTCTGCTGATGCTTGCCATCAGGGACTCGGAGTCCCGGATGGCAGAGGACGATCCGAAGATCGAGAAGGTCGAGCGCATCGCGGGCGACGTCAACCGCCCCCTCCTCTGGACCCCCCTCAAGATCACGCTGACCAGCGCCGCGGGATATGCGGGGGACGTCCGCGTCGACAGCGGCTTCGGCTTCAGCATCGTGCGCGAGGTCAAGGTCGCGCCGGGCGGCGTGGTCACCGTCATCGTCCCCGCCCTCGACCCCAAGGAGATCACGGCGGGGAAGACGCTGCACAAGATGGCGCGCGACTTCGTCCGGCCCGACCATATCGTCCTCGTCGACGCCCGGCTCCCCTATGCCGCCGAGCTCGTCTCGACCCCGCAGATCCTCTTCCAGAAGATCGGCGCGGAGGACCTGGACGCGACGCGGCCGCGCGGGCTGCTCGAGGCGGCGGACCTGATTCTCCTCAAGGAGGCGTCGGGCGACGGCCCCGGGGTGCTCGCGCCGACGAAGGAGGATGCCGACAAGGCCGTGGCGGCGCTGAAAGGGCCGCCGCCGGCGCTCGAGGCGGTGGACCGGACGCTCTGGCCGCATGCGCCCGGCGGCGGCTGGGTGCCGGCCAAGCGGCACTGGACGCTCTACTTTGTCACCGTCTACGCCTTCGCGGCCTTCCTGGCCCTGGCGGTTCTCGCGCGGCGCTTCCCGAAGTTCGGCCTGGTCTGCGTCTCCGGCGTCTCCGTCGTCGGGATGGCAGGCTACGCGCTGCTGTTCCCGTCGAAGCAGCTCTGGGTGATCGGGGAATCCGTCGAGGCGGTCTCGCCGGCGGGGGACGTCCAGGACCTGCACGTGTGGTTTCTCAACGCGGCCACGGAGCTCGAGACATCGATCGAGTTCCCGCGCCTGGTGAAGCCCATCTTCCCGACGCCCGGCGGGACGGACGACGGCTTTACGCTGCGGGTGGACGGGAAGGGGAGCCGGGTCGTCGGCCTCAAGCTCGGGCCGTCGAAGGCGGCCTGCTTCGGCGGCGCAGAGCCGCTGCCGGTGGAGAAGACGCCGCCGAACAGGCTGCCCAAGCCGCTGCTCGATACGGTGATCGTGCGGAAGGGTCGGGGGATGTATCTCGGGGAGTACCCGGCCGATCAACCGCTGCCCGCGTCCCTCGACGGCGCCGGCCCGGCCCACCGCAGCAGCGGCTACGACGCCTGGTCCCGCTTCGTGGGGAAGGAGGGGGTCTATGGGCTGCTGGAGCGGGAGACGCGGCCGTCGGAGAACCTGAAGTCCCCCGAATTGGCGGACGAGCGCGAGCGCCCGCGCTCCTGGATCCGGAGATTCCAATGATCGACTATGACGTGATCGAGACGCCGGCCGGACCGGTGACCGTCGAGATGGAGAACGGCCGCGTGGTTTCGCTGAGCATGAGCGACCGGCCGCGTCATTCGGCCAGGCGCCGGCGGCTTCCGGAAGCGCGGCGCTGGGTGGCGGCCTGGTTCAAGGGCGCGACGGTGAAGCCGCCGCTGAAGCTGGAAGGGTCGGCGTTCGTGCGGAAGATCTACGACGTGGTCCGCCGCATCCCTGCGGGGGAGACCCGGAGCTATGGGGAGGTGGCGGACGCGGCGGGACGCCCGGGGGCGGCGCGGGCGGTGGGGAACGCGATGTCGAAGAACCCGATCTGCCTCTTCATTCCCTGCCACCGCGTGGTGGCGTCGACCGGTCTGGGGGGCTGGGGCGGCCCGGGCGGGCTGGCCCAGAAGCAGCAGTTGCTGGACCGCGAGAAGAAATAGCCCTCCGGAGCACATTCACATGTTCCCTACCCATATGTCGCATAATGCAACATAAATTATTTGACATTTTATGGGGAAGGTTCCTATAGTTTATGCCATCAGCCGGGGGGATTCACCCATATGGGCGTGCCGAAAGACCTGCTCGACATCATGGCCTGCGCGTTCTGCAAGGCCGACCTGCGCCTCGAAGGCGACAAGCTCCATTGCGTCAACCCCGACTGCAAGCTCGTCTATTCCATCAAGGACGACATCCCCGTCATGCTCATCGACGAGGCCGAGCGTCCCTGTCCCAAGTGCGGCGCCGCCCGCGAATGGAACGACGACATCCTGAAGTGCCCCAAGTGCGGCGCCACCCTCAAATACGAGAGAAAATAAGTGGATAAGCGTTCCATCATCGCCCTGGTCCTCTGCTTCTTCATCTTCATCGGCTGGATGTGGCTGCAGAACCGGATCTGGCCGCCGCCCAAGCCCCAGCCCAGGCCCGTGGCCGCGGCGCCGCAGTACACCCCCGACAAACCCAACCCCGACAAGCCCGGACCCGAGAAGCCGTCGACGGAGACGCCCGCCAAGCCCGTGCCGAATACGGCGCCTTCCCGCTACGACGAAAAGCCCTCGTTCACGCTGCGGTCCAAGCACCTTGAAGCGGTCGTCACCAACCAGGGCGCCGGCATCGAGCGTCTCACGCTGCACTATCCGAAGCCCGGGGACGCGGTCCCCATCCTGCAGCCCATGGGCGTGCACGCGCCGCACCTGGCCCTCCGGCACGTCGACGGGGAGGACCAGATCGAGCTGCAGCCCTGGGAGATCGTCGAGCAGAAGGACGACCACGTCGAGTTCCGTTACCGCCTCCGCAACGGCGTCGAGATCACCAAGATCCTCGCGCTGGAGGACGGCCGGCACACGGTCAAGATGACCCTCCTGCTCGACAACAAGAACAAGCCGGGGGAGGACAAGAAGGACCCGGCCGACGTCGAGATGAAGCTCGACTTCCTGGTCTTCAACGGCATGGACCCCGACAGCTTATACCGCTCCGAGCAGTATCTGATGGGCGCCTGGCGATACGATCACTCGCTCCATCTGAAGTCGGTCGGCGAGATCGAAAAGGGCGAGCTGAAGATGATCGAAGCCCTCAAGATGCTCCCGGGGTCGGAGCGCGAGAACGAGATCAAGTCGATCGAGGAGAAGTTCTTCAGGATCCCCGGCGGCCGCAAGGAGTACTTCGGCGTGAAGAACCGCTTCTTCACGGCCCTCCTGCAGCCGGACGACGCCGCCCTCAACGAGCTCGACTACTACTACTTCCGCGGCCTGCCGGCGGCGCTCCAGCAGAACGACCGTCACAACGTGGTCGCGTCCGCCCGCACGAACGCGATGCGGGTGGGCCCCTCCCGGAAGGCGCTGATGTTCACCGTCTACGCCGGTCCGCTGGACAAGGAGGCGCTCCGCGAAATTCCGGGAGCGGAGGACATGGCCGCCTATTCCGGCGGCTGCTCGCCGCTGGCCTTCGTCATCAAGCCTGCGATGGCGATCATCATGGAGCTGCTCCATTTCACCAAGAGCATCCTCGGCAACATGGGCGTCAGCATCATCATCACGACGCTGCTGATCCGCCTCTGCCTCTTCCCGCTCTCGCTGAAGAGCCAGCGCAATGCGCTGCAGATGCAGGCCCTGTCGCCCAAGCTCCAGGCCCTGAAGGAACGCTACAAGGACGACCAGCAGAAATACGGCGTCGAGCAGATGCGGCTCTTCAAGGAGAACGGCGTCAACCCCGTCGCGGGCTGCCTGCCCCTCCTGATCCAGATGCCGATCTTCATCGGCATGTACAGCGTGTTCGAGATGTCGCTCGACCTCCGCCACGCGCCCTTCTTCGGCTGGATCAAGGACCTGTCCGAGCCCGACCGGCTCTTCGGACCGTGGTCGGCGATCACCATCCCGCTCCTGATCACCGAGGTCAAGATCGAGTCGTTCAACCTGCTTCCGATCCTGATGACGATCACCTGGTTCCTCCAGGCCTTCTGGACGCCGCGCTCGCCGGACCCCCAGATGGCGCAGCAGCAGAAGATGATGATGTGGATGCCCATCGTGTTCGGGCTGACCTGCTACGGCCTGGCCAGCGGCCTCTCGCTCTACTTCCTGTCGAACTCTCTGCTGAGCATGGGCGAACAGAAGATCATCAAACGCTACATCCTGAAGGTGGACGCGACCGGCAAGCCGCTCTTTCCCAAGGTCTCCGAGGGTGGATCTGGTAAAGCATAGGGAGGATGGATGGAAGCCAAGAAAAGGGTGACCCAGGAGGACATCGCCAGGACCTGCAAGATCGACCAGGGGTCGGTCTCGCGCATCCTGAACGAGGACACGCGCGACTCGTTCGCCGAGGAGACCGTGCAAAAGGTCTTCAAGGTGGCCCGCGAGCTGGGCTACCTGCACCCGTCCCTCATCACGTCCAACCGGCGCGAGTCGAGCCGCCGGAAGGCCGAGGTGACCGGCCGCGTCCAGGTCATGATCGGGACCAACACGGTCTATGACGAGGGCGAGATCGACATCGACGAGATCTCGATGTCCGGCATGCTGCTCCGGAACTTCCGGACGAAGAAGAAGACGCTGCCCATGGACCGCTTCAAGTTCAACGTCGAGGTCGAGGAAGGCAAGCTGAAGGGCTTCCGCGCCCGTTGCAAGCTGGTCCGCTTCTCCGACAACGAGGACGAGTTCGCGCTGGCGGTGAAGTTCGACAGCCTGGACGAGGACGCGAAAGACAAGCTCAAGAACTTTGTCCGATAGCGCGGACACGATCGTCGCGTTGTCGACTCCGCCGGGAGCGGGCCTGCGGGCCGTGATCCGGCTGAGCGGCCCGCGCGCCGTCGAACTGGGCGGCGCCGTCCCCGGAGCCGTGATCTTCCCGGCCCCCCGCACCTATACCCGCGAGGATCTCGTCGAGATCCATCTCCCCTCGGCGCCTCCCCTGGTCGACCGTCTTCTGCGCTCTCTCGTCGGGCGCGGCGCACGGCCGGCGAGGCCCGGCGAGTTCACCCTGAGAGCGTTCCTGAACGGCCGCCTCGATCTGGCCCAGGCGGAGGCCGTCGAGCAGCTGATCTCGGCCGAAGGCGAAGAGGACCGCCGCGCGGCGCTGGATCAGCTGGGCGGAAGCTTCTCGAAGCGCCTGAAGGGCATTGAAGGCGATCTGCTGGACCTCTGCGCCGACGCCGAGGCGGCGATCGACTTCGTCGACCAGGATATCGAGATCCTTCCGGCGGCGGACGCGGTTGCGCGCGCGAAGGCGTCGCTCGCCGCCTTGAGGGGCCTGATGAATGAGACGGCGGCGCGCAAGGTCTCGGCCGGGCGGCCGACGGTGGTGCTGCACGGCCTGCCGAACGCGGGGAAGTCCGCGCTCTTCAACGCGCTCAGCGGGGCGGACGCGATCGTGTCGGACGTGGCGGGGACGACGCGCGACGTGCTGACGGCCGACATCGACGCGGGCATTCCGGTACGCCTGATGGACGCTCCCGGGGAGGCGGAGTCGGCGGGGCTCGACGGGCAAGCCGTACGCCGTTCGCGCGACGCGATCCGCCGGGCGGACCTGATCCTCTTCGTCGTCGATCCGAGGAAGCCCGATCCGTCGATCGAGCCGAAGGGCTGCGCGTCGCTCAAGGTGCACAGCAAGGCCGACCTGGGTCGCGATCCGGCGGCCCGGGACGGCCTGTGGACCTCGGCGAAGACGGGGGAAGGCCTGTCGGAGCTGCGCCAGGCGATCGGCCGGATGCTGCGCGACCAGGACCGTCCCGGCGCGCGCTTCCGCCTGAGTCTCCGTCAGGGCGCCTTATTGCGCGAGGCCGAAGCCGCGCTGCTCTGCGCCTCCGGAGCGGCCGGACTGGGGATGGAGTACGTCGCGGCCGACCTGCGCGCGGCCCTGTCCGCCCTCGGCGGCATCAGCGGCCGCTCGACGGACGAGGACCTGCTCGACCGGATCTTCTCACGATTCTGTCTGGGGAAATAAGATGCCTGAAGCGCACGGCTGGAAGCTGATCGCGATCCCGCTGGGGGGCCTGGCGCTGCTCGGCGTGCTGATCTGGCAGTGCGTCCGCTTCTGGATGCTCTACTCGAAGGCGGGCGGGACCGGCAACCTCGCGGGCGGGGTCGTCTGCGCGCTGCTGATCGTCGCGTGGCTCGTCCTCGCGTTCAAGATGCTGATGTAGCCGGGCTTCGCTTCACCTTGACAATAATTTGCATCGCCTCTAGAGTAGCTCCACTTCATGCGCTGTCCGTTCTGCAAAAAAGACCACGACAAGGTCATCGATTCGCGCTCGGCCAACGCCGGCGCAACCGTGCGGCGGCGCAGGGAATGCCTGGCGTGCAAAAAGCGGTTCACGACGTACGAGAAGGTCGAGGAGATCACCCTCTACGTCATCAAGAAGGACGGGCGCCGGGACGTGTTCGACCGGGAGAAGATCAAGCGCGGCCTGCTGACCTCCTGCAAGAAGCGCCCCGTGTCCCTCCAGACGATCGAGGACATCGTCAACCGCATCGAGATCGAGCTGTACGAGAACTACGACCGCGAGGTCAAGTCGACGAAGATCGGCGATCTCGTGATGCGGGAGCTGAAGGGGGTCGACCACGTCGCGTACGTGCGCTTCGCCTCGGTGTACCGCGAGTTCAAGGACGTCAATGAGTTCATGCGCGAGCTGAAGCCGATGCTGAAGGGCGTCACGCGCGCATAGGCAAAACCGGCGACGACGGGGTAGACTAAGGGCCTGGGGTGACGGGGTAGAGAGGGCATGCCGATCCGGAAAATCGAGTCCGTGCGCAAACGCGACGGCAACGTCGCGCCGTACGACGAGCAGAAGATCGCGGAAGCCATCGCCAAGGCGGCGCGCGCTTCCGGTCTGGACAACGGGACCATCGGCCGCGATCTCGCGAGCGTGGTCACGATGTACCTCGAGCGCTACCACGAGCGCGAGACGCCGACCAGCCAGGAGATCCAGCAGCTCGTCGAGAAGATCCTCTTCGATACCGGCAACGCCCCCATCGCTCGCGCCTATATCGTCCACCGCGAGAAGAAGGGTCAGCCCGCCGAGGCCCCCTCCGCGCCGCCCACCGAGGACCTGTTCCCGACGGGGCTGCTGCTCGTCGACGGCGCCACGACCGGCGACGTCGCCCCCTGGGGTCGCGAGCGCATCATCGCCGCGCTCACGAAGGAAGCCGGGCTCGAAGAGCAGGCCGCCACCGAGATCGCCGGGGCCGTCGAGCAGAAGATCTTCCGCCTCGGCCAGCGCCGCATCTCGACCTCGCTCATCCGCGAGCTCGTCAACCACGAACTGCTCGGCCGCGGCTACGGCTCGAAGCTGCGCCGTCAGATCGTCGTCGGCCTCCCCAAGTACGACCTCGGCCAGCTCGTCGGCGACGAGGAGGCCCAGATCGATCCGGAGACCCTGTGCCGGACGATCGGACAGGCGACGCTCCGCCAATACGCGCTCCAGGAGATCTTCGCCCGCGACGTCGCGGACGCCCATATCGAGGGCCGCCTGCACCTGCACGGCCTCGAGGAGCCGCTCAAGCTCCACGCGCTGTCGCCGTCGGTCGCCAGCCTTCGCCGCACCGGCGTCCGCGTCCGCGGCTCGTCGGTGCTCTCGGAGCCCGCGCGCGACGCCCGGACCTTCACCGCCCAGCTTTCGCGCGTGCTGACCGACGCGCGGCGCTATGTGAGCGGGCCTGTCACGCTGCACCACCTGAGCGAGGCGTACGACCAGCTGCTCTGGGGCGCCGAAGAGGGCGCCGTCCGCGCGGAAGTCGAGCACCTGGGCGTCGTGCTGGATGGCGCGACGGCCGGCGTCCACCCGCGGCATCGCACGGCGCCGGGCATCGCCGCCGGAGGGCGCGCCCTGGTGACCGTCAGCGCCGAGGGCGACGAGCTCAAGGAGTTCTGCCGCATCGGCGCGGAGCGCGGGATGATGTTCCAGTTCGACCGCCCCGGCGCGACCGCGTCCGCGGCGGGCTGGTCGGCGACGGCCCACGCGATCACGCTCAATCTTCCTCAGGCCTACTACCGCAGCGAGGCGGGCACCGATTTCTATTCGGAGCTGGAGACGTCGATCGAGCTCGCCGCGAAGGCGCACCTCCAGAAGCGCCAGCTGCTGCGCAAGTTCACCGACAAGGCCACGGGCACGCTCGGCAACGGCCTGGGCTGGACCAGCGAGGGCGCCGGCCCGCTCCGCTTCGACGATCTCGAGTACGCCGTCGGCATCGCCGGCCTCAACGAGTCCGTGCGGCTGCTGTCCAACGAGGAGATCCTGGGCAGCGACACGGCCGTGCGCCTGGCGCTGCGCATCGTGTCGTACGTCTACTTCCGCCTGCGCGAGGAGTCGACGCGCCACGGCCTCAAGCTCGTGCTCGAGGACGTCCCGGTGGCCGACGCCTCCGACCGCTTCGTCAAGATCGACGCTCAGCTCTATCCGCGCGCGCGCGGCCTGCTGGCCGACCGCACCCGGTATACCCCGGGCTTCCGCGTCCGCAGCGCCCCCGCGTTCGAGGCCCTCGCCGTCGAGTCCCGCTTCCACACGCTGGTCCCGAGCGCCCGGGCGACGGTCGAGCGCCAGCGCCTCTCCGCCGCGGAGCTCTTCACGATCCTCGGCCGGCTCCACAGCGAGACGCAGGCCTCGCACCTGGCCGTCGAGTGATCCCTTGACCGGCCGTATCCACAAGGTCGCGGCCAACGACTACGAAGTCCACACCGACCAGGGCGTCTGGCACTGCCATTTCGCGGGCAAGCTGAAGCGGGTCCGCCAGGACGCCCTCAAGCTCGCCGCCGTCGGCGACTACGTCGAGTTCACCCCCGGCGAAGCTCGGCAGGGCGTCATCGACAAGGTTCTCGAGCGCCGTTCGAAGCTTTCGCGCCATGACGTGCTGCATACGACCCGGGAGCAGGTGATCGTCGCCAACGTCGACGTCCTCTTCGTCGTCCAGGCGGCGAAGGATCCGGAGTTCAACGACGTGATCGTCGACAAGTGCACGGTGATGGCGGCGGCGAACCGGCTGCCGCTGGTCATCGTCGTCAACAAGAGCGATCTCGCCCGCCCCGACTTCTCGATCTACGAGAAGGCGGGATACCGCTGTCTCCGCACGTCGGCGGCGACGGGGGAGGGCGTGGAGGAGTTGCGCGGCTTCCTGAAGGGGAAGACGTCGGTGCTGATGGGCCCGTCGGGCGTCGGCAAGTCGTCGCTGCTGAACGCGCTGGACCCCGAGCTGACCCTCAAGGTGGGCGCGGTGTCGAAGCGCGGGGAAGGCCGCCACACGACGACCTGGGTGGAGCTGGTGCCGATGGGCGGGGGCCTGATCGCCGACACGCCCGGCATGGAGTTCTTCACCTTATGGGGCGTGACTCCGGAGAATCTCAAGGACCACTTCCTCGACTTCGTGGATCTCGCGGACAAGTGCCGCTTCCGCAACTGCTCGCACATCCGCGAGGTCGGCTGCGCCGTGAAGGGCCACGTCGCCGACTCCCGCTACCGCAACTATGTCGACCTCCTCAATAAGCTGCGCGAGCGCCGCCTGCAATAAGGGACTCAGAGTCGCTGATGGCAGCCCCTCCTCTTTCCGTGATTCGTCATTCCGGTCGTCCGTTCACTCCCTGAACATTCCTTGCGGAATTTGCCTTTTTTCCCCGATATAGTATTCTAAGCACGAAGAGAGAGGGGTTCCCACCGGTCCGCGCCCCTTTCTTTCGGCCCAGGGTAGAGAGAGGGGAATCATGCAGCTCAAGAAGCTGGAGATGTGCGGTTTTAAATCGTTCGCCAACCGCACGGAGTTCACGTTCGGCCGCGGCATCACCGGCGTCGTCGGCCCCAACGGCTGCGGGAAGTCCAACGTCGTCGACGCCATCAAGTGGGTCCTGGGCACCCAATCGTACAAATCCGTCCGCGGCGAGGAGATGCTCGACGTCATCTTCAAGGGCGCGCAGGGCGTCTCCGCGATGGGCTTCGCGGAGGTCTCCCTCACGCTCGACAACTCCGACCACACGCTTCCTCTGGAGTTCGAGGAGGTCACGATCACGCGCCGCCTGTTCAGCAGCGGCGAGGGCGAGTACTACATCAACAAGGCGCCGTGCCGCCTGAAGGA
>Ga0137409_10001101_pt1 | contig 29232 bp, 22 predicted proteins | sample CZODoug1_16funga_FD_122059 | JGI IMG/M metagenome (GOLD analysis project Ga0137409, IMG submission 122059) | Vadose zone soil fungal communities from Angelo Coast Range Reserve, California, USA - CZODoug1_16fungal (Hybrid Assembly) | ecosystem: Environmental > Terrestrial > Soil > Vadose zone...
ATCGGGACGGCGGACGTAAAGCTCCCTCGTGCAAGCGATCGAAATCGCTTCGGCTTTTTCCAGCCCCCGAAGAAAAACCTCAATCTGCGCGTCCTGCTGCCGGGCTGGGACGGCACGCTCGTCTGCGGGCAAGCAACGGCCTTTACTCCTCCCGGGCCATCGGGTTGGGAGTTGGGGACAGCGTCCGGTCCCAGAGCCAAGGCGGACGGCGACTACAGGAAGCGAACCGCCAACCCTCTTGGTCTCGTTCCCACCGAAAGTGCATTCGTGATCGAGGAGACCGGGCCTCTGCGTCACCACGGAATGGGCTTGCCGTCGCGAAACCACCCGCCGGTCGGACCGTCCGCTGGCAGGCGCGCGGCCCAGAGCACCGATGCAGCGCCCTGTTCGACGGACCGCGGGGCACCCTGCCCGCCCATCTCGGTGCGCACCCATCCCGGATCGACCGAGTTCACGCGCACTTCGGGCAGCTCGCGCGCGAACAGCCGCGCCAGCGCGTTGAGGGCCGCCTTGCTCGCGCCGTATCCGTCCGGAGCTTCCTCGGAGAGGCGCAGCACGTCCTCCACACTCAGGGTGGAAGCGCGCAGCCGCCGCGCCACTGCGTCGGGCTGACCAGATAGGGAGCCGAGCCCGCTCGACACCATGACCACCCGCGCCCCTGGCGCGAGCAGCGGCGCCAGCGCGCGCGTCAGGAGCAGCGGGCCGCGCACGTTGACGTCCCACGTCTCGCGCGGCGCGGAACGGTAGACCCCCGCGTTGTTCACCAGCACGTCGAGCTTCTCGCCGCGCCCGGCCAGCCGTCTCGCGAGGGCAGCGATCGACTCGGGGGAGGCGACGTCCACCTGCTCCACCCGCGATCGCGGGACATCGACCGCGCGCCGCGGGTCCCGCACGCCGCGCAGCACGTCGGTTCCCTCGCGGGCCAACTCGCGCGCCACCTCGAGCCCGATGCCCCGACCAGCTCCCGTGACCAGCGCGGTCGCCATGGTCAGTGTCCCATGGTCGGGCCGCGGGCCGCGCGCCGGGTGAGGAGCACCAGCGGCACCATGACGGCCGTGAAGCACGCCAGGACGAACAGCACGTCGAGGTACGCCAGCGTCTGCGCTTGCTGGATGACCTGCCGGTAGATCGCCGCGGTGGCCATCTTCGTCGACTGGGCCGCAGACACGCCCGCATGCTGCAGCGCCTGCGCGATGGCTTGGAGCCGGTCGACCAGCAGAGGCTCGCCCGGACGGACGTTCGCGACCAGGTTCGCCTGGTGCCACTGCGAGCGCCGAGCGATCAGGGTCGTCACCATCGCGATCCCGATGTCCCCGCCCATGTTTCGGGACAGATTGAGGATGCCGGACACCTGGTTGCTCCTCGAGGGCGGAACTCCGGCATACGCGATCGTATTGATGGGCACGAACAGGAACGCCAGCCCGACCATCTGGTAGATGCGCAGCATCATCGCCGTGTGGAAATCCATCCCGGGATAGATGGTCCGCGACATGTGGTACAGCGCGACCGACATGGTGGTGAACCCGAAGGCGATGAGGTAGCGCGCGTCGACCCTCGAGATCAGGCGGCCGACCAGCGGCAACAGGCAGATCACGGTCAATCCGCCGGGCGAGAGCGCCATGCCCGCGTCCTGGGCCGACCAGCCCATCCAGACCTGCACGTACTGCGGGAGCAGAACCGTCGAGCCGTACAGCGCCATGCCGAGGACCAGCATCATCAGATTCGACACGGCGAAGTTGCGGTCGCGGAACATCCGCACCTCGACGACCGGGTGCCGGTGCCTCCATTCCCAGATCACGAAGGTCGTGAGGGCAACCGCTGCGATGACCGCGTAGAGCGTGATCGTGCGGGAGGCGAACCAGTCCTTCTGCTGGCCGGTGTCGAGCACCACTTCCAGGGAGCCGAGCCCGAGCGCGATCAGCCCCAGGCCGACGTAGTCGACCGGGCCGACGCGCTTGCGCATCTCGGCGAGGTGAGGGGGGTCCTGCACCACGCGGCTGGAGAGGACCAGCGAGACGATACCGACCGGGACGTTGATGAAGAACACCCACCGCCACGAATACGTGTCGGTGATGAATCCGCCCAGCGTCGGTCCGATCGCCGGTGCCAGCACCACCGCCATCCCGTACACCGCAAAAGCCATGCCGCGCTTCGCCGGCGGGAACGTGTCCGCCAGGATCGCCTGCTCGCTGGGGGCGAGCCCTCCGCCGCCGAGTCCCTGCAGGACACGGAAGAAGATCAACGAGGCGAGGTTCGGCGCGATGCCGCAGAGAAAAGAGCTGACGGTGAAGAGGGTCACGCAGGTCATGTAGAAGCGCTTGCGGCCGAAGCGAGTCGCCAGCCACCCGCTCACGGGCAGGATGATCGCGTTGGACATCAGGTACGAGGTGAGCACCCAGGTGCTCTCGTCCTGCCCGGCGGACAGGCTCCCGGCGATGTGCGGCAGCGACACGTTGGCGATGCTCGTGTCGAGCACCTCCATGAACGTCGCCAGCGTGACGGTGAGGGCCACGATCCACGGGTTGAACCCGCCGGTGAACCCTTCCTCGTGGGTGCGCCGCTCGGACTCGGCGGCGGACCACTCGCTCATCGCACCCTCACCTTGGGCTCCACGCTCATGCCCGGGCGCAGCCGCTCCAGCTCGGGCTGCCCGGGATCGATGGTGATGCGCACCGGGAGGCGCTGCACGACCTTCACGTAGTTTCCGCTCGCGTTCTCGGGCGGCAGCAGGCTGTAGCGCGAGCCGGTGGCCCCGGCGAAGCTCTCGACGGTGCCGGCGTAGTCGCGGTCGATGGCGTCGACGTGCACGGACGCCTTCTGGCCCGGCTTCATGAGCGCGATCTGCGTCTCGCGGAAGTTGGCGGTCACCCACAGCCTGCCCGTATGCGTCAGCGGGACCAGCTGCTGGCCGGGCTGCACGCGCTCGCCCACGTTCACGGACTTCTTGCCCAAAACGCCCGTGGCAGGCGCGCTGATCCTGGCGTAGCCGAGGTTCAGCTCGGCCTGCTTGAGCTGCGCCTGCGCCACCTCCAGGTTCGCCTTGCGCACCTGCAGCGCCGCCTCGCGCGAGACGAGCTGCCGTGGGGCGTTCTGGCGCGTCTCGCGCAGGCGGGTCTCGGCGGTGTCGAGCTTGGCCTGCTTCTGCGCGATGCGCTGGCGCGCCGCCTCCACGTTCGCGCGAGCCACCTCGGCCACGCTGACGCGCTGATCGTAGTCCGCCTGGCTGATGGAATTGCTCGCCAGCAATTGCTTGCCGCGCTGGAGCTGCAGCTGGGCGAGCCGGTCCTGCGCCTCGGCCTGGTCGAGATCGTGCTTCGCCGCCGCCAGCTCGGCCCGCGCGTTCTGCACCTCGTCTTCGGCCGTGGACAGCGAGGCGCGATTCGACGTCTCGGTGATCGCCACGGTGGGGTTCTCGGACTGGTACGCGGCCTCCGCTTGAGCGACGGCGGCGCGCGCCTGCGCGACCGCGACCTCCAGGTCGGTGGGATCCAGCTCGACCATCAGGTCGCCCTGCTTCACTTGCTGGTTATCGACCACGTGGACCGCCGTCACCGTGCCCGGCACCCGCGGGCTCACGGCGCTGATGTCGCCGTCGATCTGCGCGTCGTCGGTCTCCTCGAAGTGGCGGGCGTACAGCCACCACCCGAACGCGGCGAGCGCGACGACCAGAAGCGCCGCCGCGACGGGCAACCGCAGGCTGCGCTTCTTGCCTGCCTCGGGCGCTCCCTTTTCGGCGGCGCCCCCCGGCCGCCTGTCCTCCTGGTCCCTGGCGTCGGCGCGTACACGACGTTCGTCGGCCACTTCCGTGGATTCGGCCATGCTGGAACCTATCCTCCGGGGCCATGGGATGCCCGATGATGGGCAGCGATGCAGCGCATCCTCGACCTCTACGCTCCACGTCCGGCGCCCGGGTCGGGGCCGGCCCGCTGATCGAGGGCGGTGACGAGCGCCGCGTGCGAGCGCGCGAAGGCGGCTCCTCGCGCCCGGATGGCCATCGACAGCACGCGGGGCAGGTCCAGGGCCAGGCCGGCGCGGCGCGCCTCGGCGCTTCGGGCCTCGAAGTCCGGCGGGACGCGGAGCGACCAGTTCTCCTCGGAGATGGTCCCCGGCCGGTTGTAGGCCTCGCGCATGCCGAGGAGGTCGTTGAACGTCACCATGACGTTGCGCGCCGGGCCGACGAACAGCTCCGCCAGCTTGGCGAGGGCGAGGCGCGCCGGATCGGCCGCGACCATCTCCGCCCAGCGCGGCCGCGCGCCTTCCTCGGCGACCAGCCGCTGCGCGAGATGCGCGGCGTGCGCGGGCGCGGACCCGCTCTCCGACCACCGCTCCGCGACGCGCCAGACGGGCTCGGTATCGTGCGTACCGGCCATGATCCAATCCACCGGAGCGGCCTTCTCGCTGCGGTAGACGTCCGCCGGATCCTCGAGCACCACCTTCTGCGTGACGCGGAACCGTCCCAGCCCGTGCCGCGCCAGCACCCGTTCGACCGGGTAGGGCTGCGTGCTGAGCACCTCGCAGAGCAGATCGTCGACCTCGCGCCCGTGCGCCCTCGCCGCGTCCACCACGGCGTCGAAGAGCACCGCGTACCGGGCCACCTGCTCCTGGGACAGGGAGCGCACCCACCCGTCCGCATACCGGAGCGAGCCAGGATCGAGCTGGTCCAGCCGGGCCACCGCGAAGCGGGCGAGCTCCGCCAGATCGGGAGACGAGAACAAGCGGGCCCCGCTCTGCACGGCCACAAACGGGTCCGGCTGGGCCGCCGGGTACACCCAGGGATCGATCAGCCCGTGCGGGTGGTCGATGCGCAGCCCGTCGAATTCCGCGAGCATCTTGCCCACGCGGCGCCGCGCGAACGCCAGCGCCGGTCCGGAATACCTGGCCGGGTCGAGCACGGCGTAGCTCCACGGCTGCCCCTCCGGATTGGTCCTGCTGGGCGGCGCACCCATCCGCCAGCCGGAGAGGAAGAGCGAACCCCAGCTCCAGACGTCCTGGTGCGAAACGCCGATCTGCAGGTCGCCGTAGAGCAGCAGGCCTGAGGCCCGCGCCTCCCGCTGGAATGCGCCGTGCTGCTCGTGCGCGAGCCACTGCCCGAACCGGTAGCGCTCGATGACCCGTGCATGCTTCGCCGCCAGCTCGGAGCGCCGCGCCTGCTGCGCTGCTTCCGCGCCGGGAATGCGTTCCCACACACGCCGGTCCTCCTCGGGCCAGCGGAGCCAGTCGGGCTCGCGATGCTCCGCGCCGGCGGCGGCGTACAGCGCGTCGCGGTCGAGCCACTCACGCTGGCGCACCGTGAATTCGCGGAACCGGTCCGCCAGCTCGCGGGGGCGTTCCGCGTCGAACTGCGTGAACGCCTCGTCGACCGCCTCGCGCGCCACGCTGTGCGCGTGGCGGTGGGCGGCGCGCTCGCCGGATCCGGCCGGGCGCCGGGCCACGGCTTTCGCCAGCGTCGCGCTGGACAGGAGCCCTGCCTGCTCGAGCGGAGCCAGCGCGAGCGACAGCGTGCTCCGCGAGAAGACCGTCGCGTCGTAGGGAGACTGATCGTGCTCGGTCGTCTCCCCCTGCGGCCCGAGCTGCACCGCGTGGAAGCCGAGGTCCGCCGCGAAGCGGAGGAAGGCGAGGCCGCCCGCGGACAGCGGCGCTCCCCGTCCCACGTCGTCGCGGGAGTCGCCGGGCAGCGCCGCATCGTGCACCGCCAGCGCCAGCCTGCGGATACCGAGCGCGTCGAGCGCGGCGCGGACCAGATCGCGCTCGCCCGTCATGCCGGCGCGAGCCAGACCACGCCCAGGGGCGGCAGGGTCATCTCCGCCGAGGCGGGCTGCCCGTCGTGCGGCACCGCCTCGGCGCGCACGCTGCCCTGGTTGCCCACGCCCGACCCGCCGTACTCCGCGGCGTCGGTGTTGAGCAGCTCCCGGTATTCTCCCTCGCGCGGCAGGCCGACCCGGTAGCCGTAGCGCGGCACGGGCGAGAGGTTGGCGACGGCCGCCAGGTGCCGGTCGCCCGACCGCCTCAGGAACGCCAGCACGTTCGCGTCCGCCGACTCGACCTGGACCCACTGGAAGCCGGCCGGGTCGCCGTCCAGCTCGAAGAGCGCGGGCTCCTCGCGATACGCCCGGTTCAGGTCGCGGACCAGCCGCTGCACGCCTTTGTGCGCGGGCGCCTGCAGCACGTGCCAGTCGAGGCTGCGGTCGTGGTTCCACTCCGTCCGCTGCGCGAGCTCGCCGCCCATGAAGAGCAGCTTCTTGCCGGGGTGCGCCCACATCCAGCCGTAGAGCGCGCGCAGGTTGGCGAACTTCTGCCAGTCGTCGCCGGCCATGCGCGAGAGCAGGGAGCCCTTCCCGTGCACCACCTCGTCGTGCGAGAGGGGCAGGAGGAAGTTCTCCGTGAAGATGTACATGAGCCCGAACGTCAGCGCGTTGTGGCGCCACTTCCGGTACACCGGATCGGTGGCGAAGTAGTCCAGCGTGTCGTGCATCCAGCCCAGGCTCCACTTGAGGTGGAAGCCGAGGCCGCCGTCCGCCGCCCGCGCAGTGACCTTGGGGAAGGCGGTCGATTCCTCCGCGATCATCAGCGCGCCGGGATGCAGCTCGCGCACCCGCTCGTTCACTTCCTTGAGCAGCGCGATCGCCTCCTCGTTCTCGCGTCCCCCGTACTTGTTGGGGACCCACTCGCCCGGCTTGCGGCTGTAGTCGCGGTACAGCATCGAGGCGACCGCGTCCACGCGCAGCCCGTCCGCGTGGTACTCCTCCAGCCAGAAGAGCGCGCTGGCGAGGAGGAAGTTGCGCACCTCGTTGCGGCCGTAGTTGAAGACCAGCGTGCCCCAGTCGGGGTGCGCTCCCTGCCGCGGGTCTTCGTGCTCGTACAGCGCGGTCCCGTCGAACCGGGCGAGCGCGTGGAGGTCGGTGGGGAAATGCGCCGGCACCCAGTCGAGGATCACGCCGATCCCGCGCGCGTGCAGCGCGTCCACCAGGGCGCGGAAGTCGTCGGGGTGGCCGTGGCGCGCTGTGGGCGCGAAATACCCGGTGACCTGATAGCCCCAGGACCCGCCGAAGGGATGCTCAGCGACCGGCAGCAGCTCGACGTGCGTGAAGCCCATCTCGGCGACGTAGTCGGCGAGCTGCGCGCCCGCCTCCGCCCAGGTCAGCGATCGATCGCCCTCCTCCACCACGCGGCGCCAGGAGCCGATGTGCACTTCGTAGATGGAGATGGGCCGCTTGAGCGGGTCCGCGGCGGCCCGTGACTTGATGAACCCGGCGTCCTTCCACTGGTACCGATCCAGCGCGTGCACGACCGACGCGGTCTGCGGCGGCGCCTCGGTGCGGAAGGCGAGCGGGTCCGCCTTGAGGAGGCGCGCTCCTCCGCTGCCGGGCCGGACCTCGAACTTGTAACGCGTCCCGGGGCCCACCTCCGGCACGAACAGCTCCCAGATGCCGGTCGAGCCGAGGGCGCGCATCGGGTGCAGGCGGCCGTCCCAGGAGTTGAAGTCGCCGACCACCGACACGGACCGCGCGGTCGGTGCCCAGACCGCGAACGAGGTGCCGTACGTTCCGCGGTGGTGCGCGGGGTGGGCCCCGAGCCGCTCCCACAGCCGCTCGTGGCGGCCTTCGGCGGCGAGATGGCTGTCCAATTCGCCCAGCGTGGGCGGGAAGCTGTAGGGATCGCGGAGCGTGAAGGTGGCGCCCCCCGGGTAGCGCACCTCGATCAAGTAGCCGAAGAGGTCGCTGCGGTTGTTGAGCCGCGCTTCGAAGACCCCGCCGCGCCGGTGCGCCGCGGGGACCCGGCCGCCGAAATCGGGCAGGACCGTGACGCGCTCGGCGTCGGGACGGAAGGTGCGCACCACCACGCCGTCGCCGTCGGGATGGATCCCCAGCAGCGAGTGCGGGTCTGGATGCGAGAGGTCGAGCAGCCGCCGGAGCTGCTCGTCCACCTGCGCCGGCGAGATGGGGCGCCTCATCTCGCCTCCAGGAGATCCGCGGCGGGGATCGCGACCCAGTCGGGGCGGTGCCCCAGCTCGTAGCGCAGCTCGTAGAGCAGCTTCTCCAGCTCGAGCGACTCGAGCAACACGCGCGCGCCCTGCTCGTCCCGCGGCAGCAGGTGGCCCGCCCGCCGGCGCCAGCCCTGGAGGAAGGAGTCGCGCAGCGGAGCCGCCAGCTCGCGCCGGCGTACCGTGGCCGCCGCATAGGCGAACGACCGCAGCATGCCCGCCACGTCTTTCAGCGGGCTATGCTTCGCGCGCCGCTCCGCGAGCGGGCGGGCCGGCTCGCCCTCGAAGTCGAAGACGAGCCACTGCTGCCCGGCGGTGCGCAGCACCTGCCCGAGGTGCAGATCGCCGTGCTGCCGGATGCGCACGCCGTCCGGCGCCGTGGCCTCGAGCCGGCGGATCCGCGCCGAGAGCGCTTCCCGGCGCGAGACCAGCTCCGGCAACGCCGATCGGGCCGCCTCGACGGTGCGGTCCAGCTCGGTCAGGAGCGTCTCCGTCCAGAGCCTCAGGTCCTCGACGCGGATCGGCTCGGGAGCGAAGGCAGGGTCGCGCGCGTCACCAGCGAGCGCGGCGTGCAGCTCGCCGATGCGCTCGCCCAGCTCGCGGATCTCGCGCAGGGGCGGATCGCCGCGCCGCAGCGACTCGAGCACGTACGACCAGCCGTCGCTCTCCACCGGGACGAACGCGTGCGCCACGGCCACGGTCGCGTCGACCGCGCCGGTCGCCGAGATGGCGCCGAGCAGCCGAGGCGTGCCCGCGAAGCCGCTGCGCGCGAGGAAGGCGCCGATCTCCAGCTCGGGGTTCACGCCGTGCTCGAGCTTGCGGATGAGCTTCAGGATCACGGCGTCGTCGAAGACCAGCGAGGTGTTGCTTTGCTCCGCGCCGAGGCGGCGGACGGACGGCACCGGCGGGAGCCGCTCCAGGGGCGACCCCGGGCCGTCGAATCGCTCGCCCTGCAACGCTCCCGCCGCGGTGGCGATGCGCAACCGCCCGCGCACCACGCCCAGCAAGGCGCGCGCCGCATCGTCGTCGAGGCCCTCGACGATCCCCGCCTTGCCCGTCCAGGGCCGGAGCGCCAGCGCGTAGCTCTCCGCCGGCCGGGGAGGCGCGTACCGCACCTCGACGGCGGACAGGAGCAGCCCCGGCGAGATCTGCGCCCGGTCCACGTCACGCACGCCCGCGATCGCCGCGCTCTTGCCGCCGAACCAGCGCTGCTGCTTGAGCCATGCCGGCAGGGCTTGCATGTCGATGGGAAGCATGGCGCGCTCAGAAGTAGTAATCGAATCCCTGCTCCGTCCTGCGGAAGCGCAACACCGACCAGATCGCGGCCGGCTTGTCCAGCGTCAGCCGCACCTGCGCGGTGGGGCCCTGCCACAGCGCCCGTTCGTCCGAGAGCAGCTCGTGCACCTGGTACGCCTCGTCGGGCTGGATGCCCAGCTCGAACAGCGGCACCTCGAGGATCGCCTCCTGCGGCGCGAATGGGTCGAGGCTGACCGCCACCAGGATCTGGCTGGTGCGGTCCTCCGACATCTTCGAGTAGAAGATCACGCGGTCGTTGTCCGCCTTGTGGAAACGGAGGTTGCGGTACTGCTGCAACGCGGGGTGCTCGTTGCGGATCCGATTGAGCGCCGCGATCCAGGGCCGGATGTTCCCTGGCCGATCGAAGTCGCGCTGCACGAGCTGGTACTTCTCCGAGTCCAGGTATTCCTCCTTGCCCGGCAGAGCGCGGTTCTCGCACAGCTCGAACCCCGAGTAGATACCCCACGAGGAAGAGAGCGTGGCGGCCAGCGCCGCGCGAGAGAGGAACGCCGGCCGGCCGCCCTGCTGCAGCTGCTCAGGGAGGATGTCCGGCGTGTTGGGCCATAGGTTGCCCAGCATGTACTCGGCCACCGGGCCCTGGGTCAGCTCCTTCAGGTACTCCTCCATCTCGTGCTTGAAGTTGCGCCAGGTGAAGTAGGTGTACGACTGGTCGAAGCCGGCCTTGGCGAGGGCCTTCATCATCTTCGGACGGGTGAACGCCTCGGAGAGGAAGATGGCGTCCGGGTGGCGCCCCTTCACCTCGGCGATCACCCACTCCCAGAACGGGAGCGGCTTGGTGTGCGGGTTGTCGACGCGGAAGATGCGCACGCCCTGCTCGATCCAGTGCAGGAACACCGAGCGCAGCTCCGCCCAGAGCGACTCGCGGGCAGGTCCCATCCAGTCGAAGTTGACGATGTCCTCGTACCGCTTGGGGGGGTTCTCGGCGGTCTTGATGGTCCCGTCGGGGCGGCGCTGGAACCACTCGGGATGTTCCTTCACGTAAGGGTGGTCGGGCGAGCACTGGAACGCGATGTCGATGGCCACTTCGATCCCGCGCTCGGCGGCGCTCTTCACGAACCGGCGGAAGTCGGCCAGCGTGCCCAGCTGCGGATGGACCGCCTTGTGACCGCCCTCGGGGCCGCCGATGGCCCACGGGCTGCCGACGTCGTCGGGCGCCGCGCTGAGCGAGTTGTTCTTGCCCTTGCGCGCGGTGCGCCCGATGGGGTGGATGGGCGGCAGGTAGACCACGTCGAATCCCAGCTCCTGCACGTACGGCAGCATGCGTTCGGCGTCGGCGAACGTGCCGTGGCGACCCGGCTCGCGGGCCGCCGAGCGGGGGAACAGCTCGTACCAGGCGCTGAAGATGGCGCGCTTCCGCTCGGCGAAGACGCGCAGCTCCCGGTCCGAACGGGTGGCGGCGCCGCGATCCGGATATCGCGACGCGGCTTCGGCGAGGCGTGGATCGAGCGCGCGCGACAGCGCCGCGGTGGACTGCCCGGCGAGCAGCGCCTTCTCCCCTTCCCGCAGCCGCTCCGCATCGAATGCGGCCGCCGGCCCGGCCGCGGCGGCGCGCTCCGCCGCGGCGCGGAGCAGCTGCGCGCCTTCGAGCAGCTCGGAGGACACCTCGCGGCCCGCCTCCACCTTGCGCGACAGCTCGTGCGCCCAGGTGCGGAAAGCGTCGGGCCACGCTTCCACCTGGAACGAGTACAAGCCGTTCTCGTAGACCGGGAACTGTCCTTCCCAGGCATCGTTCCCCAGCGGCCGCATCGCCATCTCGCGCGCCTCGGCCGTCTTGGGACCGACCTTCTGCCAACGCAACACGACCGCCAGCTCGTCGTGCCCTTCCTTGAGCACGTCGGCGGTCACGCGCACGGCCTCTCCAGCCGCGCGCTTCACGGGGTAGCGGCCGCAATCGATCTGCGGCTGCACGTTCTCGATGAGGATGCTCCCCTGCCGTCCGGGCATCCGGCCGCTCCTCGCGCGGAATGCGCTCGAACCCGAAAAATGCGGAGTCCTCGCGCGCGCGGCAGGCACTTGTCGTGGGCCCGCGCCCGGCCGGGGTGCCTGCGGGCGGCCGGCCGGCGCGTGGTACGGTCGCCGCATGCACGCCGTCGCGTCCGGACTGGCCCGCCGCATCGGCCTGTTCGACGCGACGATGATCGTGATGGGTGGGATCGTCGGGTCCGGGATCTTCGTCACTCCCGCCGACGTCGCGCGCAGCGCCGGGTCCCCCGCGCTGATCCTGGGCGCCTGGGTGGTCGGCGGGATCGCCGCGCTGCTCGGTGCGTTCGTCTACGCCGAGCTCTCCTCGGCCCGCCCGGAGGTCGGGGGGCAATACGCCTACCTGCGCGAAGCGGTGCATCCGCTGGCGGCGTTCCTCTACGGCTGGGCGCTCCTCCTGGTCATCCAGACGGGCGGCATGGCGGCCACCGCCATCGCCTTCGCCCGCTACTTCCGCGAGCTGTTGCCGATCCCGTTCGGCGAGGGGGCGGTCGCCGCGGCGGCGGTGGCCGCGCTGACGGTCGTCAACTGCATGGGCGTGCGCGCGGGCTGCACGGCGCAGAGCGCGCTGATGGTCCTGAAGATCTGCGCGCTGGCGGCGCTGATCGCAGCCGGGCTCCTCTTCGGCGGCGCGGCGCCCTCCTCGGGCGCTCCCGGCTCACCGGCCGGATTCGGCGCGGCGCTCATCCCCGTGCTCTTCGCCTACGGCGGCTGGCAGACGGCGTGCTTCGTGGCCGGCGAGATGAAGGACCCGCGTCGCGACCTGCCCCGCGCGCTGCTGCTGGGAGTTCTGGGGGTGATCGGGCTGTACACGCTGGTCGCGTTCGTCTGCCTGCGCACCCTCGGCGCGGACGGGCTGGCTCGCAGCTCGGCTCCCGCGCTGGAAGTGATGACGCGCACGCTGGGCCGCCGCGGAGCGCTGGCGATCGCGGCCGGCATCTCCATCTCCACCTTGGGCTTCCTCAGCCAATCCATCCTCACCGCGCCGCGCGTGTACTTCGCCATGGCCGAGGACGGGCTGTTCTTCCGCTCGGTCGCGCGCGTGCATCCACGGACCCGCGCACCGATCGTCGCCATTGCTTTGCAAGGCGCGCTGGCCATCGCCATCGCGCTCGCAGGGACCTTCGAGGCGATCACCCGCTACGTGGTCTCGATCGACTTCGTCTTCTTCGCCCTGACCGCAGGGTGCATCTTCGTCTTCCGCCGCCGCGGGGTGCGGGGGACGTTCACGATACCCGGTCACCCGGCGACGACCTTCGCCTTCATCGCCATCTGCGCCGCCGTCGTATTCTCCACCTGGCGCGCGGACCCGGTGCACGCGTTCGCCGGACTGGGCATCACGCTGGCAGGGATCCCCGCATTCCTGCTCTGGCGCTCGCGGAGCGTCCCTACTGCCGCGGGTCAGCCCGGGCGGCCAGCTCCGCCTGGATGAACCGCTTCATGATCTTCCGCTCCCACTTTCAAGCCAGCGCAAGACCCGGCGAAAAGCGATCACGCGGAGCACGCAGAGCGCGCAGAGTCATCTCTCAAGAAACCAAAAACAGACCCCTCTGCGCTCTCTGCGAGCTCTGCGTGAAACGCTTCTAGTCGGTACAGCGGCTGGATTTACCCGCCGCTGACGGCGGCGAGGAGGGAGATGGAGCAGCCGTCCCGGAGAGGGGTGGCGAGGCCGCCGGTGTCGCGGATGCTGAGGTCGCCGACGAAGACGTTCACGTGGCGGCGGACGGAGCCTTGCTCGTCGAGGACGCGGGAGGAGATGCCCGGGTGCCGCTCTCCCAGCATCCGGAGCGCGTCGCCTACCGTTCCGCCGGGCACCTCGACGCGCACCTCCCGGGCGCCGCTCGCGAACGAGCGCAGGAAGCCGGCCAATTGGAAGGTGACTGTCACACCCGCGCAGCGCGGACGCACACGACCGGCGGCAGGCCGGCCGCCAGCGCCGTCCAGGAGTCGCCGTCGTCGCGCGAGGCGAAGAGCTTGCCGCTGCGCGTCCCGAAGTAGATGCCGGCGCGCTGCTCCTCGTCGGTGCCCAGCGCGTCGCGCAGCACCGTCTCGAACGCGTCGCGCTGCGGCAGCCCCTCGGTGAGCGGGTGCCACGAGCCGCCGCCGTCGCGCGTCCGGTAGACCCGCAGCTTGCCTTCCGGCGTGCAGCGGAACCCGTCCGACTCGAGCGGCACGATGTACGCGGTCTCCGGGTCGTGCGGGTGCACCGCCATGCAGAAGCCGAAATCCGACGGCACTCCGCGCGCGATGTCCTGCCAGGAGTCGCCCGCGTCGTCGCTGCGGTACAGCCCCCAGTGATTTTGCAAATACAGGCGCTCCGGCCGCCCCGGGTGCCGCGCCACCTTGTGCACGCATTGCCCGAACTCCGGATGCTTGTCGGGCAGGAACTCGGCACGCACCCCCTTGTTGCGGACGGTCCAGGTCCGGCCGCCGTCGTCGGTGCGGTACACGCCGCCGGTCGAGATCGCCACCAGGATGCGGCCCCGCAGCTTGGGGTCCGGCACCACGGTGTGCAGGCAGAGCCCGCCGCCTCCGGGCTGCCACTGCTCGCGGTGCGGGTGCTGCCAGAGCCCTTCCACCAACTGGAACGACTTGCCCGCATCGCGCGACTCGAAGAGCGCGGCCGGCTCCACGCCGCAGTAGATCACGTCGGGCTCGTCCGCGCGCCCCGGGCAGATCTGCCAGATGCTGGCCAGCGCCTTGCCGCCCTTGGGGAACTGCACGGTGGGCACTTCGGGGGTGGTCCAGCTCGCGCCGAAGTCGTCGCTGTGGTTCAGCACCGATCCCCAGTGCATGCTGCTGGACGCGGCCCAGACCCGCTGCCTGCCCGCGCGGCCGTCGTAGGCCAGCGCATATACTGAATGTCCTGGAAAGTACGGGCCTCCCATCTCGAACCGGGCGCGGTCGGGCCCGGAGCGGAAGAGGAAGGCTCCCTTCATGGTCCCTACCAGGACGACGACGTCGCCTCGGCGCACCTGGATCTGCTGGGTCGTGGGCATAGCGTTAGCCTACCACTTCACAATGCGAGGTTGACTTGTGCGGGCCAGCTTCGCTCATGCCGCAACAGCCACCGTTTCATGTCGAGCCCGCCGCCGTAACCGCCCAGGGTCCCGTCCGAGGCGATCACCCGGTGACAAGGCAGAACCAGCGCGATCGGGTTCCTGCCGTTCGCGGCGCCCACGGCGCGCGTAGCGGTGGGCTGGCCGACGGCCCGCGCCAGCTCGGCGTAGGACCAGGTGGTGCCGGCGGCGATGGTGCGCAGCGCGGCCCAGACCCGCCGCTGGAATGCGGTGCCCTGCGGGTCCACGTCGAGCGTGTCGATCGCGCGCAAGTCCCCAGCGAAATATGCTTCGAGGGCGCCGGCGATCTCCGCCCGCGGCTTGCCCTCGCGCGCGGGAGCCGGGAGGTCCGGCATCCGGCCGCGCAGAGACAGGGCGCACAGACCGCGCGGGCCGGCGGCGAGGACGAGAGGGCCGATGGGCGAATCAACTCGCGACAGCTCGATCATGGGTCGGCTCCAGCGGGATGGACGTCGACGACCAGAGGTGCATGGCGGCGTACGCGCGCCACGGGCGCCACGCGGCCGATCGGCGCTCGAGCGCCGCCGAGGAAAGCTCGCGCGACGCCTTGCGCAGGACCAGGTCCCCCGAAGGGAATGCGTCCGCCTCGCCGAAGGCGCGCATGGCCAGGTAGTGCGCCGTCCAGGGACCGACCCCCGGAAGCGAGCAGAGGCGGTCGATCAGGCCGTCCAGCGACTCGGGCCGCTCGCGGAGGACCTGCGCCGAGCGGGCGACGCACCGGATGCTCTCGGCGCGCGCCCGGGTGAGCCCGATGCGCTCCAGCGGCGCCGAAGCAAGCCGCTCGGGCGCGGGAAACAGGTGGGTCAGGCCGCTGCCGGCACCAGGGATGAGCGCGCCGAATTCGCCGACGAGGCGGCCGCCCAGCGTGGTGGCCGCGCGCACGCTGACCTGCTGCCCGAGGATGGCCCGGACGCAGGTCTCGAACGGATCCCAGGTCCCGGGGAGGCGCAGGCCGGGACGCGCGCGCACGGACGGTCCGAGCAGCGGATCGGCGGCGAGAGTCGCCCCGATCTCCAGCGGATCGGCGTCCAGGTCGAACATCCGGCGGACCCGTCCGGCGATCTCCAGCGCCTGGCCGGGATCGCGCCGCGAGAGCGTCAGCGTGAGCGACAGAGCGTTGCCGCGATCCGGCCGCACCTCCATCCGACCGCTCTCGAACGTGCGCCGGTAAGCGCCGGCGTCGACCATCTCCACGCCGGGAATGGCGCGCGCGCCCAGGAACCCGACCAGCGCCGCCCAGTCGTAGGGCGGCCGGTACGCGAGACGAAGCGTGAGGGAGGGGCCGTCCGCCCCGCCCCGCCGGCGCAGCTCGCTCGGCGTCCGCTTGAACACGGCCTGCATCACCTCGTTGAACCGGCGCAGGCTGTGGAAGCCCGCCTCTTCCGCCACCTGGGGCATGGGCCATGCGGTCGCGTCGAGGAGCGCCCTCGCGAAGTGGGCACGGCGCGACCGGGCGACGAGCAGCGGAGAGGTCCCGAGATGCTCGGCGAACAGGCGGCGGAGCTGGCGGCCTCCGACTCCAAGGCGCCCCGCGAGCTCGTCGACCGAGCCCTCGTCGAGGACGCCTCGCTCGATCAGGCGGACGGCGCGCGAGACGGTGGCGGAAGGACCGTTCCACGCCGGCGTTCCCGGGGCCGCGTCCGGGCGGCAGCGGCGGCAAGGGCGGAAGCCGGCTTCCTCGGCGGCCGCGGCGCAGGCGAAGAACCGGACGTTCTTGCGGAGCGGCGTGCGGGCGGGGCAGATGGGGCGGCAATAGATGCCGGTGGTCTTCACCGCGGTGAAGAACCGCCCGTCGAAGCGAGCGTCGCGGCTCCTCGCCGCGCGGTAGCAGGTGTCCTCGTCGAGCAGCATCGCCAGACATCCTAGCGCCGGAGCGAGAGCGAGGCTCGCGGGATCCGGACATCGACAGCCCGTCGCAACTTTCGGGTAGTGTGCGCGCCCCATGAAAACTTGCACGGTCATTGCGCTGCTGCTCTGCGCGTTCGCTGCCCGCGCCGAAGACACCTTCCGGGAGCTCCGCTGGCGCTCCGTCGGCCCCTACCGCGGTGGGCGCACCAAGGCCGCCGCGGGGGTCCCGGGGAAGCCGGGCCTCTTCTATGTCGGAGCCGTCAACGGCGGCGTGTGGCGGACCGACGATTTCGGCCGCACCTGGACCCCCATCTTCGACGACCAGCCGACAGGCTCCATCGGCGCCATCGCCGTCGCCCCCTCGAACCCGGACGTGATCTACGTGGGCAGCGGCGAGGGCCTGCAGCGACCCGATCTCTCCACGGGCGACGGCATCTACAAGTCCACCGACGGCGGGAAGACCTGGCGGCACCTCGGCCTGCGCGACGCGCAGCAGGTGCCGCAGATCGCGGTGGATCCGCGCGATCCGGACCGGCTCTTCGTCGCCGTGCTCGGTCATCCCTACGGTGCCAGCGAGGAGCGCGGCGTGTTCCGCTCCCTCGACGGAGGAGCCACCTTCGAGAGGGTGCTCCATAGGGATGCCGACACGGGCGCCGCCGACGTGGTGCTCGATCCCTCCGATCCGCGGACCGTCTTCGCCGCCCTGTGGGAGTCCCGCCAGGGGCCATGGGAGAACGGCCACTTCGAAGGCCCGGGCAGCGGCCTCTACAAGTCGACCGACGGCGGCAGCACCTGGCGCCACATCACCCAGGGACTGCCGGACTTCGAGCACGGTGGCCTGGGTCGCATCGGCATCGGCATTGCGCCGTCGATGCCCAGGCGCGTGTTCGCGACCGTGGCGGCCAAGACCGGCGGCGGCCTGTACCGGTCGGACGACGCGGGCGAGAGCTGGTCGCGCAGCACCGACGACGACCGCGTGGCCGAGCGGGCGGACGACTTCGCCGAGGTGAAGGTGCATCCGAAGGACCCGGACGTCGTCTTCACCGCGAGCGTGGTGGCCTGGAAATCGACCGACGGCGGGAAGACGTTCAGCGCGCTCCGCGGCGCGCCGGGCGGAGACGACTACCACCGCATCTGGATCGACCCGGTGAATCCGGAAGTCATGCTCCTCGCCGCCGACCAGGGAGCGATCGTCACCGTGAACGGCGGCTCCACCTGGAGCTCCTGGTACAACCAGCCCACCGCGCAGATGTTCCACGTCACCGCCGACGCGTCGTTCCCGTACCGGCTCTGCGGCGGCCAGCAGGAGAGCGGCTCCGCGTGCGTCTCGAGTCGCGGCGGCGGCGGGGAGATCACCTTCCGCGAGTGGCATCCCGCGGGCTTCGAGGAGTACGGGTACGGCGCGCCCGACCCGCTCGACCCCGACGTGGTGTACGGCGGGAAGGTGTCGCGCTACGACCGGCGTACGGGGCAGGCGCAGGACGTCTCGCCGGTCGCTTCTCCAAGGCCCGACTACCGCACCATCCGCACCCAGCCGCTGGTGTTCGCGCCCAGGGACCCACGCACCCTGTACTTCGCCTCCAATACGCTGTGGAAGACGCGCGACGGCGGCCGCCGCTGGACCCGCATCAGCCCCGATCTGACGCGCAAGACCTGGGAGGTGCCGGGAAACGTCGGCAAGTATCGCGGCACCCAGGAAGCGAAGCCCGTGCAGCGCGGTGTGATCTACGCCGTGGCGCCCTCACCGCTGGACGGCCAGACCCTCTGGGTGGGCTCCGACGACGGACTGATCCACCTGACGCGCAACGGCGGCAAGTCGTGGCGAGACGTGACGCCGCGCGAGCTCCGCCCGTGGGCCAAGGTATCCATCCTGGAGGCGGGACATTTCGACGCGCAGACGGCGTATGCCGCCATCAACACCCTGCGGCTCGACGACCTGCGACCGCACGTCTACCGCACGCACGACGGCGGCAAGTCGTGGCAGGAGATCACCCGCGGATTGCCGGACGGCGGGATCGTGAACGTGGTCCGCGAGGACCCCGCTCGCAAAGGACTGCTCTACTGCGGGACCGAACAGGCCGTGTACGTGTCCTTCGACGACGGGGAGCGCTGGCAGCCGCTGCGGCTGAACATGCCCGCCACCTCGATCCGCGATCTGATCGTCAAGGACTCTGACCTGGCGGTGGCGACGCACGGACGCGGGTTCTGGATCCTCGACGACGTCACCCCGTTGCGGCAGTTCCTCGACTTCGCCACTGCCCCAGTAGCGCTGGTCCGCCCGGCGCGCGCGCTCCGTGTCCGGTTCGACACCAACAGCGACACGCCGCTCCCGCCGGACGAGCCTGCCGGGAAGAACCCTCCCGACGGAGCCGTCCTCGACTACTGGCTCGCGAAGCCTTCGGCCGGCCCGGTGGTGCTCGAGGTGCTGGACGGGGACGGCCGGGTCGTGCGCCGCTTCTCGAGCGCGGATCGCGCCGAGCCACCCCGCGACGAGGGCAACGTGCCGCACTGGTGGATCCGCCCGCAGCGCGTGCCGTCCACGGAGGCCGGGCTGCACAGGTTCGTCTGGGACCTGCACTGGCCCGCTGCGGCGGCCCTCGAGTTCTCGTACCCGATCGCCGCGGTCCCGCACGACACCCCGCGCGAGCCTCGAGGTCCCTGGGCGCTGCCCGGCGCGTACACGGTGCGGCTTACCGTGGACGGCGCCTCGTTCACGCAGCCGCTGCGGATCGAGATGGATCCGCGAGTGAAGACGCCGCCCGACGGCCTGCGGCAGCAGTTCGAGCTCTCCTTCCGCGTGGCGCAGGCCCTCCAGCAGGACTTCGATGCGCTGGCCGAGCTGCGCGCGCTGCGGGCGAACCTGGCCCGGAGCGCCAACACGCCCGGGGTGGCCGACCTGGACCGCCGACTCGCGGAGCTTCAAGGCGCCAAGGAAGAACGCCGCCCGTGGCTGCGGAAAGGGACGCCCGCCCTGCTCCCCTGGAACGCCCGGCTGACCGAGCTGCTCGATGCGCTGCAGGCCGCCGACGTCGCGCCCACGCCGCAGCTCGCGGAGGCCGCCGAAAGGACCATCCGCGACGTCGCGCAGCTGGCCTCCAGCTGGGCGGCGCTGAAGCGCGAATCCGCCGCGCTGGTGCGCTGAGGCGCGACCTACTGACGCGGCGGGGTGCGCGCCTGCACGGGCGCGCTCCACGTCTCCGGGTGCTCGGCCTTCCAGCGCATCGCGCTGTAGATGCGCGTGCGGCCGCTCGGGTGATCGTAGAAGACGAATTCTTCGATGGGCCCCGGATCGAGCTTGCGGTACTCGCCGAGCTTGAGCGCGACCTGCGCGAACCCGTCCGGCTGCGCGGAGGCGTTGAGGCCGTACAGGTCCGCCTCGTACTCCTGCACCCGGACGAGCGAGTTGAGCACGGGCGTGAGCAGGAACAGGTACGAGCTGAGCAGCAGCGCCGCCAACGGCAGGCCCGCCACGTCGTCGATCCCGCGCAGCTGCCACCTCGGGGACTGCGCGCGCAGCCGCTCGAACAGGGTCGCTAGCAGCGCGAACCCCGCGACGATCACGATGCCGAACTGCAGCAGCGCCTTGTGGATGTGATTCAAGACGTAGTGGCCCATCTCGTGCCCCATCACCGCCTGGATCTCGGGGAGCGAGGCGCGGTTGAGCAGGTTGTCGTTGAGCGTGATCCGCTCCGTGCCGAAGAGCCCGCTCACGTTGGCGCTGATCCGCTTGGACTGCTTCGACGCGTCCACCTCCCAGACGTCGTGGGCCCCGATTCCGCTCGCGCGGGCGAGCGAGAGGATCGGCGCGACCACGCGCTGGTCCGTGAGCCGCTTGGGGTCGTTGAAGATCGGCACGACGACGATCGGGACAATCAGCGCGACGAACGCGCCGAAGGCGACGCTCGCCACGGCTCCCCACAACCACCAGGTGCGCGGGAACCGCCGGACCGCCGCGTAGAGGACAATCATCGCCAGTCCGCCGAGGACGGCGGAGAGGGCTAGGCCCTTGCCCAGCTCTCCCAGCCAGGCCGGGAAGGTCAGGTTCGACAGCCCGTAGCGGTGCTCGCGGACGTAGTCCCGGTAGACGGTGAGCGGGAGGGTCATCACCGCGACGGCCAGCAGGAACTGCACCCAGTAGGCGCCGATCTGCAGGGCCCGGACGCGCGTCAGCCGCTCGGCGAGATTCCGCATGCGCGCGGAGACGCCGGTGTGCAAGAGGACCAGGTACGCCGCCGCCGACCAGAGGAAGGTCCACAGGTCGAGCCAGTACCCTCCCTGGAAGTAGGCGTCGGAGCGGGCCTTCTCGGCGCTCGTCTGCCGCGCGAGGTACGCGCGGGTGGCGGCCTCCGGATCGATCGAGCCCGACGCGCCGCTCGCAGCGGCCGGCGGCGGGTCGAGCTGCGCCAGCTTGACCGGAGCGGCCTGCGCGCGGGCGGCGAAGGGAACGGCGCCCAAGACGGCGGCGGCGGCGAACGCGGCGGCACAGCGGTTCATGACCCCTCCGGGACGTCCTCCGCCGGGTCGATCGGATTGAGCAGGAGCCCCGACGCGAGCTTGGGAAAGAAGTACGTCGACTTCTGGGGCATGATTTCACCGGCGTCGGCGACCGCCCGCAGCTGTGCGACCCCGGTCGGATTCAGCAGGAAGACGACCTGCACGCCGTCCCGGCTGGCCTCCTCGAACGCCCCGGCCAGGTCCTTCACGTACTTGAGATTGGTCTGCCGCTCTTGCGCTTCGCGGTCGATGCCGAGCAGCTCCTCGAGGATGAGCGCGTGGAGCACCGCGACGTCGAGCCGGCGGACCGGCGCGGGACCCGGCACCGCGGCCTCCTGGCCCGGCCGCAGGACGGCCAGGAAGGACCGCGAGCCCGAGACGAGCGCCAAGGCAGGGGACGTCCGAACGGCTGCGGCGAGCCGGTCTCGCACCTGCTCCGGAGACGCGCCGCGCAGCTCCTCGACCTCGAAGCGCTCCCGGAGGCGCGCGAGGAAGCCCGCCAGATCGAACCCGCGGAGCCCCTGCACCACCCGGTGCGTGGGAAGGACCAGGAGGTCGGGGTCCTCCATGCTGGTCAAGAACATGGAGCCGTACTCGACGGATGAGCGCGGCGAGCGGGCCAGCGGCCGCAGCTCGTCGCGCACCGCCAGCATCGTCTCGTAGCGGTGGTGCCCGTCGGCGATGTAGAGCCGGGCGTCCGCGAGCGCCGCGGCCACCCGCCGCTGCGCCGCCGGGTCGGTGAGGCGCCACACCCGGTGAACGGTGCCGTCGTCGGTGCGCCCCTCCAGCTCCGGAGGGGCCGAATCGAGCGACTCGAATTCCGCGTCCACGCGTCCCTGCGGATCGGAATAGAGGGCGAAGACCTGGGAGAGGTGCGCGCGGGTCGCGCGAGTCAGCTCGAGCCGATCCAGGCGAGGTCCGGACAGCGTCCGTTCGTGCGGCAGCACGACGCGCTCCTCGTAGCGGCGCAGGCGGACCCGTCCCACCACTCCTTTCCGCGTGAGCTCCCTTCCACCGACGGCGAAACGCTGATGGTAGCGGTAGAGGGCCGGCCTCTCGTCGCGGCGCAGGACGCCTTGCTCGAGCCAGCGCGACAGCTCGCGCGCGGCGTTCGCGTACTTCTCGCGGCCCTCGCCCTCCGGCAGATCGATGCGGACGAAGTTGTGCGGGCTCTTGGCGGCCAGCCGCGCTCGCTCGGCCGGCGAGACCACGTCGTAGGGAGGCGCGAGCAACCGGTCCAGCGATCCGGCCCGCGCGGGGTCGTAGACGATCCCGCGGAAGGGCGCAATCTCGGCCATGGCCCAGAGCGTATCCCAAACGAATTACGGGGACACCATACGCAACTCCTGGAATTACGGGGACACCATACGCAACTCCTGTGCGTACGAATTACGGGGACACCATACGCAACTCCTGTGCGTGGCACGGAGTTGCGTATGGTGTCCCTACTACCTCCCCTGGCGCGGTGGGGACACGGCCTTCGGCGCGATGCGCGCCACGAAGATCGAATCGCCTCGCAAGTGGATGCCCGAGAGGAGCGAGCCGTCCAGCACGGCGTCGGTCCGGACCGGATCGCCGGTGGTCACGTCGAAGGCGGTCAGCTCTGCTCCGGGCCCGACGGGCAACCGCACCGCGACCGTGTCCTCTCGCGGATCGCCGGCGCGCCCGCCCGGATCGTCGCCTCCGACCGCGCTGCGCAGCCAGGCCGCCACCACGACGTCCCCGGACCTCGCCTCGAAGACGTGCACGATGGTCTGGCCGCCCGCGTACACTTGCGCGCGGGCGTCGGCGAGGCGCACCGGGCGGGCGAGCAGCTGCTCGTAGAGGCGCAGCGCATGGAACGCAGGCTTGGGCCGGCCCTGCTCGTCGACGATGCCCAGGTGCTTGTTGTTGTCGTCGCCGATGACCCCCTCCGCGGGCGGCAGGTCGTCGATGCGGTACCAGGTGGTGAGCGAGAGCCGCTGCGTGGCGAGCGCGAGCACGTGCGCGCGGAAGAGCGCGACCGCCTGGAACCGATCGGTGTGCTCGTATCCGTGCACCGCGTACGACCACTGCGACGGGCGGCCGTCGGGCATCCGCCAGTTGCTGTAGCCAAACTCGGCGAGCCACAGGTCGGCCTGCGGAGCAGTCTCGCGGGCGAGCCGCGCCACGGCCTCGATGCGTGCCGGGTACTCCTCGGAGCGTCCGGAATCCCAGGTCTCCAGGTACCCGTGCAGGCTGATCACGTCCACGGAGCGGCCCACCTGGTACCGGCCGAGCAGCTCCTCGAGGAACGGGCTGCGCCCCTTCGACATGCCGCCCAGCACCACTCGCGCGGCCGGGTCGGCGGCGCGCACCGAGCGAGCCCCGGCCTCGACCAACTTGGCGAACTCCTCGACTGTGCCGAGCCAGTAGTAGTCGTTGTCGGGCTCGTTCCACAGCTCCCAGGACGGCGCCTGGCCCCTGTAGCGCTGGACCAGGGCCGACATGAAACGGGCAAACCGCCCGGGATCGGCGGGACGCCGCCAGAAGTCCTTCGGATCGGCCGGGGTGAGCCAGCGAGGCGTGTAGCAGACGTACGGCAGCGGGGTGACTCCAGCCTCGCGCACCAGGGCGAACAGCGCGTCCCACACCTTCCAGTCGTACTTGCCGGGCTCGGTCTCGATCGAGTCCCAGCCGACCGCGAATCTCAATTGTTGCGCACCCACCGCGCGCATCGTCGCCAGGTCGCGTTTCATCTTCTCGACCGGCGCCGACTCCTCCGGGTAGTCGTCCGCGAGGCCGGCGGGTTGCAGGAAGAACCCGTCCGGGCCCTGGTCCCTCTGGCGCGAGGGCAGCGGATTGGCCGCCGGCGCGGTCTCGGTCCCGCTGGCCGGAGGCGGCACCGGCGCGCGCGCGCAGGCGAGGACCAGCGCGAGAGCGGCGGCGAGCCTGCGGATCGCGAGCATCAGCCGTAGGCGCGCTGTTCCATGCCGTGGCGGAACGCCAGGCTGATCCGCGGGCCCGCGCGCGCCACCTTCGGCACGCAATGCTCCCACTCCCGGTGCGCCTTGCCGCCCGTGACGAGCAGATCGCCGCGCCCGAGCTGGAACGGCGTGGAGCGGCCACCTCCCTTGGGGCGCAGCAGGAACTTCCGCGGCTCACCGAGCGAGACCAGCACCACGATCGGCTCCTCGATCTCCTTGCGGATCTTGTCCGAATGCCACGCCACGCTGTCCCGGCCGTCGCGATACAGGTTGAAGCCGACCGTGTCGAAGACGACGCCGTAGCGGCCGGAGAGGCACAGGCGCATCTCCTCCAGCACCGGGGGCTCCAGCCCGACCCCGGAGCGCAGGCTCCAGGGCGCAGTCAGCCGCGGCTCGAGCACCCGCCCGTCGTACATCCGCCTGGTGCGCTGGGCCCAGTCGCGCGAGGCGAGGACCCGGTCGAACAATGCGTCGGATCCGCGGACCCACCCGGGCGCGTGGTCGAGCCAGGAGCGCTCGTCCAGCTCGATGCGGCGCAGGTCCGCGAAGGAGGAGTCGAAGGACACCTCGTCCGCGCCGAACAGGCTGGGCTGGAACGCCGCGGTCATCGCCCCGCATGTATCACCGGCGAGCGGGCCCCGCGCCACCTCGCATACAGCGACCACGGGCCGGCCCGCTCCAGCAGCACGAAAGGCGCGCCGGGATCGCCGGTCCCGCCCCGCGTCAGGACGTAGTCGGCGTCCGACGCGTGGCGCCGGCTGTCGAAGCGCTCCGGCCGGAAGAACCAGTCAGGCGGCTCGGAGACGGGCGGCGCATCGGAGCGGAACCGGATCGGCGTCCAGGGGACCTCGGCGAAATTGTAGCGCGCGCGGCCGCCCCGCTCGACCTCGTAGTACATCCCGAAATGCATGTACGGGTCGAACTGGAACCAGCGGCTCCTCCGCTCGAACATGAGCGAGACGAGGCGGCGGCCCGGCTCGGCCGCGCGCAGCACCTGCTGGAACGAGGCGCGATCCGCCTCCGCGTCGAAGGCGCGATAGACGGCGACGAGCCTCGCCGCGTACCCGATCTGCAGCGCCGCGGCGGCGGCGAGCAGGCCTGCGGTGAGCCGCCTGCGCGCGAGCACCGTGGAGGCCAGGGCGATGAACGCGAGGAACGGCAGGGCGCGCGTGTGGATGTACCAGGCGTAGCCGACGCCCACAGGGGTGACCAGGTAGGCCGCGAGGATCAGCGCCGCGACGACCGGGAGCCGCCACCACCGCTCCGGCAGCGCGCGGGGCCCGCGGAGGATCGCCGCGGCGAACCACAGGGAGATCATGGCCAGTGCGAACAGCTCGTCCGAGTGTCCGACCAGCACGTTCCCGAACCGGCCGATGTCGAGGAGCTGGTCGCCGAACGGCTGCCAGAACGGGCGGCTGCCATCCGCGTCGGGCCGCGCGACGTGGGCGACCGCGGCCCAGCCGCCGAGGAGCACGGCGGCTGGGAGGAGAGGCATCATCGCCCGCGCCATCCGGCGCCAGGGACGGGCCGAGGTCACGGCCAGCACCGCGGCGGCGCCGAGCAGGAACGCGACGGCGCTGGGATGGAGCCAGAAGAGCGCGGTGGCGCCGACGGCGAGGAGGACCGCCCGACCGCGCGAGGGTGCGCGCAGCTCGCATTCCACCAGCGCCACCGCGGCGATCGCCGCCGGGACCGAGATGACGAAATTGAAGAACCCCATGTAGAGCGGGACGGTGTGGAACGCGGCGGGCGCGAACACCGAGAGCCGCGTGTCGCGACCGAAAGAGCGGAGCAGCAGCCAGCACGCCGCGGGGAGCGCGAAAACGATCAGCGTGAGCACGATGCGGCAAGCGGCCTGAGGACCGACGAGCTTCGCCAGCGCCGCGGCGGGTAAGTAGAAGCCGAGGTACTGGGAGCGGCGCAGGTCGACCTCGAACCACCGCTGGAAGCCGAACGTCCCATCGCCATAGTCGGCGAGGACCCGCACCGCGGCCACGTGCTGCGGAGCGTCCTGGAACGGTAGGAAGGTGCTCGACCACAGGGGCACCGCTGCCGCCACGGCGACCAGCGCGACGGCCGCCGGCCAGGCGAGGCGACGCACGCCCCCGACAGGAACGACCGTCCGGACCTCGCCGCCACCCATCTCGCCCCGGTCCGCGTTCCGCATGCGCCGCCCGCCCTGCGGTCGAAGCTACGCCGCCCCGCTCCGTGGAAACATTCGGACGCTCCCCGAGACGGCCGATCGCCGGCCTATCTGCAGGGCGTGCCTCGGAGGGCGCGGCCCCCCGCCCGCCCAGCGGCTGGGCGTGGGCCGCCGCCGGGCTGGACCGGACGCTCAGACCGCTCGGGGACGGATCGAGTTGATCCCCCGAGCGTCCGGACGATACAACCGGGCCTGCACGTCGGGAGCTGCTCGTGAAGCACTGGCACGAGACCGCGGCCATCCTCGACCGGGTGTCCCACCTGGCTGCCGCGGGCGTACGCGCGGCGATCGCCACGGTGGTGCGCATCTCCGGCTCGGCCTACAGGCGGCCAGGCGCGAAGTTCCTGGTGTCGGAGGACGGCGCCACCTTCGGCGGGGTCAGCGGCGGGTGCCTGGAAACCGACGTCCGCACCATCGCGCTGGAGATCATGCGCAAAGGCGAGCCGCGCCTGCTGCACTACGACACCGGTTCCGACGAGGAGACGCTCTGGGGGCTGGGTCTGGGTTGCGAGGGAGCAGTGGACATCTTCGTGCAGGTCGCGGGGCCGGAGCTCGTCTCCGGCACCGGCCTGCGGGTCCGCGAGTCCATCGGAGCCGGCGCCCCGCTCGCGGTGTGCACGGTCGTGGAAGGCGACGGCGCGGGCCGCTCGCTGGTGCTCGCGGGCGGCAAGCTGTCGGGCACGACCGGCGCGCCGGAGGTGGACCGCGCCGCCGCCGAGCGGGCCGCGCAGCTCCTGGAGACGGGCGAGAGCCGCCTCGATCAGATCGACGGCCGCTCCGTCTTCCTCGACGTGCTCCTCCCGCCGCCCGCGTTGGTGGTGTTCGGCGCGGGCGACGACGCCCGCCCGCTGGCGGCCTTGGCGGCGCAGGCCGGATTCGAGGTGACCGTCGTCGATCACCGCCGCGCCTTCCTGACCCCGGAGCGCTTCCCGCCGCCAGCGCGCCTCCTGCTCCGCCGCGCCGGGGATGGGCTCGACGGCCTCGCCCTGGGGCGGCGCCATTTCGCCGTCGTCCAGACGCACGCCCTGCAACACGACCGCGATTGGCTGGGCGCGCTGCTCGGCCAGCCGCTCGCCTACCTGGGGCTGCTCGGGCCGCGCACGCGGAAGGAGCAGATCCTGCGCCAGCTCGGCGCCGCCGAGCCCGACAAGCTGTTCGCGCCGGTGGGCCTCGACCTCGGCGCCGACGGTCCGGAGCAGGTCGCGATCAGCGTCGTCGCGGAGATGCTCGCGGTCAACGCAGGCCGCGAGCCGGCGCATCTGCGCGCCAAGCGGGGAGGCATCCATGAAGGATGACCGCGCGGGCCGCATCGCGGGCGTGGTGCTCGCCGCCGGCACCTCCAGCCGGATGGGCCGCAACAAGCTCTTCCTGCGCTTGGGCGGCACCAGCGTGCTGCGCCGCGCCGTCGCGGCCGCGCGCGAGGCCGGGCTCGACCCGGTGCTCGTCGTCCTCGGGCACGAGAGCGACCGCGCGCTCGCGGAGCTCCAGGGTCTTGCGTGCACGCCCGTGCTCAATCAGGACTACGCGACCGGAATGAACACTTCGGTCCGCGCCGGCGTCTCGGCGGTGCCAGCCGATGCCTCGGGAGCGGTGCTGATGCTCGCGGACATGCCCTTCGTCACCGCCGGCATGCTGCGGACGCTCGTCGAGAGGTACCGCTCGGCCGAGGCGCCGCTGGTCGTGTCCACCTACGGCGAGGTGCTGGCGCCGCCGATCCTGTACGGGCGCCCGCTCTTCGGCGAGCTGCGCGCCCTCGACGGCGACGGATGTGGCAAGCGGGTGGTGAAAGCGCACCGCCGGGAGGCCATCGAGATGGCCTGGCCGCCCGCGGCGCTCGCCGACCTGGACGTGCCGGAGGACCTCGACCGCGTACGGACGCGGATCGAAGGAGGATAGTCGCCGCCGTATTCGGCGGCGCTACGCTTTTCACGGAGTGGAGGTAGGGGGAGGTTTCAGACGCGATGCGGGCCGAGCTCCTCGAGCTGGCTGCCGATCTCGCTCGGCGGGGCGAGCCGTTCGTGCTCGCCACCGTCGTGCGGCGCGAGTCGTACAGCTCGGCGCACCAGGGCGACATGGCGCTGATCACCGCGGACGGCGGCTACCACGGTTGGCTGGGCGGCAATTGCACGCAACCGATCGTGAAGAGCGAGGCAGCCCGCGCGCTCCTCGACGGCCAGCCGCGCCTGGTGTCGCTGTCGCCCGAGCCCGATCGCGAGCTGCGCCCGGGCGTCGTCGCGCTGCCAATGCGGTGCCACAGCGGAGGCACGGTGGACATCTACCTGGAGCCGGTGCTCCCCGCGCCGCGGCTGCTCCTGTACGGCGAATCGCCGGCCGCGCGGGCCCTCGCGCAGCTCGGCAAGGCGATGGGCTACCGGGTCGAAGCGGCCGGCGCGGACGCGCCTGCCCCGGCCCGCGGGAGCGAGCGCCTGTTCGCGGTGGTCGCCACCATGGGCGAGAGCGACGAGGAGGCCGTCGCCTCCGCGCTCGGCGCCCGGCCCGCGTACGTGGCGGTGGTGGCGAGCCGCAAGCGGTTCGCGCAGCTCCGCGAGTCGCTGCTCGCGCGCGGCGTCTCGAGCCAGGCGCTGGACGCGATCAAGAACCCGGCCGGCCTGGACATCGGCGCGAGCCTCCCGGAAGAGGTGGCCTTGAGCATCCTGGCGGAGATCGTCCAGCTGCGCCGGGCCCGCGTCGAGGCCGCCGCGCCCGAGGCGGTGCCCGCCGTGCGCTCGGAGGTTGGAATGGCAACGACTGGGCCGGCGCAAGCATAATGGCAATGTCCAGAAATGGGAACCCTGTAGAACTGATTCTGAAGGTCAAAGAGTTGGCCAGAAATGTTAGCGGGATAGGAAGTCTCAAGCAACTGGTTGACGCTTTGGTAGAATGACCCGTCTTTGCAAGCCGCCAGGGGCAGTTCGCTGCGCCCTGGCGGTTTGTTTTCAACCGTTCCTCGTCAGCCGGACTTTTCCTTCCGCCAAATCACCTTCAGGGTGATTGACATTTTGGAAACGGTTATGAACGTCCTCACCTGTCGACCGATTCATGACCTTCGCCATCGTGGCCCAGCCAGCGCTCAACGGCGATGACCGCCTCCTCCTTTGATGGATAGACAGGCCAGAACTGGTCCAGTTTGGTGATCCTCAGTGTTTCCATTCCATGATCCGAAAGATTGCAGAGGGCCATGCGCCCCCTATGCTTCCTGACCCGCTTCCACAATCTGACGAAGAACGCCAGCGCGGTGGACCCGTAGTAATCGATCTTGTGGAAATCCATGACCACGTTTTGGACAGCCGGGCTCTCCAGAAGTTGCAGAACGACTCTCGCTGCCGCTTCACTTCAACTCACACTCGCTTGAGCCAACGGCAAAATCCCCATAGCGCATCGCGT